>Ga0099364_10001883_pt1 | contig 33907 bp, 28 predicted proteins | sample TergutTh196P3_FD_73070 | JGI IMG/M metagenome (GOLD analysis project Ga0099364, IMG submission 73070) | Microcerotermes parvus P3 segment gut microbial communities from Pointe-Noire, Republic of the Congo - Th196 P3 | ecosystem: Host-associated > Arthropoda: Insects > Digestive system > Gut ... | reverse complement strand
CCCGGAATGCATGGAGTAACCTCCCTGTGCCTCTACCGAGTTCCAATCCGGTGTAATGGCCGGAATAATTACCTTATCGCCAACTTTAAAATCTTTTACCAGCGCGCCGGTTTCTACTACCTCACCTACCCCTTCGTGACCCAAGATCAAGTCATGCCTGTCTCCTATTGCCCCTTCCCAAACGGTATGTATGTCTGAGGTACATGGTGCCACAGCAAGAGGTTTACAGATTGCATCCAGAGGACCGCATTTGGGCCTTTCCTTTTCGATCCATCCTGTTTTTCCTATCCCCAGCATTGCAAAACCTTTCATGTAATTTCTCCTTTGCAAGCAAATTAGTCTTGCCAATTGATATATGATAGATTTTACTATACCATGTCTTAATAAATGACGGGAAGACTCCACTTTCAGGAAAAAATTAAACCTTATTTATTTTTACTTCCCATCCTTTTTTTTGCTTTTGCCTTTGTGTATTACCCCTTTACCCGGACCCTTTTATACAGTTTTTCAAGGGTAAATTTTAGGGGGGAGATCACTGCTTTTATAGGATTAACGAATTTCAGACGGCTTTTTAATGATCCTGTTTTTATTACAGCCCTTATAAATACCCTGCATCTTACATTCCTTGTAGTGCCTATGATTATATTCATTTCCTATGCTCTGGCTCTTCTTGCAACAAAAAAACGTAAAGCTGGAATGCTTTACGAGACCCTTTTTTTATTGCCTATGGCTGTTTCCATGCCAGCAGCGTCTCAAATTTTCCGTATGTTATTGGAACCTACTATGGGGGTCTTAAATTATAGATTAGGCCTTGATATAGGCTGGTTTTCCGATTATAGAACGGCACTTTATGGGATTGTGATGGTATGTGTCTGGATAGGTATACCTTTTAACTTTGTTTTATTTCTTTCAAGCTTGCGCGGCATACCTTCGCAGCTCTTTGAAGCTGCCGATTTGGAAGGAGCCGGTATTTTCTGCCGCCTTTTTCGCCTTCAATTACCCTTAACAAGTCCTACTATTTTTTATGTATTATGTACTAATACGGTATTGGCTATGATGACTTCCACTCCGGTGATGATCATCACAGGGGGTCAGCCAGGACACTCTACAGCTACTCTTATCTTTATAATGTATACTTTTGGTTATCAATCCTTGAATTATGGTCTTGCTGCCTGTATTAGCCTTGTTAGTTTTGCCCTTACCTTTGGCTTAATTCTTCTAGCCTTCTCTTTTGAACGCGGCAAGGTGCATTACTAATGATGAAAAGAGAAAAGAGAAAAGAGAAAAGAGAAAAAATAAGGGTAATTAAGAGTATTATCATCAGTATTACTGCTATTTTTATTGGGCTTGTGATTATTTTTCCTATATTTTACAGTATCAACATTTCATTTAAGACCAGGGCGGAGCTTTCGGTTTATCCTCCCAGGATCCTGCCAAATAGTTTTTTCAATCTTGAGAATTTCAAGACTGTTTTTCTCGTGGCGCCTCTTATGCGTTTTATGTTCAACTCTGTTATTGTTGCCGGTATGGGATCAATCTTAAAGTTAATATTTGCCATTCTGGCAGCTTATGCCTTTTGTTTTTTTACCTTCCCGGGTAAAACCGCTCTATTTTTAATTGTTCTTGGAACCATGATGCTCCCTGCGGAAACCCTGGTAGTTACTAATTATTTGACGATTATTCGGCTTAATATGCTGGATAATTACCTGGGCATGTGCATAATCGCCCTTGTAGGGGCCAGCCAGATGTTCATGCTCCGGCAAAATTTTAAAACTATTCCCCAATCTTATAGGGATGCCGCATTCATGGACGGCTGTGGGGATTTACGCTACTTAGTTTCTGTGGTGACTCCTCTGGCAAGCCCTGTTATATTGACTTTATTGGTGCAGTCTTTCATTACTTTCTGGAATGCCTATCTTTGGCCTCTGATGGTCACTAACCGGGTGGAAATGCGTACTGTTCAGATAGGGATTGCCATGCTGACCAATCCATACGATACAAATTATACTCTGGTTTTGGCAGCGGTAAGCATACTGCTTATCCCTTCATTTATCCTTTTTAGCTTTTTACGCCTTGCCATTTCCAAGGGGATTGAAGGAGGAGCTCTGGTAGGGTAATCTGACAGAAGATTAACCAAAATCTAATGAAAGATTAATCTTGGTGGCTTAATCTAAAGAATTATTATGAGAATGAACAGATTTTATATGTATTTTTTATGTGTATTAATTCTTACACTTTTATGGACCCCAGTTTGGTCCGGAGGAAACCGGCAGGATAGTTCCGGACAGATAACCCTTCGCTTCTGGCATTCTATGGCCAATGAGGCAGGTCTTGCCTTCGAAAGCTATGTTAGAGAGTTTAATCAGGGTCCCGGTGCAGAGAGACAGATTTTTGTTGATTCGGTTTTCCAGGGGCAGTATTCAGAAGCCACTGCCAAGCTTAGGCCCCTGCTTCAGAGCAGACAGGCAAATGCCCTGCCTGATGTAATGCAGTTCGATGCCACAGGGGTGGTGGATTTTCTTAATACGGAATTTGCCTTTACTGTGGACCAGGCTCTTACTATGGACAGAGACTTTGACTTAAGAGAGTTTATGGATGCTCCCTTAAGAGCCTGGAACTTCGGCGGCTGCCAGTTAGGCCTTCCGGTTTCAGCATCTACCCATATAATGTATTATAATAAGAGCCTTCTGGATTCAGCTGGAATCACTTCTCCTCCTTCGAGTTTTGATGAGATCATTGCAGCTTCCCGTAGGCTTCCTCCTTTAAATGTCAACGGCCAAAGACTCACAGCCTTTGCCCAGCAGCCTAACACACCTCTTTTGGCCAACTGGATAGGCCAGATTCCGGGGCAAACCTTGGGCTCTTCTTATGTCGTCAATATGCGTAATGGCCGTGATGGAGATGCTACTCATTTGGTATGTGATACTGAAGGAACCTTATTAAACTTCCTTAGGACCTGGAATTCCATGTATGAAGCCGGCGCCCTCCTTAACGTTCCTGACAGCGGCCTGAACAATCTTTTTTTAACCCAGCAGATAGCTTTAATGGTGGCCTCTACTTCTCAGCTCTCATCCCTGCTTAACCAGATAGACGGACGCTTTGAATTAGGTACCACCTATTTCCCAAGAATAAATGATCATTCAAATTTCGGAGCTGCAGTTTCTGGTTCCGCCCTTTTTATGTTCAGTACAGGGGATAGAGCCAGGACAGATGCAGCCTGGGAGTTTGTAAAATTTATGACTTCTGCAGAAATCCAGGCCCGCTTTGCCATTGCTACTGGATATATGCCGGTGAACAGAAATGCTCTTCAGGAAAGAACATACAGTGACTATATAGCCAGGTTCCCTCAGGCAGAAGCAGGTTCAAGGCAGCTTGCAGAGACCAGTGCTGATATGATGGGCGTTATCGTCGGTCCTTCAAGGAATTTCTACATGGAAATCATAAACCAGGTCTCCATTATGCTTACTGAACGAAGAAGCCCGGAAGAAACGCTAAGGTCCATGGCCGCCGCGTTGAATCTGCTGCTGGATGATTACGCCGCGGCGCAGTAACTAAAAATCATCCTTTTGAGCGGTATAAACAGTCAGGCCTAAAGCCCTATAATCATGCAAAATATCATCAGGAACCAGCCAATCTGTAATTAAAATATCTATATCTTTAACCGGGCAGATCGTGTTTAATGTAACTACACCGAATTTATCATGGTCTGCCAGAGTAATTACGGTATTGGCATGTTCAATTGCTATGCGGTGGAGACTGGCTTCTACAAAATGAAAATCAGTTAATCCGGCTTTTATATCAATTCCTCCGGCTCCAATCAAGGTCTTTGCAACATTAAAATTTTTTAAATTTGATGTAGTAATATCACCGAATACAGTTAGCTCATCTTCTCTTACTTCTCCGCCTAAAAGGATTATCCGCCAGCCGTCTGTTTTTGTAGAAATTTGTACCAGTTCTTGTGCAACCATTACAGCATTGGTCAGCAGGGTCAGGTTTTTTTTCCCTGTTAAGTTCCTGGCTGCCTCAATCGTCGTAGTACCATAATCGATAAAAACACTGTCTCCATCATTAATGAATGAAGCTGCTATTTTACCAATAGCCTGTTTTTCCTGATAATTTACCTGTTGGCGTTGTCTGTAATCAATTTCAAAAGAACTGTAATGATCACGAAGGACTGCGCCTCCGTATACTCTATGGAGAAAACCTTTTTCCTCTAGAAATGCCAGATCTTCACGTATGGTTTCTATTGAAACTCGATATTTTTTTATTAAATCCTGGACTTTAATTGTCCGGGACTTCCGGATTTCTTCTATAATTCCCTTTCTTCGTTCATGCCTCATGTTCTTTCCCTCAACTACATTATACAATAGCTAAAATTGCATATACTTGACACTAACGGAATGTTATTATACAATGACAATACAAATAAATTTGTAAAAATACAAGTATAAAATTAGAAGAAAGTGGTAATAACTACTGGTTTTTTATAATAAGGAGATAATATGTTATCTATCGCAACGGATTATCATGGACAAAGCAGAAATACCACAGAAATAAAAGCCACATTAATTGCGATTGCTCAAGCCGGGTTCAGCCATATCCATTGGTGTCATGAATGGTCAAGTAATTATATATATTCTGTTCATGAAATGCTTCAGATTAAAGAGTGGTGTAATGAATTAGGACTACTGGTTAAAGGGCTTCATGCCTCACATGGTGAAAAGAACAGCGGTCTTAAAGACTACACTTCTGCAAATGATTATAACCGGCTTGCTGGTGTGGAATTGATAAAAAACCGGGTTGATCTTGCCTATCTTCTTAATGCAAAGGATATAGTACTCCACTTCAATTTACCTGCTCCAGGAGATGATAAGGATCCGGATTACAAAGATCATTTTGACCGGACCTTTAGATCTTTTGACGAATTGGAACCTTATTGTAAGACCCGTGGTATCAGAATTTGCATAGAAAATGGCGGGACTCCTGCTGTCTTCAACCTAAAGTTGGACACCCTTTTCCAGCGATATGATAAAGACTTTATGGGATTTTGCCTTGATACAGGACATGCTTTCAGGGAATGCAGGGATAATTGTCTTGTATTTGCCGAACGTTATAATGATAGACTTTTTATAATCCATGGCGACGATAATCGAGGTGAATCTGACGAGCACCGGCTCCCCTTTGATGGTGGATTTGACTGGGAAGGTTTTGCTCCGCTTCTAGCCCGTTCTCCCTATACTTTCCCCATCAACCTGGAAGTATCAATAGAAACATACAAAGGTGAAGATGATGCAGCCTGGTTGAAAAAAGCATACGAAATTGGCAGCCGTTTTTCAACTATGGTGGAAAAATACCGGTAACCGTAATCTATCCCTTTATTGCACCTACCATTATACCTTTAACAAAATACTTCTGTAAAAATGGATAGGCAAGTAAAATGGGAATGGTTGATAAAACCAAAGTTGCAGCTTTTACAGATTCTGAGTTATAAGTTGATCCTAAAATTAAGGTTTCCCGGCCTGTAGTGGCTAATTCCATTTCCTGTAAAGCTGACTGCATGACTATCAACCTAAGAAAAATCTGCAGAGGATACTTACTTTCGGATGTCAGGTATATCAAGGGTGTCATGTAACTGTTCCAGACACCTACCGCATAATAAAGGGATATACAGGCAATGATAGGCATACAGAGGGGCAGAACTATTCGAAAGTACATATCAAGGTCTCCGCTGCCTTCGATCTCCGCTGCTTCAAACAATTCCAAGGGAAGCTGCTGCATAAAAGTTCTGGTTAAAATCAGGTAAAATGAACTGATGGCACCGGGAATTATCATTACCCAAAATGTGTTGATCATCCCAAGGGAGCGTATTACCAGGTAAGTAGGAATAAGACCACCGGAGAAAAGCATGGTGAACACCACAAAGCGCATGTAAATCCGGGCATACTTTTTAAATTTGGGCTGAGCCAGAGGGTAGGCTGTCAAGGTTGTCAGGAAAACACTCACCAATGTACCTGCCAATGTATACTGGATGCTGTTAAAAAACCCTGATATAAGCCGCCTGTCCCCAAAAACTACTTCATAAGCTGCGGTGCTAAAGCCCTTTGGCAAGAGGATTACCCTGCCGCTTACCAATGCGGTGGGAGGCGATAATGAAACGGAAATTACATAAATAAAGGGATATAAGGTTATAAAACCAATCAAGGTTATAAAAAAATAATTAAGAAATGTCCCAATATTGATTTTTTTCATAAAACACTCCTAAAAAAGACTAGTTTCCGAATATTTCCTGGCAAAAAAATTCGCCGTGGTCAGCAGAATAATATTCACCACCGACTGGAACAAGCCAATGGCAGTAGTAAAACTGTACTCCGGTATTCCTCCCGGATTGGCAATACCGCGCCTGTACACATAGGTCGATATGGTGTCGCTGACGCTGAAAGTAATAGGTGTCTGCAATAGGTGCACTAAGTCAAAAGCAGATGACATCATGCTCCCAATGTTCAGGATCAACATGATGATGATAGTACTTGCAATCCCGGGTAAGGTGATGTACCAAATACGCTTAAATGTACTGGCGCCGTCAACAATAGCCGCCTCATACAACTGTGGGTCAATCCCGATAATCGCAGATATATAAATAACCGTAGTCCAGCCAAAGCCTTTCCAGATACTGGTAGTCACATAAATTGATCTAAAGTATTCCGGATAGGTCAGAAAGTTAATAGGTCGTCGGCCAAAAAAACCTATGATCACGTTCAACGCACCGCCGTCCACACTCAGAATCATGTGTACAAGACCTGCCACAATAACCATGGACATAAAGTATGGTAGATAGCTGATAGTCTGAATGACCTTGCGATACTTGACGCTTCTCATTTCGCATAAGGCAATAGCGAAAATGATTGGTACAGGAAAACCCCACATCAGGCCATATATATTTAACAGAATGGTATTGATTACTACCCGGAATGCTGAAGCAGAGGTAAAAAAGTTTTGGAAATGTTTAAGCCCAGCCCAGGAACTCCCGAAAATCCCCCTGGTAACCCGGAAATCTTGGAATGCGATGAGTATGCCGGCCATTGGAATATAATTAAAAATAATCAATAATACGGTACAGGGTACCAGAAACAGGAATAGAGTTTTATGTTTTCTAAAGTCTTTAATTAAGGTATTGAGCATCTTTTCTCCTGTAAATAAAATTTACCAATAATACTTGACACTTGCAATAACCGGTATTATTATATATTACAATAAATCTTATAAAAACACAAGGATAATACAGGAAAAAACAACTGTAGATCCTGGATTTTTATATGTAATGATCAGGAGGTATTAAAATGAAAAAAGCCTTTTTCTTTATCTTGGCAGTTGCGTTAATCGGAATGCAGCTCTTCGCAGGCGGCGGCAGGGACAGCTCTGCCGGAACATCAACAGGCGTACCCACTATCAGAATAGCAACCAGACTTCATTCCATGGAAGCTGCTGCTGATTGGAGTAAACCTTTTGGGCAATATGTTCTTGAACGAACAGGCGTCCATGTTATAGGAGAATATTGGCCTGACCTTGCCGTAACTGAAAGACAGAACCTGCTTCTTGCTTCCGGTAATCTACCGGATTTAATGTATGTAACCCGGGATCAAGCTTTTCTTTACGGAGATGAAGGCTTGTTTGAACCTCTGGATGATTTACTAGCGAGAAATGCACCGAATTTCATGCGTCAGCTTACCCCGGCAAACAGCGTAATCTTACGAAGCCCTTATGATGGCAAAATATACAATATGCCGACATACGACGATTACGGCGGACCTCTTTCTGGTCCAAATGCACCCCTTACTTATCGCCGTGATATTATCGAAGAAATGGGCGAACCGGAACCTGATACCATGCAAGGATGGTATGATTTATTTAAGAGAGTTCAGGCTAGATATCCGGATATGATCGTTCTTAGCGACCGGGACCGAAATGTTTTTGGTTTCATTCACACCATTTTTGATATGGGCAGAATAGATGGCAATTTTGGTGTCATTGGCCGGGAATTTGACAGGCGGGAAATAAAATATCTGCCCATTACCAACGAATGGCGTGATATGTTAACATTTTATGTCCGGCTCTATTCAGAAGGCCTTCTTGATCCGGAATTTTTGACTATTCAATACAATGACTGGTGGGAGCGAAAAATAGGCGCTGGCCGTGCTTTTGCCTGCTTTACCATGAACGCCTCCCGCTGTGATCAGGCAAATGATCTTGCTTTAAATGCTGGGTTGCCCCATGTTAAATGGAGGACCATGGTACCACCGCGAAACTATTATACTGGTGAAAGAGGCCAAATGGTACCTGATTATTCATGGGATAATGCTGGTTTTGCTTTAAACGCCAGGTCAACGGTCAAGGATGCGGCAATACGATACGTTGATTTCTTTTATGGCAGTGAATACCCCGAAATCAGACGGGGATTTAGCACCAATCCGCGTTTTCCCCAAAGAGGAACTCTTAATGAATGGGATTGGCATAATTTATTAGGAATAGATGGTTTTTATTACCATCCATGGGTTTGGCCTAATCCTGACAGCACTACTCCGGGAAATACTCCAGCAGTACAGGAATTCCATGAGCGTAATGCAAGGTATAAAATAATAATTCCTATGGTTGCCAGATCCGGCGATCTTCAAAGATATACTTCTCTTGTTACGGAACTAAACACCTATATGAATACCACCCAGGATGAATTTATTACCGGACGCAGACCTTTAAGCCAATGGGACGCTTATGTAGCACAGCTTAGAAGGCTGGGTGTTGATGAAGCAACGGCAATGGTGCAGGGATGGTATGATAACTACTGGAGACAGATTGGTCAGTAATTCAAATCACGTTGACGTTTTTCACGGTAATTTTGAATACCAGCTGCCCGAGCCAAAGGGCATTGCGGCAAGCTGGTTCTTTTTAAAAGCCCAGACCGGGAATACTCACCCGGGAGCTTCATTACCTTTCTGTGCGCCTTCTGTTTGCGCCTATACAGGAGGGTATCCTACAGGGTACTCTCCTTACTGGTATAATACCCATTCAAGGCCTGTGCGGATCATGGATCCGGAAAAACCCGATGCGGTTGGTTTTTCACATTTTCAGCAATCCGGTACAGGTGCAATGGGTTTTTACTATAATTATTTTATTATTACTCCAGTGGCCGGGGATTCAAAGCCCCAGCGATTTTCCCGGTTTCCTCTGGAAAATGAAAAAGGTTCTCCAGGTTTTTACTCCTGTACCTTGGGGGAAATCCCGGTGAGCATTACTGCAGGAAAAATGTCCTGCTGTTATCGCATAATATTTCCTTCAGGTGGAGGAAGTATAATCTGCGATCCGGAATTAAATGGCCTGTTCAGAGAAGGCAAATGCGAGTCCCCTTTGGGAAAAGTTTTATCATTAGAACACGGGAAAGATTTTTTATCAGCACAAATTCAATATGCTCTTCCCCTTTCGATATTCCTGCGTTGTCCCAAGGCAAAATCTATTAACCCATTGTCCGATGGCAGAATAGTAATCAATTTTGATTCGGGAACAGCAGACCTTTTTATTGGATTTTCCTATAACGGTATAAATAAAGCAAAGATAAATGCTGAAAGTGTCAGTAGTTTTGAAGAAACCTGTGAAAATGCCCGTATAGAATGGGATCGGCTTCTTGGTGCAATAGAAATTGATGCAGATGCAAAGCAGAAAGAAATTTTTTATTCCAGTCTTTACCATAGTCTGGTTAAGCCATGTAATATAACCGGAGACAGTCCATACTGGAATGACCGGTCCTGCTGGGTAGATTTTGCTACCATGTGGGACATGTACAAAGCTCAACTTCCCCTTATATTTTCACTTTATAACGATGAAGCTGTTTCCATAACAGACAGTATAATTAAAAGTGCCGATTTTTGCGGGTTTTATCCTAATGAGTTTTGCCTCCAGCCTCCGGATGAAGAAGCTAATTCGCAGGCTCGTGCTTTGGGTTGGCATTCTGTTTTTGATGCTTTTACGCGGGGAGCGAATGCAGATTATATAACAGCATTGGAATTGATGGAAAAGAACCTTAACGGGAAAACCAACAGTGATTTTTTAGAGAAAGGGATCACCGAACCCTATCCGTCCCATACCTGGGACTTAACCTGTGCATGTTTTTCCGCAGGGCTTCTGGCTAAAGCATTAAAAAAGAATGATAAAGCCACTATGTTTTTTAAGCATTCAGAAAAATGGTTAAATATCCTGGACAACAAAACCGGTTTAATGATCCCCCAAGGCCGTTTTTATGAAGGCAATAATTGGAACTATAGCTTCCGCTTCCTACCGCAGACTGCCGCCAGGATTGAATACAACAAAGAAGCTTTTATTAAAAACCTGGATACCTTTTTCGGATACGGCGCTCCTCCTATTAAGCAGAATACAGATCCCCGTAATATAATCGCTATGAAAGCTGGAGAAGCTTTATGCCGTTTTGAAGGTTTTAACAATGAAACTGACATGGAGACTCCTTATACCTATATCTACGCCGGCCGCCACGACAGGACTGCGGAGATATGCCGCCTGGGAATGGAGGCCATGTTTAACACCGGTAGGGGTGGTATTTGTGGTAATGACGATTCCGGGGGATTAAGCGCCATGTACCTTTGCAACACCATTGGACTATTCCCTGCTTCAGGCCTGCCTTATCTTTTTATTGGTAGTCCGGGGAATAAGGAAAGTATCCTTCACCTTAGAAACGGCAATGTATTTACCGTGCGGAGTATAAATTTCAATCCTGGTAATTTTTTCGTGAAAAGCGCAAAGCTGAATGGTAAAACCTTGGATCGTGCATGGCTTTGGACAGATGAACTAATGACCGGCGGAAACCTGGATCTGGAAATGTCAGATAAACCTGAAGCATCGAATAATAGGTTTTGGGACATAGAACCGCCTCCGGTTGAAAACATTCTCCGGGGCATGTAAAATCTTTAATATGTTATCAATCGCAACTGATTATCATGGACAAAGCAGAAATACTATAGAAATAAAAGCAACATTGACCAGGATAGCTCAAGCCGGGTTCAGCCATATCCATTGGTGCCATGAATGGTCCGGCTACTATATTTATTCTGTTCACGAAATGCTTCAGATTAAGGATTGGTGCGGTGAACTGGGTCTTTTAGTAAAAGGGATTCACGCATCTCATGGCGAAAAAGTAGGTGATCTTAAAAGTTATGCCTCTGCAAATGATTATAACCGGCTTGCTGGCATTGAATTGATTAAAAACAGGGTAGACCTTGCCCATCTCCTTAATGCAGAAGATATTGTACTCCATTCCACTTTACCTTATTCAAAAATCGAAAGTGAAGATGATTTCCACGATTATTTTGTCCGGGCCTTTAAAACATTCGACGAACTTGAACCTTATTGCAAAACCCGTAATATAAGAATCTGCATTGAAAATTGCGGGGCTCCGGCTCTGTTTAACCGCATATTCGATACCCTTTTCCAGCGTTATGACAAGGATTATATGGGACTATGCCTTGATACAGGGCATGCTTACCATGATTGCAAAGAAAATTGCCTTGAATACGCAGAACGTTATAATGACAGACTGTTCATGATACACGGCGATGATAACCATGGAACAGGGGACGATCACCTGCTCCCCTTTGATGGCGGATTCGATTGGGAAGGCTTTGCCCCACTTTTAGCCCGTTCCCCCTACAAATTCCCCATCAATATCGAAGTTTCAATAGAAAAATACCAGGGAGAAGATGATTCAGTCTGGCTAAAAAAAGCCTTCGAAGCAGGAAGTCGTTTTTCAGCCATGGTGGAGAAGTACCGCTTTCGCTAACTGGTCTGCGCATGAAGTGGGTTTATCATCACATAGGACGCCTTTTAGCTTTTTTACCAGTTCTTTTACATCCATCCCATCGCAGAGAATTGATATGGCTTTTAGACTACCGTCGCAGCCGTCTTCAAAAGAAATATTATGAACCTTACCATTGTTTAGATTGAAGCGGATCTTTGACGCGCAGGTGCCTTGGGTGATATACTCATACATGCTTCAAGTTTACACCGATGGCGGCTGTTCAGGGAACCCTGGACCTGGAGGTTGGGCTTATATAATTGTCAACTCAGACTCTATAATTAAAGAATCATGGGGAGCAGATAAATATACTACCAATAACAGAATGGAACTCCTTGCAGTTATTTCTGCCCTGGAAGCTTTGTCTGAACCAGACCTTTCATCCAAAATTGAAATTTATACTGACTCTCAATATGTGCAAAAGGGTATGAGCCAATGGATAAAGGACTGGAAGGCCAGGGGTTGGAAAACTGCCGGCAAAGATCCGGTGAAAAATCAAGACCTTTGGCAGCGCTTGGACAATTTGGCAGCAGATTATTCCATTAGCTGGCATTGGGTTAAGGGCCATGCAGGCAATGTATACAATGAACGCTGTGATAGCCTTACTCAAAAGGCTATTGCTTCCCTGTAAGACCTTCTCATGTTATATTATTAAAAATGACAGGTATATTAAAAAGTATCAAAATTTTTCTCATCGGCCTGGCATTAGGAATAACCCAAGTAATACCAGGGGTGAGCGGAGCAACTATTGCCATCATACTGGGTGTTTATTTTGAAATCATTGAAGCAATAAATAACTTTAATAAAAATGTAAAAAAGCATTTAAAGCTTATTTTTCCTCTTTTAATTGGCATTGCTTGCGGAATTATTCTCTTTAGTACAATCGTAAATTTTTTATTGGAAAATTATTCTTTTCCAACAATGTTTTTTATTATTGGTTTAATTATTGGAATTATCCCGCATTTTTTTTTGAAAATTATTGATGGGATAGGCAATTCCAAAACTTCAATTTTGCAATTACTACTTTTGGCAGCTATTCCATTCATAGCCTTATTGCTTGTTTCCGGTCTAAAAGCTGAATCCATAACAGACCCTATTAAAGTTATTAATAATATTGATTTTCTTTTTATGGTTTTTATTTTTTTTGCAGGGATTCTTGCAGCTGCATCTTTGATTATTCCCGGCTTTAGCGGTTCATTTGTCTTGTTGCTTCTAGGTATTTATCCCCTGGTCATCTATTCTTTATCTTCTATCAGATTTTTATTAACCGATTTTTCTAATACCGTACTTTTATTAAATATAATAAAAGTATTATTACCCCTTGGCATAGGGATTATTATAGGCGGTCTTTCCATGGCAAGACTGATAGAGAAGCTTCTTAAAAATCACAAAAAAACAATTTATTCAATAATTTTAGGTCTTCTTTTAGGCTCAATTATTCTTCTTTTCAGAGAACCTATGGTATATAAAAGCGGCCTTTCGATCCCAATTATCATAGCCGGAATAATTAGCCTTTTTTTAGGCTCTTTGCTTGCATATAAATTAGGAAGAAAGCAATTATAAAATGACAAGCCTGGGATTTATAGTCCATGCCTACGCAGACAGGCGTAAGGACCGGCTTTACATCCTGGGCCGGCTTGAAGATGGGCGTTCCTTTGCCATTGTAGAAAGCCGATGGCGGCCTTCAATTTTAATTTTTAAAAAGGACTTAGACCAAAGCACGGTTCTTCTATCCTCCATTAATTTTGAAATCCGCCCGACTGAAACCCAATCTTTTGATAAAAAAGACGAACTATTAGAATTAATATTCCATAATTATTCAGGCAGAAGCACTGCGGGAAAAATCCTGGAAGAGAAAGGAATTAAAAGCCCTGATATTGACCAAAAAATTCAAGATGCCTTTCTTATTAGCCATCAAATCCGGGGCCCAGTCCAAATTAAAGGCAATGCAAAAACAGGGCGCCTGGTGGATTTGATTTTTTTTGATCCTGAATTGTCTGTACCAAAAGAAATTACGCCTTTAAATTTTCCCCTTAAGCTCTGCTCCATAGATATTGAAACTGATATAAAAACGGGATGCATTTTAGCCCTGGGTTTATCTGTGTCTGTCTGGAATGCTATTTACGATAAAAAGAGCTTAGTGCGGGTTTTACAACCAGAAATAGATTTAGTTAATAATAATGGGGATTTAATATTCCACAAAGACGAAAAATCCCTGCTCCAGGCATTTTTATCTGACATTGCGCATTTTGATCCTGATGTCCTTACAGGGTGGAATTTTCTTGATTTTGATTATCCTCGCCTGGCTGAACGCTGTTCATTACACCGTATTCCCTTTGCTCTGGGCCGTTCACTTGAAGAGGCCATGTTTTTTCCCTCCGGCTCCAGCGGCTATTCTGCGGCCGCCCTGGTTCCTGGCCGGCAGGTCATTGATGCTTTAAGAGTTGTTCGCTCAGGGCCGCAAAAACTATCGGGCTATACTCTGGAAACTGCCGCTGGGGAATTGTTGGGAATAAGTAAAATCGTTTCTTCATCAGGGGAAAAGAAAATCGAAGACCTTGAAATACTCTATAAGAATGACCCCTTAATGTTTGGAGAATATTGTAAAAGAGATGCAGAACTGGTCCTTGAAATTTTTCAAAAAACCGGGCTTTTCCGGCTTAGTCTTGAAAGAGCTTCCCTTACAGGGGTGTCTTTGGACAAGGCCTGGACCAGTGTTGTTAGCTTTGAACGGGTTTATAACCTGGAACTAGCCTCCAGAAAAATTGCTCCTCCGCCAAAAGCAGGAGCAGAAATGGTTTCCGGGGCCGCAGGGGGAACAGTTCTTGATCCCTTACCCGGATTTTTTATTAATACAGGGGTCTTTGATTTTCGAAGTCTTTATCCCAGTATTATGAGGACTTTTAATATCGATCCCCTCTCTAATGCCTGTAATATTAAAACAAATATTATTCAAGCGCCTAATGGAGCTGTATTTTCCAGGGATAAAGGAATTCTTCCAGAGCTTATTGCTTCTTATTTTGAAGAGCGGAGTAAAGCTCTTAAAGCCGGGGATGAAGAGGCAAGTCATGTTTATAAAATCCTGATGAATAGTTTTTACGGGGTCCTGGGAACCAGATCCTGCCGATATGGTAAAACTGAACTGGCAGGTGCTATTACCTCTTTTGCTCGGAAATGGCTGCTTTTTACCAGGGACTGGTTTATTGCAAAAGGTTATAGGGTGCTTTATGGAGATACGGATTCACTTTTTATTGAATCCGGTCTTAAAGATGATGTTTCATATCATGATTTTTTCGAATGGGGTAAGATTCTTTCGAAAGAGTTAAATTTAAGCCTTAATGAAACGATTGATAAAGAGTATGGCCTTAAATCCTTTATAGAACTGCGTTTTGATAAAGCATACCGCCGTTTTATGATCCCGCATCTTCGTAATGTGCAAAGCGGAGAAGGCCGGGGAAGAGCGAAAGGCTATGCAGGTTGGGTCATGGATGCTTCAGGGAAAATGAAAACTGAGGTTAAAGGAATGGAAGCAGTCAGAAGCGATTCTACCCCTTTAGCCAGACGAATACAGGTTGAGCTTTTGGAGCAGGTTTTTAAGGGGGGCGGTGAAAATGAATTAAAGAATTATGTTCAAAATATCCTTATTAATCTTAACCAGGGCCTTCTTGATAAAGAATTATTTTATAGGAAACGGCTTTCCAGGGCGCCGGAGACTTATACTGCATCAACACCTCCCCAGGTAAAAGCTGCCAGAGCTCTGGGCTGGAAGAACCGCAGAGGGACTGTAGAGTATGTTTGGACCCTTACTGGGCCCCAACCTACTACGCTTCCCCATGATAAATTGGATTATAATCATTATGCAGAGACCCAAATCTTATCTGTAGTACGTTCTATTGCCGCTGCTGCCGGCTGGGATATTGATCTTTTTTCCAATAATAAGAAAGATCATATAAATGATGGCCAAATAGAACTAAATTTCTCTTAAGATTTGACTATTTGACAAATCATTGCTATAATTAGTATAATAAAAGGCCGAGATTAGATTGATGGAGCAATAAATGGCCGCGGTCCATGAATATAAAAGGTTAGAAAATAACCTGGTTCAAAAGATAATAGATGGCGTTTCTGCCCTTGCAAAAGCTATATCAGCTTTTATGGGAGCATTGGGTCGTCTTATAACCAAACGTTACACTATTGTTCTGGTGCCTCATTCGGGGAAAAAGGTATTTAATCTTCACATAACTGTTTTTTCTATTATTTGTTTCATCTTGATTCTGGCTGGTGGTTTTGGATCCTTTTATTTATACGGTTCCACAAATAATAATCCCCGGGGTAGTCCTGTGACTACAGATACCCGTTTACGGGATACCCAAGCCAGCCTGGATATGATCCGGGATGAAGTAGCCTTGCTTCTTAGGGAAGTCCAGCGTTTTGAACCTGCTCTTTCCAGTACAATCTCCCTTCTGGGAGCTGATATTGGCGGAATTAATAATATGGGCAGTGTCTCAGCCGGGGACTTAACATCCTTTTTGGGGATCAATGAAATTCCTGAAGGAAGCCTTAAAGAAGTAGAGGATCTGCGGCGGCTTAAAGAATATCTTGCTGCGGCTACTGTTCCTATCCAGGAAATCGGCGTTGCCCTGGACTCTCAAAGTGCATTATTAACTGAAATTCCCAGTATTTGGCCTGTCAGAGGTGGTATAGGCCATATTTCAGCTTTTTTCGGTCAAATGCCCAATCCTTTTACCGGTCAGTATTATATTCATAGGGGAGTTGATATTTCTACACGACGTCAGGGAGATCCTGTTGTCGCCTCTGCAGATGGCCAGGTAGTACTGGTGGATTATGACCGGGGGGGGTTTGGGAATAATGTAATTATTCGGCATAGACACGGTTTTTCTACCCGTTATGCCCATATGCTTTCTTTCCGGGTCAGGATAGGAGACAGAGTCCAGCAGGGAGATATCATTGGTTATATTGGCAATACAGGGCTTTCGACAGGACCGCATCTTCATTACGAAGTTCATATAGGTTCTGATGTAGTAGATCCTTATAGATATCTCAGTATTCGCTCCAGTACAGCAAGAGCAAGCGGACGTTAGGTAGAAAGGGCGTGGCATTAGACAAACAAAAGGATTACTCAATTAATACTATTATAGGACCTGGTTCTTATATAGTTGGGAATATTGATTCTCCTGGTTTTACCAGGGTTGACGGTAATGTTCTAGGAGATCTTAAAGCTCAAGGACAGGTGGTAATTGGGGAAAACGCCCGGATGAAGAGCAATGTTTCAGGGACTTTTGTTACAATTGGCGGGGTAGTATATGGTGATGTCCTGGCAAGTGAAGGTATTTTTATCATGGCCACAGGACTTGTAAAAGGTGATATAATTACCCGTAGAATCAGGGCTGATGAAGGATGTTTTATCCACGGCCATGTTAAGGTTTGTAAAACTGTAGAAGCCTGGAACAAGGCTGTCTTAGAATACCGGGAAATTATTGCTTTTACAAAAAACCATGGATAGCTTAATGGATTATTCTAATGGATTATTTTAATGGATAAGATCGATTTTCCTCATGGAATAGAAAAGATCCTTAATTTGGGTAATTTAAAGACAGAAACCCGCAAGACCAGAGGTAAAAAAGATTTAAGTGAAAGCAGTAGAATAGAATTTTCTGAAATCCTTGAACATTCTCCGGAAAGTGGAAGTCTTGGTCCGATTTTAGATTTAAACCCTTCAGAAGAAGCAGTTCAGGAATTAATTGATGCGGTACACAGTACTGGGAATGATTTAAAACGCAGACCCCTTCCGGAAGAGCTTTTAAAGTATAAAAAAGCAGTACGGAACTTTCTCCACTATGTAGTTGAGAATTGTTATGAACTGCAGGAAGTCGAAGGCATAGTAAAAAAAACTAGTTTTAAGGGAAAAGCTGAGTGGAGAACTACAGTTTTTCATCAGATAAGGATTGTGGACAATAAATTGAATCAACTGGCAGCAGATATTATTACTAGACACATTTCCGAACTCGATTTAGGATCCAGAATTGATGAAATTACCGGATTATTAGTGGATCTTACAATAACAGGAAGGATAAGAGAACGAGATGAGTGATTCTGATGATTATGATGATTTTTTAAGTGATGAAGATATTTCTGCTCTGGAAGATAATCTTTCAGAAGATTTAGATGTTTCATCGGTTATTACCGGGGAAAGGTTGGATAATATTTATCCTGATGCGCCGGTTTACCGCTTAAGGCTCCTCTGTTCTAACGAAACCTTTCTTGCGGTTTGGCCGGGTGAGCTTTTAAAACCGGGAAGTATGGTGCTGGTTCCTACCCGTTATGGCCGTGATCTGGCCCAGATCATGGGTACTATTCAAAAGCATAATCAATGCCTGGCAGAAATAGCCTGGATCGAAAGGCCTGCAACTACTGAGGATTTAGAAAAAATTAAGCTTCACCAGGAACAAGAAAAAGAGGCATTTGCTTTATGTAAACAGAAAATTGACGAACATGACCTTGATATGAAGCTGGTTTCTGTTCACTACTTATTGGAAGAGCCAAAAATTCTTTTCTTTTTTACTGCAGAAAACCGAGTGGATTTTCGGGATCTGGTAAAAGATCTGGTAAGCATTTTTAAATCCAGGATAGAGCTGCGTCAAATTGGAGTACGGGACGAATCCAGAGTAATAGGCGGGCTTGGAGTATGCGGCCGCGGTTATTGCTGCCATGCAGTTTCTGATAAACTTAAACCAGTGTCCATAAAAATGGCTAAAGATCAAAATTTATCCTTGAATTCTATTAAGATCTCAGGTTCTTGTGGACGACTCCTCTGTTGTCTTGCCTATGAGCATCAATTCTACAGCGAGCAGCGCCGCCTGGTCCCGCCAGAAGGCTGTAAAATTTTCTGGGATTCATCTCTTTGGAAAGTGACAGAAGTTAATGTTGTTTTGGGAAAATTAAAATTGGCAACAGAAGACGGCAGGGTAACCCAGTTCCCTGCTGCGGCATTTGAAAAAGTAGAGGGTCGTTGGACTATTAAGACTAGCTAACGCTGGGTTTTCGCAATATCACAGATCCTTCGGGCCATTTTGTTTAATGAAACCTGTTCCATTACATGACCAAGCTCATAGGCAACTCTGGGCATTCCGTAGACTACAGAGCTGGCTTCATCTTGGCCTACAGTCATACCGCCTTCTTTATATATAGTTCCAAGCTGTTGAGCACCGTCCCGCCCCATTCCGGTCATAATAACTCCCAGAACGTGGTTCTGGTAACCCAAAGCTGCAGAAGCAAAAAGCACATCTGCAGAAGGCCTGTGCCCTGATACCAGAGGTGCATCGCTTAAATGTACCACGCTTCCGGTAGCCTTTCTTTCTACTTCCAGGTGCCTGTTTCCTTGGGCAATTAGTATACGCCCTGATTTAATAGGATCCCCTTCTTCAGCCTCTTTAACTTCCAAGGGGCAAATACGATCCAGGCTCTTAGCAAATTCATTGGTAAAACCCGGGGGCATATGCTGAACCACAACTATGGGTACAGAAAGGTCCTTGTCAAGCTCTGCAAACACCGACCTTAAAGCATCTGGGCCTCCGGTGGAAATTCCAATAACAATAAGCTCTGTTCTCCCGGGTTTTCTGAATTGGGTTGGAGGGCTTGCCGGAGTTGAAGGGGGAGCGGCTCTTGACTGACCAGGCATATCTGCTGTTGTCGATTGAACCGTTTTATGGGGAAGTTCAGAGACTGAAAGTACCTTTCTCCCTTGAGAACGGCGATAAGCTCCGCCGTAACCTAAAAGCATTCCAACAAGAGTATCTTTAACCTTATGTATATCCTCAGAAATCGACCCAGAAGGTTTCTGGACAAAGTCACTGGCCCCTAAAGATAAGGCCTCCATGGTTATTTGTGCTCCCCGGGCAGCTATCGAGGATAAAATTACAACAGGTATGGTAATTCCCTGCTTTTTCCGTTCTTTAAGGAACTCAATACCGTTCATTTCAGGCATTTCCAGGTCCAGAACTATTACATCAGGATTTACCCGGGGAATTTTTTGAAGGGCAAAATTGCCATTCATAGCTTTTTCCGCCACAACCAGACCAGGGGTACTCTCTACCATCCTGCCAATAAGATTACGCATTAGCGCAGAATCATCAACTACCAGTACAGATATTTCATCAGCCACAATTCAACTCCCCTAAAACTGCTTCATGTAAATTTTCGATACAATGTCGCCCATTGTGTTTTTATAAATTCAAATTTCGTGTCCATGCCGAAAAGGGATTCTGAATGTCCAATAAACAGGTATGATTTAGGAGCCATTGCATTATAAAACCGGCTAATTACAGCAGCTTGTGCAATTTCATCAAAATATATTATGACATTTCTACAAAATATTATGTCCATATTTCTCTGACCTGAATCATTATTCAGGTTATGGTAGTCAAAACGTATCCGGGACATTAAATCTGCACGAACTTTATAGCCTCCTTCTACCGTTTCAAAGTACTTTTTTAAGTAATTATCCGGAATTCCGACGATTTTGCTATCTGCATAAAAACCTTCCTTGGCAGTCATTAGACATTTAAGGCTTAAATCGCTGGCTATAATCTCATATTTCCAGGGAGGAGGGAGTATATCGTGTAAAAGAATGGCAATAGTATAAGGTTCCTCACCTGTAGAACAGCCGGCGCTCCAGATTCTTATGGTTTTATCGTTTTTTAACTTCATTAATTCCGGTACAACATATTTTTCTAAAGCGTCAAACTGGGGCTGGTTTCGGAAAAACCTGGTTAAATTTGTTGTAATAGAATCAAGAAAACCTTTAAGCTCCCCTTGATCTTTGGAAATGGTTAAAAAGTAATCCCTAACTGAATTAACACCCTTTTCCCTAAGCCGTTCTTTTAATCTGCTTTCAAGAATGGACCGGTTAGTCGCGGTAAAATGTATACCGCTTTCTTTATATATCATAGCACGGTATTGTTCAAAGTCCGCGTCAGAAAAAAATACTGGATCTGCCATATACTTAATAGTACGAAGCTTCTGCTAGCCTGTCAATGACCTTTAGGACAAATGTCCTTTAAGACCAATTATTTTGTTTCTGTTTTAAGATATACAATAAAATAATCAATAAAAGAAACTACCGCAATTACCATGGATAATACAAATAGACCAAATGCAGCATAACGGAAAATAAAAACAAAATCTAAAAATCCCAGCCTTAATAAGGTCACAGATATAAGGCAGCAAAGGCCGGTAAGAGCATAAGAGACAGCCTTAAGCTTGCCTCCCTTGCGGGCTCCCATGGCAATACCCTTTTTCATCATCAAAATGCGGAGAAATAAGATGCCAAATTCCCGGAAAAGTATAATAAGTAGTGGAATTACAGGTAAAATTCGGGTATAAACGAAACATAGGAAATAGCTCATCCTTACCAGAGTATCTGCAAAGGGATCAAAAAGCTTGCCAAAATCACTAACTTCATTGCGCCGGCGGGCAATAAGGCCGTCCATCCAATCACTGCATTCAATAATAATAAATAAAAGCCAGAGAATTGCCATTACCCAGAGCTGGCTCTGGAGCCAGGGAAAGTATAGCTCCTCAAGAAGATAGAGGATAAAAAATGCCGGCGCCAGAATTATACGTAGGAATGTAACTTTATTGGCCAAGTTCATGTTCAAATAATTTCCTCTGACATACAGAATAGCATGGAAACGAAGCTTTTCATAGCAGATTAGGGATAAATGGTATATTCCTGGACTACTTGAATTTCCGATTGTATCTCTGCAAGGGGAGCAATTTCCCGGGCTATGACAAGAGCTGCTTCTACCAGAGCTTGAGAACTGGCAGCCCCAAATAATGTAACTTTATCTTTTGAAACTTCAAGTTCAAGAAAATGAATCTGTATTTCTCTATCGTATAGAATGGCCTGTTTTATCTTTTGTTCCAGGCTCAATTCTATAATCCTCCGGATATTTTGCTTTTCATCTTCTTCTGTAATAATCCGGTCACGCATATATTTTACAATCTCAGCACAAACAGTAGGATGAAGGTGACCGGTATTCAAGGTTAAATGGTAATTTCCCGCATCCTTCCAGTCAGTTTCGAAAAAATACCTATAAAAACCGATTCTTTCCTTATCACTTTTTTCTATTATCTGCCGGGCCCGGTGATCATCACAGAGAAAATAACTTTTTACCCTTTCCAGCCTTATTTCCATGGGAGCTGCCAAAAAAACAGTAAAGACCCCGGGGACATTTTTTAAAATTACCGATGCTCCCCGGCCTATAAAGATGCAGCTTCCCTGTTCAGCTTCCGCATAAATAGCAGTTTTTAAAAAATGAAGATAATCATCCCTGCTATGGGAAAGTGAAGATAATAAGGAAGGTTTCCTTTCATCATATTTTTGAAGCATCCGGTCTGCAACTCCGTAAGATTTTATCCTTTCTTCCAGGTTGTGCTTATCCACTAAAGGACGATCCAGCTGTTTAGCTAATTCTAAAGCTGTCTCATCTCCCAAAGCAGCTAACTCCCGAGAAATGGTTATAATTGCCATATAAGACTCCTACTTTCCAGGTATTTGCCAAAAACCTCTATTAATTATACCATTATTTTAATGGAAAATTCATTAAATTGGCAAGAAGAAAGCTGTAAAATTGTCTATAACTGTCGGATTTTCTCCATTACTGAACGTTCCTGCCGTTCACCGAGTTTATCACCTAAACAGGAACTTAAAACATTCACAGTTTTGGATACTGCCGATTGGGCCATAGTTATCCCGGTTTTGGAAACTCAGAAGGGGAGGGAATTCATAATGGTCAGACAATGGCGTCATGGCGCCCAGGATTTAAGCCTGGAATTCCCCGGAGGAGTCTTTGATAAAGGTGAGGACAGTGTTCAGGCCGCTATTAGAGAATTAAAAGAAGAAACCGGATATACTGCAGGAAAAATGATAAAACTAGGGGACTTCAATCCTAATCCGGCTATAATGTCTAACCATGTCCATTTTTTCCTGGCCCAGGATCTAGTAAAAACCGGCCCGCAGGATCTGGATGATGATGAATACGTAACCGTAGAAACAGTCCCCTGGAAAAATGCAGTAAATGGCATGGGGAAACCTCCGTTTATCCATGCCCTTATGGCTACTGCATTGATGTTATACTTACGTGAAGTACCTGATAATTAAGGCAAGCCTCCACCGATAATTAGTTCTGCTCTTTGAGCTAGATCTTCACTTTCATTGATTCTCCGGCTTGCCTCCCGGAGACTGGCCTCTGCGATACGGCGTCTTTCCCAGGCAGCGTCAGTAACTATTATAAACATACCCCTTGATTGCATGTAATGATATGCAGATTGATCAAAATCTCTCAGCCGGAAATAAGATAGCCCCTGGTTGAAGATAGAATCGGCAGCATCAAAATCCACCCGGAGTGCTATATTTGCTCTTGCTTCCAAGGCTTTATCACGCTCTGCTGAAGCAGCATTGGCCCATTCTAAAGCAAAGCCTTCTTTACCCCTGTCCAAGGCTATTGCAAACATTGCTCGGGCGTCCATGGCTTTTATAATGGCAGATTCAATAGCTCGGTCAACAAAGTCATCCATAGCAGATGATGCTAGTTCATCGGCGGCAATAATATTATAGGGATCGAAGCGGAATAAGTCTCTTTCATCAATTTCCATGCGCAAATTATAAGCTTCTACAATAATTGTCAGAGCCTTATACATGTCCCTGGCTAAAATAGCTGAATCTCTGGCCCTATAATAATCTCCTGATCTATATAAAGCCCAGGCATCCTCTGCTTCATTGTCAATTTCCAGGAGGAAATCAGGAGTTAAATATCCTGCTCCTACAGCCAGAGCATTATTCCTGGCTTCATTTATTTCGTTATCCAGATCCTGGAAATAACGGGCTATGGATTTTTCCATCATTGCTTCAAATGCAGCTATGGCTGCATCATACCTGGCAATTGAATCCTGGACTTCTTCTACAGTACCTGTCCTTCTGCTGCTTTGGGCCTGATCATATAAGCTTTCAGCATTTTCCCATTCCTGGGGAAAGTTAAGATGACCGTTAAAGTCCAAAGACAATTTCCTGGCATCTTCAGCACTTTTACTAACCGCCTCTAAATTACTTAGCAGGGCCATGCTGGGTGCTGATGTAAAATAGTCCCCTACAGAAGGCTGTGTATAACCATCTGAAAACTCATCAATAGGTGCTGCAGGTGAACTCTTACAAGATATGGTTAGAGAAAAAATTAGCAATACAAATACAAAAAGCCCCAAATACTTCGATTTCATATAAAACTCCTATGTTGTGATTAAAATCTGCTTGGAATAGTACTATTTTTATCGACATTGCAAAAAAAAAATTGAGCTATTTAATATTTTAGTCATTTATCACTTATCATTTATCATTTTTTTAGTGCATAATCATCTATGGATTTTGATTGTATCGTAATTGGGGGAGGCCATGCAGGGATTGAAGCTTCTTTGGCCGTCAGCCGTCTTGGGTTTAGCTGCCTTATAATTACCCAAAACCCTGATTGCATAGGTGCTTTGTCCTGTAATCCAGCCATAGGAGGTCTTTCCAAGGGGAACTTGGTCCGGGAAGTAGATGCCCTGGGCGGTGAAATGGCAAAATTAATCGATAAATCCTTAATCCAATACCGGGTACTTAACCGCTCCCGGGGGCCGGCTGTACAGGCTCCCAGAGCACAGGCGGATAAAAGGGAATACCAAAAAGCTGCCAGAAGAGCTTTAGAGTCTCAGAAAAACTTATTGATAATGATGGACACGGTAATTGACCTGATTGTTTCTGAAGATCAAAGCCCTAAAGTCCTTGGTGTTTTAACTGCCCGGGGACATAAAATTTCAAGCCGCACTGTGATTCTGGCGGCAGGTACATTCATGGAAGGCAAAGTCTTTATAGGTGAATATGAGGCCCGCCATGGTCGTTTGGGTGAAGAAGCTTCTTTAGGTTTGGGTACAAATTTACGTCGCCGCTTTTTTCCTGTGGGTAGGCTGAAAACCGGTACACCAGCCCGGATAGCTGGGAATTCCATTGATTATGAAAAGCTGGAAAAACAAGATGGCGAAGCAGCTCAGGCTTTTTCTTTTGACTTGATAAATTTAAATCAAACTTTCCTGCCTCAGCTTCCCTGCTGGATCGGTTATACAAATTCCAATACTCACGAAATAATTAGGGAAAATATTCATCGTTCACCCCTTTATGGGGGTAAGATCATGGGTACAGGTGCACGTTATTGCCCATCCATCGAAGACAAGGTAGTTCGTTTTCCTGAAAGAACACGGCACCATATTTTTGTTGAACCTGAAGGGCATTATACCAACGAGGTATACCTTAACGGCTGTTCCACTTCTCTTCCCGAAGATGTTCAAAGGGACTTTATCCGCACAATCCCCGCTTTTGAAGAAGCAATAATAGTCCGGCCCGGATATGCAGTGGAGTACGATTATATAGACCCCCTTGATCTCTATCCCAGCCTTGAATCCAAGCGTATTTCTCACTTTTTTTCTGCTGGGCAAACCAATGGCAGTTCAGGCTACGAAGAAGCAGCGGCTCAGGGACTAATGGCAGGCATCAATGCTGTTTTAAAAATGAAAGGCGAAGAGCCTTTTATCCTTGGCCGCTCTGATGCCTATATTGGTGTGCTTATTGATGATCTTACCACCTTAGGGACTAAAGAACCTTATAGAATGTTTACCAGCCGGGCCGAATACCGTCTTGTTCTGCGCCATGATACTGCAGATACAAGACTAAGTCCCAAGGCCAGAGAACTAGGGCTTATTGATGATTCACGCTGGGAACGGTTTATGCAAAAAAGCCAGGGGTTAGAAGTTATCCAGCAAATAATGGCTCAACAGAAGTTTAGTGATGGAGAAATTCTAAAAAAGCGGCTTGTTCGTGAAACTCTTAATTTTTGTCAACTGCTCCCACAGTTTCCCGATTTAGGGGCATATCCTGCAGAATGGGTAGAGAGAGCGGCTCTGGATATAAAGTATGCAGGTTATATTGAAAAAGAAAATCGGGCAGTTGAAAAAATGAAAAAAATGGATTTTATAAAAATCCCCCAAAGTTTGGATTATAACCTGGTCCAGGGACTTTCTGCAGAGTCAAAAGAAAAACTTCTGGCTGTCAGGCCCATCACCATAGGACAGGCTGCACGTATCAGCGGGGTACGCCAGGGAGACATAGCCTTGCTCCTTTTATTAACAAAAAAAACCTGACCACTCACGAGTGGTCAGGTAAACTTTATAGATAGTCAATAATTAATTCTGAATGGAATTAACCGCAACAGTCGATGCCGCATCGTGAACCAGTGGTCCAAGAGGTGGTAAATCAGATGGCCGTTTTAGGATACTCGTTGTGTCATCATAGATATGATGGCCAATTGGAATAACCTTAATACCTGTTCCTTCTGCAACTCTCCTTGGCCTGTTTCCGCCATTAGTAGACTGGTAATAATTATTATCCACATCAATCCAATAGCCTCCTTCTATAAGTTTGTGTGGATTTACCCAGAAGAGCGTGTTCTGCAGTCTATTGGGTGCATTGAAAGGCGGGTTGGTATGTCCAATAACCCAGCCTAAACTTGTCAGGAAGAAGGTATACCAGCCTTCTCCTTCAGGCGGCAGGTCAATGGTTATATCAACATATTGAGTCTTGTCTTGTGCCAAACCTCTTGGAATTGCAATTTCGGTAATTCTGTTTTCCCTTAAAGCATCTTTGACCCGCTGGAAATCGTAGAAATTATTTCTTGTTACCTGGGCCGGTAAAGTGTCGGTGTTAAAGTAATTTGTAAAGGGGACATTTGTATGACCTGTTGCCCATATAGGTAAGGATGTATGGGGCAAAGCTCTTCCTCCCGCATCTTCAAAGTCCATAGTCAGTTCATTAAATCCAGCGGAAGCAGGTTTGTCCCTCAATAGGATGATGGCAGTAATTGGATCTATGATATTTATTCCATAAAACCTCATTGTAACACTTGGCGGATTGGCTGTGGGAGGGTCAGTAGTACCTGGAGGGCTTATCTTACTCCATTCAATATCGGCGGGATTTAAAATTACATATCTATATGTACTTGCAGGGTTTCCGTATAAGTTACCGCTGGGATCAATAGCCAAATTATCAGCTACTGCTGTTTTTCCAATATGATTTATATCAGTTCCGCTATACTGTACTGTAAGATGGGCCACAAAGAAGGAGTTTTCATGAATTGGAACACTTGATGATGTTAATACCTGGAACGAAGCTGTTTCGTTGAATTTAATCGGATGATGTCCCCAGGAATTCATACTGTAGGCAAGCATTCTGCCGCTTTCATCTTCAAGAACAAGACCTGTTATCACCGATTCCGGATTGTTGTTACTGATATTCATTGTAGCACCAATTACTATGTCAGGATTTTGAATATCAGGTTCATTAATTTCAATTTGAACAACAGAATTTAGTAGATATGCCAGCCTTTGAACGGTTACTATTCCATCAATGGCCTCAAGGTCTACCGAAACAAGGTACCTATTATGATTTTGAATGGGGAATTCTTTAGTTCCAATTACATTTATATAGCCTGTTTGACCATATTGAATTGGATTTTGGGGGATAAAGTCGTTTTCATAATAGTAGTTGATGACTTTATTATCATTTAAGTTTCTCACCGTAGTTGATATTGCCATTGCGGAAGTATTATTTTTTATCATAATAACACCGCTGCCATAACCTTGATCCGGTGGAATAATGTCCTTGTTGTTTTCATCTGTAGGAGGGCTTCCTGTAACAAAGGTATACTCATTTTTATCGTTTAAATAAAAATAAATATAATGTTCTTTGTTAGCCTGGGGATCATTCGACGGAACTATAACAATATTTTTGGGTCCAATTTCATGTACAATATTGTTCTTGGAGTATTTCAGCTTGATCTGCCAATCTCCCTGTCCTAAGGCTATAGAACGCTTATCGGAGGTTTCAACTGTACCTAAGATATAAGTCCTTCCGCCCTGGGTAAAAATAATTTCATCGATGTTCTGACTTTTTGTCATGTTCATCACAACAGCGGTTCCCATCCTGTTACGGTATTCAGGCGGAATAACTGCCGGACTTGAGCCTTCTCCCGGAGGCAGATCTGGTTTTACTTCCCCATCTGCAACAGTATCATTGGGATCAGAGCCTGGTAAATTCCTGTCAATATCATTGGCATTTACTATAAGTACCTTCCCATCTGCATCTTTGAATAGTATGTATTCATAAATTTGTCTGGGGATGCTTATTGGTGCTTTTATAATAATTTCACCACTCGATGGATTATTATTTTTTGGATTAGAATCCAGGAATTTTATCGTTATTGTATAGCTGATATCCGTTGGCTGAACATATTGAGCTTTCCGTTCGGTTCTTTTAGGTATGCCTATAAAAGTAAGGCTGTCCCTTTTAGGTTTTGGTTCAGGTGCTGCCTCCCATTCAGCTTTATCCAATATAATGGTTACTTCGTTTACATCAACAGATTTTGATCTGTTTGTAAGCAGAAGCACGGCACTGGTAATATCTGTTACACTGATATTTCCTGTAACATCTAAACTTAAATTCGGCATCTCCATGTTTACCGGATCAAGACAGGATGAAAAGAAGATTAGACTGACCGCTAAAATAATAAAATAGGTTTTTTTTGCCATGACAATCACTCCTTAATAAAGTGCTGTTTTAAAGCACTCATACGAATTATAAGCATAAAGCTTACTATATTTGTAAGGTATTAGATTTCAGCACTAAATTCAACTAAATCGAAAAAAAATCCTAAAAAATTATTAATTTTCCAATTAAAAAACGCTAAAATCTCCAATATCTACGTTTTTATAAAACGTAATTCTTATGAGTTTTCGTGTTTTATTGCCAGCAGGGAAGAACCTAGAGCGGACAGTGCGACAAGGCCTGGTAGAAACCAGGGGATGCCGGGGCTCCAGATAAAAAAATTATACATGCCGTGGATTAGGATGGCAGTAATTATCAAAGTAATAGCCCGCAGAGGCTCTTTGTGTAAAATGCTTAAAGCAGTACCTATCCTTGCACCGCATGCGGCATGGAGGGGAGCGGCAGTAAAGATCCGTAAAAATGCTGTGCTTAAGTCTGTAAGGCCGTAAAAAATACTTTCTCCTGCAGCAAATCCGAGACCCGCAGCAAGGCCACAAGGAGCTCCGAAAAAATCCTTTGAATGTTCAATTGAACTCTCAATGCTTGTAAAAGAGGGGAGGGGAATTCGGGAATAAGGAATACGAAAAAGTAAAAAAAGGGTAAGCAGACGGCTTAATTCTTCGATTAATGAAATACGAATAAAAACACCAAAAATAATAGATCCCATTCCGCTTCGGATATCTGGTGGGGGGAATAAGCTTTGAATAATACCTGCGGTTAATACGGCAATTAATCCTGCAGCGAGATATAATAGAAGCCGAATGCGTCCATAATTACGGGCCTTAAACATGATATAAATGGGAATTATGGGGATAACAGTAGTTAAAATGAGAAAAAATACTGCTCCCATTCCATTCATTTTACATTTTTCCGGGAGCGGTTCTGCTTTCGAGGCACCGGAGCCTTTTCTTTTTGGGTTTCTTCCTGGATTAAGCCATCCTCAACAGCCCAGTCACTGATAATCTTTTTTAAGCCATTATTAGCGAGCTTTAAGGGGCTTTCGCAGGAGCTGCAGATAAAACGGCCAGATTCATCAAGATGCTCCTTAGCACAGCCTATACACCATGTTTTATTACAGGCAGTACAGGAACCAGCAGGTAAATGATCCGGAGGCATTGCGAACAGACGTTTCCCTGGAACAGGGGGAGCACTAATTAATACCTTCCAGGTCCTGCTGCAAGAGCTGCAGGGAATAACAGTGTAAAGATGACTTTCCAAACGGTTTGCAAGCTCTTCTCTGCTTTCTATTTCGGTTTCTGATAACTCAAGCTCCTTAAGGCGTTCAAGGACTTCATTTACTTCATCTATACGTCCCAAACTTATCAATACCCGTCCCAGAGAAAGAAGAGAAGGAGCATGATTAGGATCCATTTCCAGAGCTTCACGACAGGCTGATTCAGCACGATCATATTCCCCCATTCTAGAAGCTGTATAGCTTAATAATTCCAATACTCCAGGGCTTTTTTCAATCTCATAAGCTTTTAGTAAAATTGTATCTGCTTCACCTAAACTACCAAGTTTAATCAGGCATGAAGCTCTATTGCACATAAATTCTAGATTTTCCGGTTCAGCCGAAAGGGCTTTACGGTATTGCTCGTCAGCTTCATCAAAACGGCCGGCTTCGAACAGGATATTTCCTGCACAATTTGCCAATAACCCCTGCTCATCATCATCTTTATCTGTGATTAATAGCTTTAAAGCTTCATGATCAGAGCCCTGGCGGCTAAGGAGTATAGCCTTGTTCATCCGGATAGCAGGATGATCCCCCAGTGCCAAAGAGGCTTTCCTTAAATAATCCGAAGCGCCTTTAAGATCACCTTTTTCCAGGCATAGTTGAGCAGCAAGATTATTTATCCAACCATCATTGGGTTCCAGGTTTAAAGCGGCATTAAGTTCAATCATTAATTTTGGATTTTCAATATCTCCAAGAAGGAAAATACTCTCTGCATACTTGAAATGGAAAAGAGCATAATCTTGATTTAAGGAGACAGCCTCTTCAAGCAGGGGAAGAGCTTCGGCGCGTTCACCTTTTCTAATAAGTAGTAGAGCTTTAAGATAGGCCAGAGCCGGATCTTTTAACTTCTTTTTCTCAAGATCCCGTGCTTTTTCAAGTTCTTCTTCCGCCATCTCCCAATTCTCTATACCAAAAGCCCATTTAGCCGCAAGGCCCCGGGCTTCGGGGATCATTTCTCCAAGTAAATGAAGCTTGGGAATTAAAAGTCCTAAATCGTCGTAATTTTCTGCAGCCAGGAATGAATGGCCTGCTGCCAAAAGACGTTCCAGAGCTTCCTTTTTCTTACCCATTACTTCATATACATTAGCGGCGTTTTTCGCTAAAAGGCCGTTTTTATTATCCAGTTCAAAAGCTTTGTCGTATGCTGCGGCAGCTTCCCTGTATTCTTCAAAATGCCAATGGGCATGGCCCATAAAGTTTCTCAAGATTGGGTCTTTAGGCTTTAAATTAATTGCCTCTGTACAGTAATTTTTTAAGTCTGTAAAGCGTTCAGATGCATAAAAAATCTTTGCCATTTCTGTTATGGCTTCTCTTCCTTCAGGGCTGTCCACATCAGCCTGAAAACAATCGCTGATATAAGATTCCGCTTCAGTGTAAAAACCTAATATTTGAGCCAAGCGGCCCGCCAGGAGCAGCTCTTTTTGAGTTCTGCTATAACCGGGACTATCCCAGGCTTTCCTTACCTGGACCAAGGCGGCATTATGTTGATTCATAGCTGTAAATGTTTCCGCAAGACGGAAACGGTTTTCGCTTTCTATGGCGGTTTCATTACTCCATTTACCATAAGCGGCTGCAACTTCATTATGCCGGGAATCCACGATCAGGGACTCTAGAAAGACTTCAGCTTTATAAGAGCTTATGATGGAATTAGAATAAATTACCGAATCCAATGGCCCTGCATCGAAAGAATCGTCTCCATCGTATAATACAGCGGTAAAAGACAGGCTGCCTTCTGGTATGGTAGTATCTCTTATTTCTGCTACCCATCTGTCCCGGATTAAAAGAATTATATGGGTTCCATATGCGATTATGGAAAAATCAATCCCATATTCAGAAGAAATTTCTGCTACCCCTACGGGTAGTTCAGTCCAGCCGATTAGAGGGAGGGGCATACCATTTCTTAATACATCCAGACGGAAATAGCCTTTAGTGGAAATCAGGAATGAATAATAAGTCCCTTCATCCTGCATACGGAACATCATTCCCCCTGCAGCATAAACGCCGCTTCTATTTATATATAAACGTCCGCGGATAAGCACATCTCTATAAGAATAATCCGGGGCTTCCACCCAGGCAATGCTGCCCTTTTTTTTCAAGCCCAGGCTTAGGCAATGACGGGAATCTATTTTTCGGAGCTTGGCATCAAAGGAAGATTCTGATTTAATATTAAAACGGACTTGCTTGGGTTTGTTGAAATCTGCAATCCATATTTCTTCCAATACATCTCCGGGATTCGGACTCTTGGGGCGAAAAAAGGGGAAAATCGACAGCATTTTTCTTATAAACATAGGCATATTATATTTATAAGCTATTATTTAAAAAAAGTCGAGATCATTAATATATAATCACAAAATTGAGGTATAAATGAAGCTACCTGGTAATATAAAGGATATAATCTTATTTACTTTGGCTATTGGAATATTACTTTTTTCTGTTTTAAGAACTACAGGGCAAATGTTAAATGCCGGAAGGGTTGAAACTAATACTCCCACTCTAGTATTCAGTTATTGGTGGCAAGATATGGATGAAATTCTGGATATTATTAAAGATAATTTCCAGGAATTATATCCGGATATTAGAATAAACCTTGATTATAGACCTTATGATGAATTAAGAGTGGGCGATTTTGATGAAAATACATGGGATATTGTCGCTCTGGATCCAAAGTGGATTCCCGATTTCGTGTCGCAGGAAAAAATTGAAGATGAGGAATTTCCATTATTAAGGTTTTTTCATCCTCTTTTTTATAATATTGAAATTCTGCGGGATGCTGGTTTTAATAGGCCCCCAAGAACCAGGACTGAATTTTTGGCCCAAACAAGAGCTATTACCAATACATCGGTAGGGTTATATGGTATTGCTTTTGCCCTGGGAAATGAAAATTTTAGGGGTATTCACCGGGATATTTACTCCTGGATTTGGGCAGGCGGGATGCTCCTTGATGATTTTGAATTACCTGTTCAGAGCAACAGAATCAGTACAGAAACCCGCTATCTAATAGATACTCTGGAATTCCTTGTTTTATTGCAAGATGAAGGAATCCTTTTCCCCGGAACTTTTTCACTTGGAGAAGATGAAAAAAGGAAAGCTTTTCTGGAAGGTAAAATTGCATTCATGATCAGCTCTGCAGAAGATATAGAGTTTTTTAGACAAGAACTGGGAACAGCTAATTTTGATTATACTGCTATTCCTGTACCCGACCTATATTCCGGAAGACCTATCTTTGGTTCCGGCGGTTGGAACCTTGCAATAGCCAGGAAAAGCGAATTTAAAGATGAAGCCCGTATTTTTATTAACTATCTGATGGAACAAAGCCAGCTCTTGGCGGAAGGATGGGCAATTCTGGAAAATGGAAACTTTAATTATCCAATGGATAATTATCCAAGGGACCAATTTTATTCTAAAGCCTGGGAATTATATATCAACGGTGATTTAGTTCAAGAAACCAGCCGTAATAGTGATCATGATCGCTTAAGAGATAGAATCTTTCGGAATGAATTAATCGAACTCTTTAATGGAAGAATCAGCTCTATAGAAGCCGCTGGAAGAATTCAAAGTCGATTGTATAATCTTTAAATTTTATCTATTCCCTGGCCTTGACATAAAGCCGAATATTACATATATCAGATATACTAAAGCATCATTGGAGGCGCTTATGAAAAAATTAACTGTTCTTATCATTGTCCTTATTCTGGCCGCAGGCTTTGTCTTTGCCCAGGATGAGGGCACAGGTCTTTCTGTGGGAGTAGAATTTGGAATTATTGATGTAAATAAACCAGATGAAGCAGAGGATATTTATCCCTATATCATGCCCATGATCATTTATGAAAATTCATTCCTTGACGGCGCTTTGGATCTTTATACAGAGTTAGACTTTTTCTATGGTTTTACTAAAGAACCTGATCGTTACTTTGAGGATGATGATGATGATGTAGAAGTAAATGAAGTAAACCGTACAGAATTATATTTTAATTTGGGACTGGCTTACCATTTAGGTCTGGGCCCAGCGTCAACCATTTCATTTTTACTGGAAAACGATAATTATATACCAATTACCCCAAATTATGATTTTGATAATCCCTTCGACGGTCTTTTGACTCCTGGGATCAAGTACACCCAC
>Ga0099364_10001882_pt1 | contig 33911 bp, 32 predicted proteins | sample TergutTh196P3_FD_73070 | JGI IMG/M metagenome (GOLD analysis project Ga0099364, IMG submission 73070) | Microcerotermes parvus P3 segment gut microbial communities from Pointe-Noire, Republic of the Congo - Th196 P3 | ecosystem: Host-associated > Arthropoda: Insects > Digestive system > Gut ... | reverse complement strand
GTGATTATAAAACATGGATTATTTCGCTCTTTGAAGCGTTGCCTGAGGGGTATGTGGTTCAAAAATCACAATTTCAAATGAGAGAGTGAGGGTGGGGGGTTAGAACGTTGGTCTTTCCACCCCACCCTCACCCATTTACGCAAGACATTCCAAAAAACCACCGCCCGACAAAAACTGCAGGGCGGTGTTTATTTTTATAAAGTTTTTCTGTCTTCTGTCGATAAAATATATAAGCTGAAAATATTACGGACATTGAGGTAAAAGGTATGAACATTATAAGTGTGAATGGGTATGAGCCTTATAAAACCTATGAATCGAAGGAAACGAACGAGCTTAAACGTGACGAGTCCGAAACGCTTGATGAGCAGCGAGGCGCAGAAGATGAGAAAGCCGAAAATTTCGATAAGCCACGTAATGACTTACGCGACCGCTTCTCCACAACAAATGAAAATAGCGACAAATTAACTGCCGAGATGAAAAAAGTGACACTTAACGGCTTGTTGAAACGTGTCGAAATGATGCAATCAAATATGTATTCAGGCAGAAGTTGGAAACAGCTTATGAAAATATACGGTATAACAAAAGCGGTCAGTTTAAACGATGAAGCCACCGCTGAAGAATTGGAAAAAGCAATAAGAGATTTAACCGCTGCCATCACCGCCCTTAAAAAGAGCCAACCCGATGATAAAAAACATCGTGAAATGTTACCACTCACAATAAAACCGGGCGGAACAGCCCGCGAACAATCAAAAAACGCCAACGCAAAAACCGTGTTCCAAACAACAAATAGCACTATGAACATAATGGCATAATTTGATTGGAGTGCCAACTGCCATCACTCTCTATTCTTAACATTCAACGACAAACTAGGTTTGCTTGGTTTGAAGAGTGCATCCATGACTCTTTGGGTTTTGTGAGATTGTGGCGGCTCTTCTGAATCTTTCTTATTGGGAAAGCCGTCACCACGCCCAAAACCGTCTAAAAAATCATTGAACCTCACCTCTTTTGCAGAGCGTTCTTGCGTTGGGTAGGGAATACTTCGCGACAAGCTTTCGCCATCCTCAATAGACGTTCCAAAAGAAAAATCGCCGTGAGGAGAAATAAAAGGGGCTTGTGATGCTGATTTATAGGAAGAAACTGCGTATTGTGCGCGAGTTTCAGGCGACTCTTTTGATTTGCCGCCCCGCAAATCGTCAACAGAGATGGTTTTGAGAGGTGCATACTCGTCGTTGTAAACGCTCGCGACACGCTCGCGCGGTTGTTGCGTAGAGGAAATGTCAGCTGCCGGCAAGCGACTTGGCGATTGCCCCTCAAGAGGCAAATGAGAAATGTGTTTCTTTTGAGTCGCACGTTCGTAAAGTTTCATCGGAGCCGCCGGTTCGTATATTTTTACGTCACTGTCGGTTTGGGGTGGAATGTCTTTGCTTGTTTGAGAGAGGGTTGCTCTGTCGGGTTGAACGGGTTTATTTTTAAGCGGCGGCTGTATTTCGGGTTCTTCGTCATACAAATCTTTGCCCGAAAAACCCTGTACCAAAACGGGTTTCACCCCGGGTACAAGCGTAACCTCATTTTCATTCTCAACAGGAGTAGGAACACGTATTACTTTAGCCTGAAAAAAACCACCCGGCGAGCCGCCGGTAGCAGACGGCGAGCCGCCGGTAGCAGATGATGAGCCGCCGGAAGCAGATAGCGAGCCGCCGATAGCAGACGGCATCGGCGAAGATTTACTTGCTCCACTGAGCAGTGCCTTTAAATCATCTAACGAGTCATCGGTGTCAAATTTTCTCTCCTCATCAAACGGCGTGACATCTGCTTTTCTGAATGTTTTAACGGGAAACGGCTGTGACGTTTCTTTCGGTGTTTCATATAGCAGGCTGTCATGCTCCGAAAGCTCTTTTCTGTCAATTTTTTCAAATACAAACGGGCGAACTTCTCTTCCCTTTTCGTCAATTTCAACAGGTGTCGGCTCTGCTTCGGGTTTTTGTTTTATGGGGGTAAAGCTTATACTCTTTGAATATTCAACAAAGCTGTCAAAATCTTTCATTGTCGCCATGCCGTTAAGCAAATTCTCTCTTATTGCGGTTAAAAATTTATACCAATCTGAAAAATCGCGTTGGGTTAAATCAACGTTTACCCGCTCTGACATCTCGCGATAAAGAAGGTCACAGCGTTCATTAACCAACGCCGTATCAACAGCTTGAACGGGGGCGGCAATGCGAGTTGTTTGCGATTTAATCCCCATTTTATCAATGCAGCTTTCAACCCCTCTGACGGCGCGGTCGCAATAGTCGTATTGATAACTTTCGTCTTTCAGATAATACTCCCCACAGTTCAAACACTTTTGCATAACGCCGCCGAACTCGGTCAACGCGTCAAATTCCAAATCAATAACCGCTTTAAACCCACCCGGAACATATACCTTTTGGGCCTCACCCATTGACTTAATCAGGGTATTAATAATACTGTCGGGTTCATCGGGCAAGAACGCCTTAATTTCGGTGAAAGCATCCATTGCGGTTTGGTCGAAAAGCGCGGGGGCACGCTTAGAAGAAGGCTTCTTGTCGGCATTATCAGGCATGTCCGCTAATACGTTGCGTATAATTTCGCGGCTGACATTACTCATTGTAAAGGGGGAATTTGGTGTGCGCCCGACAATAGATACTACGTTTTCGGGCATCTCACTCAAATCAAAGCCCATCTCATTTGATGTAACGTTAAACATCAAATCGAAATAACCGACTTTAGCTGAAGCTTCTGCGGAATTTCTAACCTTTTTGCCGAAAACAAACTCAGCCTTGCGTGTCGCGTATTCTTGAATTTTCAAGATATTAACCCATTGATTATGCGCTCTGTTGTGTCGATATTCGTTAAGGCGCGTGAACACCGCCTTTTCAAAATCGTTTCGGCAGTGGATATAGCTGTTCCAAAGTGCCACGATTCCTATTTCGTTTTGGCGGCACAGATATTCAATCCAACAGTCTATAACAATTTTGTCGAACACCGTTCTCATGTTATATTCATAATATTTATGGCAAGGCGAAATAGAGTTGCGCACTTCCACAACTTCGTCTTGACGATATTTGCCGGTTTTAAGAAAAAACCTGCAAAGGTCATTACACCGTTCCATAAAAGCCGTAAAATCATACCCCAAAAAGCCAATAAGATTTTGCGGCAAAGAAATAGTGTAGATTTCGTTAGAATTTTTCCCCGTGAGGTTTAGTCTATATCTCACAATATCACCTCAATCAAGAATAATAGATGTTTCGCCTGAAAATTCGTTTTGGCGCACACTTAATCCGCGTTCGTTTTTAGCTACGTTTTGAACCCTTCCATCGACGAAAAGAGTTGTGTCGTCTAACCAACGCACTTCAGGCTCTCTTGAATACCTGGCAGTAAGAACTAACTCTGAATCAAAAAATTTAGCACATTCCAAAAAAGGCAAATGAACGTCCTCATCGGCTTTTTCAACGTAGAACCTTATAGACCTGTCATCTTTTGTCGGTTCATCAATATATCGAACCACCCGGTAGGTTTTACGCGGCGAATAATCATAATCGGGTTGTCGCAACTTTAAGTCAACGTCAAAAAGCCTTATCGAAAATTGTTGCAAGATTAGATAACCCACAACAACAAGGACATAAAGAATCAAATAAATGGTGAACAGCACGGTTTTAAGCGTTTCGTTAGAGCGCGTTGCGAAAAACACGACTGTTGCCACAACAAACGGGGGGGCAACCAAAAACCAATTCCCGAACCCGAAAAACAAGACCACAAGTATAACAGGGTGGAAAAAACAAACCGAAATTCGAGTAATCACCCGGTCTCCGGTATAAAGCATAATCGCCCCAAACAACATATTGATTAACAGATAGATAAAAATCAACATCGGGGGGTTAGAAGGCTTAAAATAATGCGCAAACGTGAGCCACGCCAACCAAATTAAAAAAAGCAAATAGCCCGCCGAAAACAAAGAAAACCCAAACTTCACCCACTTGTGAGAAAAAAAATCATGGACTCTTGTCATAAAACTTCTCCCGTATGTATTACTGTGCGTATATTATAACGCTTCTATAACAGTAACGCCGCGACAGTAGTTAACGAATAAATCGTCAAGATTATCGCGACGTTGTTTATTTCGCTAATTGTCGATTGTCATTGCACGTCATCTTTTGCTGAATATATCTTCAATGTCGCGGAAGGGGTCTTCGTCCGAATATGGGTTTTTATTCAGGCTGTCAATAAGCTCGTCCAATGCCCCTGTTGCGGTTGGCTCTTTTTTAACAAAAACCCTATCATCTTCAACTCGCGGTTGAGGGTGAATTTCGTGAACTCTGACATCACTCACGATATTGCTTTCTTCTTCCTCTTTGTTAAAACAAGTGGCGATAACAGTTACCACAATTTCATCTTTAAGTGATGCATCCCAACTCGCGCCGTGAATAACCTTAACATCGGGGTGTGCCGCCCCTGTAATCCTGTCCATAATTTCTTGAACAGCGTGTATGTCGGTTTCTTCTGCCATTGAAACACTGATTAACAGTTTGCCTGCGTTTTCGATTGTTGTTTCGAGAAGCGGCGAGTTGACTACTTTATAAACCGCATCGTCAATCTTCTTCTCGCCCATGCCTACGCCTATGGCTATGTGCGCATCACCTGCGGATTCTAAAGTTGCCCTCAAGTCCGCAAAGTCTATGTTCATGTAAGAGGTTTCGTTGAGCAGTTCTGAAATATTTTTCACCACGTTATACAATACATTGTCAACCATTGTATACGCTTGTTTAAAATTCAACGCCTTTTCGCCGAGTTTAAGAAGTCGTTGGTTGGGTATAATTACCAAAGCATCAACGTGTTTGCGCATTTCGGCAATGCCTTTCAAAGCCTGGTTCATTTTATGGTCGCGTTCAAAGTCGAACGGCTTTGTGACAACTCCAATCGTGAGAATTCCCATTGACTTTGCCAATTCGGCAATCACCGGGGCAGCACCCGTTCCGGTGCCACCGCCCATGCCGGCAGAAATAAACAGCAACGTCACCCCTTCAAGAACACTGCGGATATCATCGTTGTTTTCTTTTGCCGATTCTGCCCCGACAGTAGGGTCGCCACCCGCGCCCCTGCCCTTTGTCGTCTTTTTGCCGATTTGAACCCTGCGCATGAGTGCCCTGTCTTTGGTTTTAAGCGCGGGAACATCAGTGTTAACGACAACATACTCAACGCCGTTCACGCCGAGTTTTGCCATATGTTCAATGGCATTACCGCCACCGCCGCCAACACCGACAACCAATATTTTTAAGTCAAATACAGAATCTGTATCTAAATCATCCACGAACTCTTCAACGAATTCTTCGTCAAACTGAATAGCCATTTTATACCTCCGAAATTTTAATACAAGATATGGTAATTCGCTAATATTAAACTCATATTATATTGTATCAGATTTTCAATATTATTTCAAGCTTTTTTTGAAAAAAACTTATCCAAATGTTGAAATTTTTATAAATTTGTTTATTTTGTGGCGAATTTACGCAAATTAATCGTATTCGGGGGAAACAAAGAATTCGTCTTCATCGGGAATTTCGCCGTCATCAGATTGGGCGGTTATAACCCCCGGAATAAATTCATTCGCACTTTCGGGCAAAAAGCTCACCTTCTCGGGATTTGAAACCCTGAGCGTGCCGTAGGCGTTTTTATCAATATAGTCGCTGTTTAACAGCCCTGCGGCGGTAATTAACTTTGTATATAAATCATCACCGGCTCCTAAAATGATTACTACCCTTCCGAAATAGTCTAACTTTATGTCTGCCGTGTCGCTTATATCAATTGATTTTATCCCCTCTAACCCCGCTCTTTCAATGTCGGTTATCAGCTCGGTCATAAGTGGATGTTTTCTTTCGTTTTCAGAGACGATAAATCCCCCCTCAACAGGCTCTTGCGCGCCGTAACCCAATATCTCAATAAGACCGCCTGAACTGTTTTGTTTGCTTATAATCCTTTTATTTTCCGATATAATTAAATATTCTGATAAATTTCCGACGGCGGCGTAAGGCACCCCGGAGACTAAAACTATATTAATTGTCCCGGGCAGTTGCTTGTTTACCGTCGCGCTGTCTAATCCGGCGAAGTTTTCAAATATTCTTTGCTCAATTTCGGCTGTATCGTATGTAATGAGATTATCTCCCATTTTAATGTCGGCAAAAGCAATTATGTCATCTGGGGTAAAAGAAACATCGTCCTCGGCCGCCATAACCGACACACTTTGAATCGGAAAAAGAACTGTCACCGACAACATCAACAACACTGACATAGCCAACATTATAATTAAAATGTAGTAAATGATATAATTGCCCTTTCTGTTACGTGAGGAAGGGCGCGCATATTGACGACCGGGCGGGGCGGTAACACGGCGAGACTCCACCCCTGTGCGGTGAGGGGAAGAAGCTTTAGGCCTTCCCTTTGACACCGAATTGGGGCGTGACTTTTGGGGTTCAACCCGTGAACTTGTTTTTTTCACACTCTTCTTTTTCCGTGACGGACTAAATTCAGGCATATTTTCACATCCTATATTCTATATTTCTAAATTCTACTCTCTGCTCTCAATTCTAAATTCTCAAACTCTCATAATATCCGCGCCTAATCCTCTAAGGTCGGCTTCTATATTTGCATAACCTCTGTCAATGTGATAAAGGTTAGAGATGTTGGTGACCCCTTTAGCGAACAAGGCGGCGGTTACAAGGGCGGCTCCTCCCCTTAAATCGGTGGAATGTACCTGCGCCGCTGAAAGCTTCTGCACACCTTCTACCACTGCGACGGTTCCCTCAACGCTTATTTTCGCCCCTAACCTGCAAAGCTCATCGGTATGGCGAAAACGATTGTCGAATATAGTCTCAACAAAAACGGTTGTTCCCGTTAAAGTTGAGGCAAGCGCCATCATCATCGGTTGGGCATCGGTGGGGAAACCGGGGTAGACCATAGTTCTCAATGTTCCGGGGGCTTTGAGGCTTTTTCGTGCATTGATATAGATTGTGTCATCGGAATAGGTATAGACACTGCACCCCATCTGTTCAAACACCGGGACAATCGCGCTCATTTGTCGATAGTCGGTTTTTTTCAATACCACCTCACCGCGTGTAATAGCGGCACAGCACATATAAGTGGCGGTGACAATTCTGTCAGGTATGACACTGTGTTCGGCACCTTCGAGTTTTTCCACGCCTTCTATGTAGATTGTCCCGTCACCCGCACCCTTGATTTTAGCACCGCATTTATTCAAAAAAGAAGCTAAGTCAACTATTTCGGGTTCTCTTGCGGCGTTGTGTATTTCGGTGTGGCCTTTTGCCCTGACTGCCGCCAAGATGATATTTTCAGTCGCCCCGACAGACGGGAAAGCAAGAGAAATTACTGCCCCTTTCAGCCCTTTTTCTGCCGAACAGTCTAAAAATCCGTGTTCTTCATTAATGTCAACCCCCATTTTTCTAAGGGAGGAAAGATGAAGGTCAATCGGGCGCGGCCCTAATTCACAGCCGCCGGGAAAAGACAGTTTACACCTGCCCATTCTGCCGATAATTGCCCCCAAAAACACAATCGATGAACGCATTTCTCTCATTAAATCAGAGGGAACATCGTAATTAATTAAGTCGGCTGAATTTATAACAACGCTGTCACCCGCGCGACTGCACTTACAGCCCAAGCAGTTTAAAATCCGACAAGCGGCATCAGCATCGCTAAGCCGCGGACAGTTATGTAAAACAGACTCGCCCTGACACAAAACCACACCGGCAAGAATAGGCAACGCGCTGTTTTTCGCGCCGTGAACATAGATTTCTCCTTCTAAGCGTTTGCCGCCCCGTATAACGAGTTTTGAGTTCTTTAAATTAGCCTCTCTCTCCAACAATTCGCCGGCGGTGAAGTTATCCATACAATACACCCTCTCAAATAGCATTTTTCTTCATACTATGCTATTTGACGGATAATTGACAATGGCGGAGTCGCAGATGGCAAATTTAAGAATTTAATCTATTGTAATTTTTAAGAAACTGTGATATAATATAATAAAAAATAGAAAGAGGTGTTTTTGATGACTAAACGTGAACAGTGTCTTAACATTGTAAAAAGAATTCCCGATGAACAATTAGAATTCATTGCGGCAATACTCGAAAATGCTCAAAAAATGATTTATGAGATGAAAGATGATGCGTATTGTTTAGGGCTTTACAATGATTCATTCGATGAAAAGAATAATGAACCTGAAGATTTTTCTGTATTTGCAAAAAGAGTAGGGATTGAAATTTGAAAATTACAATTTTGAAGAAGGGAAAGAAATTTTTAGAAAGCCTTTCCCAAAACGAACGCGAACGCATTGCGAGAGCGATTTTCGCTCTACCAAATGGAGATATTAAAGCTATTAAGGGAACAAACGACGGTTTTCGTTTGCGTGTCGGAAAATGGAGAATTGTTTATCAAACAACGGTCGATGAGTTTATTATTCGAGACATTGGCTCAAGGGGCGATATTTACAAATAGCTCATATAAGTTCGCTTAAAATCAGACTTGCTGCGTTTTGTTTGTACATTTTGGCTGCGTTTTGTTCCATTTGTTTTAGTTTTTCGCGGTTGATATAAAGCTCTTTTACTGTTTGTTGCAGTTTTTGCGGTGTTAAATCTTTGTCTTCAAGCATTATGCAGGCACCCGATTTTTGCATAGACAGGGCGTTGTGATATTGGTGGTTTTCTGTCGCACCCGGCCAGGGAATCTGTATCGATGCTTTTCCCATGGCTTTCAATTCGGTTTGGGTCATTGAACCCGAACGTGAGATTATTATGTCTGCCGCACTGTAACAAGTGTACATATTATTAAAATATTCTTTGAAAACAACACGTTTTGATGGGTTAACTCCCTGCTCTTTCAAGAGATTGAAGAAAAGAGTTTTTCCGTTTTTGCCGTAAGCGTGAATGTGGTTTATTCCCCCTGTTTTCTCCTCCCATTTCAACAGTGATGCTATACATTCGCTGATTTTGTTTGCCCCTAAGCTTCCCCCGAACGACAATATTGTGAAGGAGTTTTCGTGTGGCAGTCCCAACGCCTTTAATGCCTGTTCTTTGTCGGGTATTTTAGCGCGTGAGCGAATGGGGTTTCCGGTGACTATACATTTTTCTTGTTTTGGAATGTGTTTGATGCTCTCCTCGTCAGCAACGAAAACCTTGTCCACCACCTTAGAGACCATCTTAGTGCCTAATCCGGGAAGTGAGTTGCTTTCGTGAACTGCTGTCTTTATCGGGGTACCGTCTATCTTCAGCTTTGCCGCCGCTTTAAGAATGGGCGCGCAGACGTAACCACCTGTTCCAACCACAACATTAGGCTTAAACTCTTTGATTAGCTTTTTCGCCGCCTTAAGCGCGCTTGCGTAATAAGCCACCGCCTTTATATTTTTTGCGATGTTTTTTATATTAAGCGCGCGCTGAAACCCTGCCATTTTAATTGGGACAAAGCCATATCCCGCTTTAGGGACTAACTGCGCCTCTAAGCCACCCGGAGTCCCGACAAAGATTACGTCACTATCAGGGAACACGTCTTTGATTTTATCGGCAATGGCAAGACCGGGGTTTATATGCCCTGCTGTGCCGCCTGCGGCGATAATCGCATTTATCATTCGATTGCCGCCTTTCTTGAAATGTTAAGAATAATTCCTATTTGAATAAGTTGGACTATTATAGCGGTCCCCCCATAACTGAAAAATGGCAGAGAGACCCCCGTATTTGGAATTGCATTGCTTGCCACCCCTATGTTAAGGAGTGCTTGAATTCCGATTTTCGCGCTTATGCCTGTCGCTAATAACATTCCGAATTTGTCTCTTGAACGTCTTGCGATATAAAAACCGCGGAAAACAAGCATTATAAACAACAATATAATGATGAAAGCCCCGATAAAGCCGAGTTCTTCAGTCGTGATTGAGAAAATAAAGTCGTTATGCCCTGCCGGAAGGTATGAATATTTTTGTCGCGAGTCGCCAATTCCTAAGCCGAACCAACCGCCCGAACCCATAGCGATAAGGGATTGATAGGTTTGATAGGTTTCTCCTCTGATGTCGTATTCGGGGTCTTGCCAACTCAAAAAGCGAGTTTCAAAATAAGTATAACCTGCCGCCTGCAAGAGTAACACCCCTATAATTGCACAAAAGACAAACGCGCCCAAGAAAACGAATAGATAACGTTTTCGACACCCACTGACATACATCATGGTTATTCCAATTAGAAAAATGATAATCGTGCCCGACAAGTGAGGTTGTATAATAGTAAGCCCACACGAAACAGCCAAGAAAATAACAAACGGCAGAAACCCGTGTTTAAATTTTGCGCGATTTTTATAAAACTTCTCACCGAAATAGGCGAACACCACAATCACCGCCACTTTAAGCATTTCCGATGGCTGAAAGGTAACAGTCCCAATTTGAAGCCAGCGTTCCGCGCCGCCTTGTGAGGTCCCCCACAATTTAACCGCAAGCATCAGGGCAATAGCAACCGAACAGCCTACAACGAGAACCCCTTTTTTTTGAAGAATGTGGTAATCTATATATGAAAATACCAGCATTAGGACTATCCCGATAGCGACATATGTTAACTGCCTTTCTATGTAAAAATACGGGTTGCCTTGCTCGTTTCGCCCAAACTCATAGCTTGACGAAAACATCATCGCCAGCCCCACAACCAACAACGCAATGACAATAGCCGCGAAGGGAATGTCAAACTTAGCCCGCGGAGTCCAGCGTGGGGGGCGTTCTCTCATCTTAATATGCGGCTCTTCTACAGCCACGCCACCTGTCCCGACAAGCCCCAACGACGCTTTAGAACTTTTGCCGGTTGTCGTCGGATAGCGCGCATTGCGAGTATAATCGGGCGTGCTTCTTGACGGCGTTCTTTGCGTGCTTGACACCGTTTTTCTTCTCTTGTTCATCTTTATATTCGGGTGTTCCATTTTTCAGATTTCTCCTTTCTACAACTGTGTTAACAGGACAATTGAGACAATCCCACCTAATGCGGTTAGCCCCGAAAACAAAAAAACTATTTTAGGCTCGCTCCAACCTCTAAGCTCAAGGCTGTGATGAATTGGAGTCATCTTAAAAATTCTTCTCCCTTTTCCATACGCCTTTTTTGTAATCTTAAACCATGTCGTTTGAATCAACACAGACAATGCCTCAAAGATATAAACCGCTCCCGTCAACACCATAAATACTTCTGCCTTCGCCCCCACACCCAACGCACAGACTAATCCCCCTAAGAACATAGAGCCTGTGTCGCCCATGAAAACCTTTGCCGGGTTGAAGTTCCAAAACAAAAATCCAAGGCATCCTCCTGCTGCTGCTGCCGCTAAAATTGCGAGTTCGTTATACAACGACAGGTTGCAAATGAGCATAAATGCCGCAAAGTATGTCAGCGAAACGCCACTGCATAAACCGTCAATGCCGTCGGTTAAATTGACGGCGTTAACCATATAGAGAATACCCAATCCCATAATAATATAATAAAAATACCACAGCTCAAGATTGCCGAAAAACGGGACTTCGATAAATGTGCGTGTGTCGCCCGACACGATTTTAATCGTGAAATATCCTGCTATTACCATAACTTGAAGCACAACCTTTTGCTTTGGGCTAAGACCGGCATTTCTCTTTTTGGCGACTTTTATAAAATCGTCTAAAAAACCGATAAATCCAAAGCAAAGAGCCATGATTAGCCCCGACACTGCTTTTTGAAAATTAAGCCCTCCGACACCGGAAAAGTCTATATTCCCCTCGTTATAACTCATAACCAAGCCCGTGACAAAAGCCGCGGATATTCCGACAATAAACATAATCCCACCCATAGTGGCAATGCCGTCTTTCTTCTGCTTATGCCACACGGGGCCTATGTCGATGATTGTTTGGCCGAATTTTATTCTTCTAAGCAGGGGAATCACCCAAAAACCCAACAACGCCGAAAAAACGGCGGCGGTCAGTGCCGTTAACATATAAATCCAAACACCCATCGGCCCACCCTCCGTTTCAATTGACAATTGACAATGGACAATTGACAATTATTGTGTCCGCTAACGCGGACGGATTTAAAATTCTAATATGTCGCCGTAAGGCGACTCCACAATTGTCAATTGTCAATTGTACATTGTACATTGTTCGTCACTATTTCCTTCTCATCAAACGGTATGCTCTCTTTGCCTATTACCTGTTCTGTTTCGTGGCCTTTGCCGCATAGTACTACTATGTCGTTTTCTTTTGCCTGTTTTAATATAGCTATTATCGCTTCGTGGCGGTCAATGTATGTTTCATAAGGAACTGAATGCTCTTTTATGCCTTTAACAACATCGTCGATTATTTTTTGTTGGTCTTCGTCACGCGGATTGTCAGAAGTAACAACAAGATAGTCGGCTAATTCTGCCGCGACTTCCCCCATACTCGGTCTTTTCGTATCATCTCTCTCTCCTGCCGCACCGAAAAGGCAAAGGACTCTGCCTTTAGCAGAGGCTCTGACACTCTTTAAGAACTTTTCTAAGGCATCCGCTGTGTGGGCATAATCGCGAATCACTGTAAAGTGGGCTCTGTAAATCACCTCGCTTCTTCCACTCACGCCTTCGCATTTTTGAATCGACTCAACTGCATCGTTAATTTTTATTCCCAAAGCGCAAACCGCCGCGATTGCCGCCATTGAATTGGCTATGTTAAACTTACCCGGCATTTTCAGTTTCAACGGGAACGACTTTTCAAAACAAGCAGAGCTAAGCCAATATGAAGCACTATCACCCGCGGACTTAATATTAATCGCGAAATAATCCGCCACATCGTCAACAGAATAACCGACAACGGGTTCTTTCTTCTCGTTTTTTATAGAATTAAACAGCCTTCTGCCGTATTCATCGTCAACACACACCACCGCACTCTCACACATATCGAAAAGCAGTTTTTTTGCTTTAAAATAGTTTTCCATATTGCCGTGTACATCAAGATGCTCGGGCGTTAGGTTGGTGAAAATGCCGCAAGCCGCCGTTTCGTAAGCAAAACGGCGTTGCGCTAAACCTTGAGAGGACGTTTCAATCACGCAATATTGCGCGCCGTTGTCTGCCATTTCTTTGAAAAGGCGATATAACTCAACAGCCCCCGGGGTGGTGAACTCAGCTTTATAGACCGTTTTGCAGACATCATATCCAATTGTTCCAATCGAGCCGCATTTAAAACCCAAATCGTTTAAGATAAATTGAACTAAAGCCGCAACCGTGCTTTTGCCGTTAGTTCCGGTGACTGCAATCAGCTTCAGCCTTTGTGTCGGCGCGCCGTAAAACCTTTTAGCCAACACCGAAAGAAAGCTGCGACTATCCTCAACAATGAGCTGGTTTTCAAGCCCTAAATCTCGTTCAACCACCACTGCCGCCGCCCCGTCTTGCAACATTTCGGCGGCAAGGCAGTGGGAATCAAATTTCTCCCCTTTTATACAAACAAAGACATTCCCTTTTTTAAATAACTTAGAGTTGTCGCAAATCCCTGTTACCTCTGTTTGTGGGTTTAGGAGTTTATGCTCTAAAAAAAGTTCCGATAACCTCAATATCCTTCCTCCGTTACCGTAAATGTTACCTCTACCACGGTTCCCGATGCTACCGATGTGAATGGCTCAAGGCTTTGCGCCGTTGCTTTTGCGTATTGATTTTCAATCGCACCGCCCGTGAGAGATATGTTCAACCCTGCATTGGTTATGGCATTGTTAGCTTCTAATATGCTCATGCCGATAACACTCGGTACAATGCTCATTATATAATCTTGCTCGGCAAGATATACCACAACTGTGCCGTCGCGTGAGATTTTTTGCCCTGCTTGCGGAACAGTGAACTGAACACTTCCACCCGTGCGCTCGCCTATAAACTCGGCTTTCAACCCCACAACGTTCAAAGAAGTAGAAGCATCAATCGCGCTAAGACCGCGAAGATGGGGAACGGCTATTTCTTGCGCCGCTTGTTCCTCAGCGGTATAATGGGGATAGATTTCCAAATAGCTTAAACTTTCCCTGAACACGTTAGACACAACCGGGGCGGCAACCGCGCTCCCGTAAAATGTTCCGCTTAGCGGCTCATCTACACAAACCAACATTATAATTTCAGGGTCATCGGCAGGGGTAAAGGCGCAAAACGTTGAAACAAAGCGCATTTCACCATTGTTTTTCTCAAGTTCGTCAAGTTTCTCGGTGGTACCGCTTTTGCCGCCGATTCTATAACCGGCGATATATGCGTTGGAGCCGCCGTTTGCGCGCACTACCTGTTCCAACAAATCTTTCATTTGGTCTGACGTTGCGCCGCTCACCACCTGTCTTTTGACGACAGGTTCCGCGCTTTTTACTATGTTAGAGTTATTATCGACAATTTTGTCAACAACATACGGTGTCACTAAATATCCGCCGTTTATTGTCGCGGCAAAGGCAGTAATGACTTGTATTGGAGTTAGTTTATTTGTTTGGCCGAAAGAACAGCTTGCAAGCTCAACCGGTCCCATTCTTTCTCGCGGCATATAGAGAGAAGTCGCTTCACCGGGCAGGTCAATGCCTGTTTTGACGGTTAGCCCGAACGACTCGAGATAGTCGCTGAACTTGTGCTTTCCTAAGCTCGCCCCTATGTCCATAAAAGCAGGGTTGCATGATTTTGTGATTGACTGCAATAAGTTTAGTCCGCCGTGTCCGCTTGTTAGCCAACAACTTATAGTGGTGTCGGCAATGGTTCTGCTCCCTGAGCAAAAGAAGTGTGAGCCTTGTGACACGGTATGCTCTTCTAAAGCGGCGGCGGTTGTTATTACCTTAAAGACCGAGCCGGGGAAATAAAGTTCACTCACCGCTTTGTTCTTCCATTGGGTTTCTCTCAAAACACTGTCTAAGGCGTTGATTTCACCGTCAATAAATTCTATTTCGTGTTCGTTTAACAAACTCTCATCGTCAATAATTAAAAAACCTTTTGACGTTGCCGCATCTGCCACAAGTTGTTTACGCATGGCATCTACCTGCTCTTGTGCCTGTGGAGAAAGTTGCCCCGGTTCGTTCAAGTTATAAGAAGGGTAGGTAGCCATTGCTAAAACTGCCCCTGTTTTCGGGCTCATGATAATTCCGGTTGCGCGATTGTTAACTTTATGCTGTGAGACAGTGGTTTCAAGGTGTTTCTCAAGATAAAACTGGAGAACCTCGTCAATGGTGAGGTATAATGCGTTTCCTTCTTGCGCCGGGAAATTCGCTTTAAACGCATAGGGCATCGGGTTTCCGGAAACATCGGTTGCCCGCTCTTCTTTTCCGTTCACCCCTTGAAGATATTCGTCATAATACGCTTCAATCCCGTAAATTCCCTCGTTTTCAAAGTTAGTAAAGCCTATAACGTTAGCAGCAAGAGTGCCGTTGGGATAATCGCGTTTAGAGTTTTTAGTCAAGTTCAAGCTAAACTCCCCGATAAGCTTGTTACTTTTAAAGTCGATAATTTGGTCGTACTGTTCTTTATCCACCTTTCTCATGACATACACATGGCGCATTTCGGTATTAGCGCACATATCTAAGATTTTTTGTTTATCGACACCCAATATTTCAGACAGCGCGCTCGCTATTTCTTCAGCCTCGTCATAGATGGCATTGGGTGAGGGCGGAGTTAAATTCACAGCTCCATCTTTCACTGCTTTTTCATATTCGGCGAGTGCCCTTCTTGCTCTTACTCTTTGGTAATGTGTTCTATTGCTTTCTATAGTGTTCGGCGAAATATCAACATCCCAAGCCGTATTACTTTGAGCTAAAATTTTACCGTTTGTGTCATAGACAGTGCCGCGGTCGGCGTTTATTACTGTCGTATCCAACTGTTGGGCATTAGCTTTTCCTTTATAATATTCTTCGTTGATGATAGCCGCTTCAAACACTTTAAACGTAACATAAGCCGCGAAAAGCACTAAAACCGAAAAGACACCTATCCCAAGACGGGTTTTCATTAATTTAGTCGGTTGATTTGACAACAGTTACACCTCGCTTTCAATCTATCAGTATGTCCTTACTATCTTATTTTATCGGAAGCCTAAATATTCCACTGCCTCATTAAACAAATCTTCCGCTACCACGATTGGGTCAGAGCTTTTTCTTTCTACCACTTCGCTTAACTTTCCAACGTTGATTGACGGATAGAACACCTGGCTGTCTTTGATTTTTTCAAGACCTAATTCGGTGGTAGCAAATTCCTCAATTTTAGTGAGGGTATAAAGATTGTCTAAATTTGATTGTAAGCGGCGGTTTTCTGATTTTGCCTTTTCTAAAAGCACGGTTTTTTCGTTTATTTTCGACGATGTTATTGAAACCTCCGCTTTAGACATAACGAGTATACCTAAAGCAGTCAAAACTAAAAGTCCGAGAAGAAGGATAACCGCAAAATTCCCTTCTCTTTTTGGCGGCGTAACGCCTATTTTATTTTCATGACGTTCTTGCTGTCTTCTTTTTTCTTCAAGAGCGTGCGAGTCAAGACTGTAAGCTAAATTTGAGTTTCTCATAACATACCTCCATAAATAATTAGACAACTTCAATTACTCTGAGTTTCGCGCTTCTGCTTCTTGCGTTTTCACTTAACTCATTTTCGGACGGGGCAATCGGTTTTCTGCTGACAAGTTTGCCGCGTGGTTTTTTTGCGCAAACACAGATAGGAAAGTCAGGGGGGCAAGAGCACCCCTTTGAGAACTCTTTAAACAAATTTTTGACTAACCTGTCTTCTATTGAGTGGAACGTCAATACCGCCAATCTGCCACCCTGTGCTAATCGCTCAAACACTTGGGGTATAGCATCTGAAATGGCGGACAATTCGCCGTTCACCTCTATTCGTATAGCCTGGAATGTCTTTCGGCAAGGATTTTTCTCCCGCCGCACTTTCAGCGGAACATTGCTCTTTATAATCTGTGCAAGCTGCCCTGTCGTGCCAACGGGAGAAATTGCCCTTGCTCTAATAATCCCCTTTGCTATGCTCTTCGCATATTTTTCTTCGCCGTAGGAATATAGAATACTAACTAAACGTTGTTCGTCATAGTCGTTAACCACATCATACGCGCTCAGTTCGCCGTCACGCGGGTTCATTCTCATGTCAAGTGGGGCATCGGCGTGGAAAGAAAATCCACGCTCAGGTGTATCTAACTGATGAGACGATACCCCCAAATCTATAAGCGCGCCATTGAGTTTTTCAATATTTAATCTGTTCATATGTTCGTTAAAGTTTGTGAAATTGTCGTGTATAAAATTAAAATTCAAGTCGAAAATTTCAAGCCGCTGTTTTGCCGCAAGTATTGCCTGTTCATCACGGTCAAAACAAATAAGTCTGCCTTTTTTTAAGTCTAATCGTTTTGCAATTTCAATGCTGTGTCCCGCGCCGCCAACCGTTAAGTCTGCATAGACTCCGTTCGACATAATATTCAGGGCATTGATACACTCATCAAGCAAAACGGGAATGTGTTTGAACTCCATCATAGCTCATCTGCGATTAGGAGAGCTTCTTCACGAGAAACCTCGTTCTTATCCCAATTGTCTTTGTTCCAGATTTCGGCGTAACCTTCCATCCACACGATTTCAAGCTCGCTGTTCAAGTCGGCGTATTCACGAAACCGCGAAGGGATAACAAAACGCCCCTGCTTGTCCGTTTCTATTTCTTCTTTCTCTAAAAATCTTTGAAACCTGTTTCTCTTTGTATAAGAAAGGGCTTTCATTCGCTCAACCAACTCCGCCCAGCTTTCATCGGTATAAATCGTCACACATGGCTCGTCTATGCCTTTGGTTATGCGAAAGTTGCTTCCGAATATGCCGCGCAACTTCGTGGGTAAGGTTATTCGATTTTGAACATCAAGCGTTGCTTTCAATTAACCTCACCCCTTTCGCAAACAGACTTTAAACACTTTCAACAGGTTTTTCCACATTGCCCCAAACTAAACCATATTCACCCATATCTCTCCTACCTTGTTTATTTAGTATACACTATCAAAATACCTTTGTCAACAGGAAATCAAAGAAATATTAGTATAAAAAAATCCCCCGTTTTTGGCAATGTTGCACAAAAACGGGTTTTGATTTTTGGTAATAAGCTACATATGGTGTGAGGTGGTTAAGGCTGTACTATAGTTAGTGCGAAGGCTTATCTTAATATACTCCTTGCATTTTTTCTTTGAATCGTGTATAATAAAGAGTATGGAAATTTCTGTAGAAAGGCATGGTTTTAAAAATGCAAAACATTATTGTCGATAACGCAAAAGTGATGGCAAAAGGGCAAATTACATTACCCAAAGATATACGCGATATACTTCGTGTCAACACCGGCGACCGCGTGACACTCGTCAGCGAGGGCGACAGGGTTGTTATGATGAATTCCGCTATTTACGCAATGAAAGTGCTTCAAAAAGAAATGCAGGGCGAAGCTGAAAAAGCCGGTCTCCACTCCGATGATGATGTCATTGACATGATTATGGAAATGCGGTATGGTGAAAAGGAATGAAGTGTATAATAGACACCAACGTCTTAATCTCCACAAGCCTATTTCCAAACGGTGTTACGGCACAAGCGTATTTTAAAGCGGTAGCATCGCCGTACTCGGCTGTCGTCTGCGACTATTCGCTTGACGAATTGCACCGCGTATATAACAGAAAATTCAAAAACAAGCTCCGCACACTTGAATCATTTTTATCACTTTTATTCAGAACAGTAAAAATAATTGACACACCATCGGAAGAGGAAGCTGTAGAGAGCGAAACTGCTATTTGTGATTTAGATGACAGACCGATTTTGCGTGCTGCAATCAAAGCTAATGTAGATATTTTAATTACCGGAGACAGCGACTTCTTAAAATCCGGACTTACGCACCCACATATTATTAAACCGGCAGATTTTCTAATTATGTAATCTCTGGATGACGGGGTTGGGGCTACGGCACGGGCAAGCCCGTGCCCTACATCACTATCAACTCTCAATTGTCCACTGTCAACTGTTCGTCACATCACCACAAAGTCTATACCATTTCTATCAGCATACTCCTCAGCATAACTCCCACTTACGCCGTAAATTGTTAAATCCGGGCAATCGTAAAATACACTATCGCCTATATTCGTCACACTGTCGGGGATTGTTATTTCCGTCAACCCCGAGAAAGCAAATGCACCATATCCTATACTTGTCACACTGTCAGGGATTGTCACGCTCGTAAGTTCTTTGCACCCGTAAAATAGTTTCTCACTTATACTTGTCACACTATCAGGAATTGTCACGTCTGTCAACATAGACCACAAAAATGCCCCATTGCCTATACTCGTCACGCTGTTGGGGATTGTTATGCTCGTCAACTCCATGCAACCGTAAAACGCTCTATCGCCTATACTCGTCACACTATTAGGAATTACAACACTCGTCAACCCCGTGCAACCGGAAAACGCACTATCGCCTATACTCGTCACACTGTCGGGGATTGTAACGCTCGTCAACCCCGTGCAATTGTAAAATGCACTATTTCCTATACTTGTCACACTGTCGGGGATTGTAACGCTCATCAACCCCGTGCAATTGTAAAATGCACTATTTCCTATACTTGTCACACTGTCGGGGATTGTTACGCTCGTCAACGCCGTGCAATGGGAAAATGCTCCCGCACCTATACTTGTAACACTATCAGGGATTATAACGCTTGTCAACCCCATACAACCTTCAAATGCCCGATTGCCTATACTCGTCACACTGTCGGGAATTGTAACGCTCGTCAAGTCTGAAAAAGCAAATGCACTATTGCCCATACTCGTCACAGGCATGCCACCAATAGTTTTCGGAATAATTACTTCAAGCTTTTTGCCCGTGTAACCTGAAATTTCTACTCTACCCGAACCGTCAGAGCGGTATTTAAAATCACCTTCATGAGCATACTCAAAATCATCTTCCCAATAATAATAAGAATCGTCAACAGAAACAACAACATCATCGTCCCAACGCCAATCATCAGAACTGCCATCAAAACTATCTTCATGCTCAACATCATCATCGTCCCAATCATCGAAATCGTCATTGAAATTATCATCTTCGCGCTCAACATCATCACCCCGAACCTTTTCGCCGGAACTGTTGTCTTGATTTTGTGTGTCGGGTTGTGGGTTTGCTGAACTGTTTACTGTCTCGACAACTGTTAAATCAGGCAAATCATCTAAATCCATAAGCGCGGAATTATCGCTTTGTGCCGTGCAAGCGCAAAGCGATAATAATAGTGCGATTGTTGTTAAAAATGTAATAAATTTGTTCATCATGTTGCCCCTTGTCTTTCAAAATATATTGGATATTATTGATTTGTGATTTTGTTTTTCTCGTGTTCTTTTGCCATGGAGTAAATTTCATGAATTGTTTTTCCTTTGAAAAGACCTCGTCGCCATTCGGTGTAGTCAAAAGTGTCGCGTTTAATCATGCAAATAAAACGTTCAGTGTCAATTTCACCAAGGTTTGCCAAAAGTACGTTTATTGCGTCAACTCTAACAACATTATCAGTTCTCATTTGTGCTATCCTCCGTTTCTCTGATGAAATCAATAGGGTTTATAATCTTTACGGCTGTTATCGGTTTGTTGAACAGTTTTTTGTCGGTAGTGATGAAATAATCACAACCGCTTTTAATTGCACAGGCGATTTGCAAAGAATCGTTTTCTTTAATGCCGAATTTCATAATGTCGATGCCCAACGCTAACACCTCATCAGAAGAGGGGCAAAATTCGTCGGCTATATCCTGCCATAGCGCAACAGCGTTTCTTCTATCCTCATACGGGCTGTTGTCATTTTCAAAATCAAGCATAAAAGACCAAACTAATGAATATTTATTTGCACGAACGCCCGCTTGAATGTATAGTTTGGCTTCTGTTTCCAAACGAATTTTCATTTGAGATTGATTATCAAACGGGCGATTATAACTGCAAACATCTAAATATATTTTCATCTTATTCATTACTCAAACGTCACCGGATTGCTATAGCCGGGTTTTACTAATACGCTTTTGTTGTCTTTGATATTTTCGTTGAATACTCCTTCCCATTCGCCGAATGAGTATTCTTCAACGGCGGCAGAGAAGTATTTCTCCGGTTTTCCGAGGGTTTTGCTGACGGCGGCGATTGCTTGTTTCGCGGCATCTTTGAGTTGTTCGGGTGATTTCCCGCTTATTGTTTTTATTATGATATGTGGCATGTTCATTTCTCCTTTTTTAAAGCAAAGGGCGAACAAAGTTCGCCCTTTTAAATTTATTGTTCAATACTTAGTTTATAGCAGTAACAACGCCCGAACCAACGGTTTTTCCGCCTTCGCGGATAGCGAAACGCAAACCTTCTTCAATGGCGATTGGGGTAATCAGTTCAACGTCCATAGTAACGTTGTCGCCCGGTATGCACATTTCTTTGTCTTTCGGAAGTGTAATCACGCCGGTAACGTCAGTGGTTCTAAAGAAAAACTGCGGTCTGTAACCTGAAAAGAAAGGTTTATGACGACCACCTTCTTCTTTTTTCAACACATATACCTGCCCCGAAAACTTAACGAGGGGTTTAATTGAACCGGGTTTACAAAGAACTTGACCTCTTTCAATTTCACTGCGTTGAACACCACGAAGCAACGCGCCGATATTGTCGCCCGCTTCAGCGTAATCAAGCAGTTTTCTGAACATTTCAACACCGGTAACAACTGTGCTGCGAGGTTCGTCTGAAAGCCCTGTAATTTCAACGGGGTCGTTAACTTTAATTTGTCCACGTTCAACACGTCCTGTCGCAACAGTTCCGCGCCCTGTAATTGTCATGGTATCCTCAACCGGCATAAGGAACGGAAGGTCTGCTTTGCGGTCGGGGGTGGGGATATAAGAGTCAACAGCATCCATGAGCTCTAAAATACATTTGTATTCTTCCGCGCTCATTTCTTTGCTGTCGCTTTCGAGAGCAACTTTTGCAGAGCCACGAATAACGGGAATATCATCGCCCGGGAATTCGTTTTTGCTGAGAATGTCTCTGATGTCCATTTCAACTAAGTCTAAAAGCTCGGGGTCGTCAACGTCGTCACATTTGTTAACAAATACAACCAAAGCAGGAACGCCAACCTGGCGTGCAAGCAATATGTGCTCTCTTGTTTGCGCCATAGGGCCGTCAGTACCTGCAACAACGATAATCGCGCCGTCCATTTGAGCCGCGCCGGTAATCATGTTTTTGATATAGTCGGCGTGCCCCGGGCAGTCAACGTGTGCATAGTGGCGGTTGTCGGTTTCATACTCAACGTGAGCGGTGTTGATGGTGATTCCGCGTTCTCTTTCTTCGGGAGCTTTGTCAATCATGTCATAAGCTTCAAATTTTGCCATGCCTTTCATAGCGAGAACTTTGGTAATAGCGGCAGTAAGTGTGGTTTTACCATGGTCAACGTGACCGATTGTGCCGATATTAACGTGTGGCTTGGTGCGTTCAAACTTTTGTTTTGCCATTGTGATTTTCCTCCTAATACTTAATGTGTACCATAATACTTATTTTACCAAATTCTTAAAGAAAAAACAAGTCTTTTTTCAAAAAAGTTTTGGAATATCTAATCGGTCTTAAATTCCGTGCCGATTAACCGGACCTTTTGGTCATTATGCCCTCAGCAATAGACTTCGGAACCTCGATATAATGACTGGGTTCCATGGCGTATTGCCCGCGCCCTTGGGTCTTAGAGCGCAAATCGTTGGCGTAGCCGAACATTTCAGACAGCGGAACAAAACTATTGATTAGCCTTGCGCCGGCGCGTTCGTCCATTCCTTGAATATTACCCCTTCTGCCGCTTAAGTCGCCCATAACATCACCGGTGTATTCATCGGGAATGGTGACTGCCACTTTCATGATGGGTTCAAGAATAACAGGGTTAGCTTTTCTGCAAGCTTCCTTAAACGCTATAGAGCCGGCAATTTTAAACGCCATTTCAGACGAGTCAACCTCATGAAACGAACCGTCATAAAGAGTGACTTTAATGTCAACAACGGGATAACCGGCAAGCACGCCTGCCAACATCGCGCCTTGAATCCCTGAATCGACTGCCGGGATAAACTCTTTGGGTATAACGCCGCCGACAATCTTATTAATGAACTCATAGCCTTTGCCTGATTCATTTGGCTCAACCCTGATTTTAACGTGGCCGTATTGCCCCTTACCGCCTGATTGCCGCGCGTATTTAGTATCTTGTTCAACGGCGGCACGAATGGTTTCTTTGTAAGCAACTTGAGGTGCGCCGACGTTTGCTTCAACCTTAAATTCACGAAGCAGACGGTCAACGATTATTTCAAGGTGCAACTCTCCCATTCCCGCGATTATGGTTTGCCCTGTTTCTGCATCAGTCCAGGTTTTGAATGTCGGGTCTTCTTCTGCGAGTTTGCTGAGCGCGATGCCCATTTTCTCTTGCCCTGCCTTGGTTTTGGGCTCAATGGCAAGATCGATAACGGGGTCGGGAAATTCCATTGATTCAAGAATTACCGGGTGTTTTTCGTCGCATAGGGTGTCGCCGGTTGTGGTGAGTTTAAGCCCCACCGCTGCCGCAATATCGCCGGCGTAGCAAATGTCAACATCTTGTCTGTGGTTGGCGTGCATTTGCAAAATGCGCCCTAAACGCTCTTTTTTGTCTTTAGTGGCGTTAAGAACAGATGAACCTGCCTTAATTGAGCCGGAATAAACTCTGAAGAAACAAAGTTTTCCGACAAACGGGTCGGTTGCGATTTTGAAAGCCAATGCCGAAAACGGCTCTTCGTCAGATGAATTTCGTTCAAGCTCGTCACCATTTCGCGGATTTATACCCTTGATGTTGTGAACGTCGGTGGGGGCAGGCATATAATCCACAACGGCATCCAATAGCTTTTGCACGCCCTTGTTCTTGTATGACGTTCCGCAAACAACCGGAACCATCTCGTTGGCGAGACAAGCTTTTCTTATACATCTTTTGATGTCGTCAACGGGAATTTCTTCACCGGAGAAATACCTGTCCATAATCGCTTCGTCATGTTCTGACACCGATTCTAAGAGTTTTTCGCGGTATTGTGCTGCTTTTTCCGCGAGTTCAGCCGGAATTTCTTCATCACGCATGTCTTTGCCCAAATCGTCATAATAGATTTGCGCTCTCATTTCGACTAAGTCGATAATACCTCTGAATGTATCTTCCGCGCCGACAGGCAGTTGAATGGGGACGGCGTTGGTTTTGAGCCTGTCCTTCATCATGCCGACAACGTTGTAGAAATCCGCGCCCATTATATCCATTTTGTTCACGTATGCCATACGCGGGACATGGTATTTATCGGCTTGGCGCCATACTGTTTCAGATTGCGGCTCCACACCGCCCTTTGCGCAAAACACAGTAACCGAACCGTCAAGCACACGTAAAGAACGCTCAACTTCAACAGTGAAATCCACGTGCCCGGGTGTGTCGATGACGTTAATTCTGTGTTCTTTCCAGAACGCAGTGGTCGCGGCAGAGGTGATGGTTATTCCTCGCTCTTGCTCTTGTTCCATCCAGTCCATAGTGGCAGAGCCATCGTGAACTTCGCCGATTTTATAGGTTTTGCCGGTATAAAACAATATGCGTTCGCTGGTTGTGGTTTTGCCGGCGTCAATGTGTGCCATAATGCCGATATTACGGGTTTTTTCGAGAGAAACATCTCTTGCCATTATAAATTTTCAGACCTTATCCTTTCTTCACGAAGCTTAAAAGTTTCGTGTGTGATTACCATTTATAGTGAGCGAATGCTCTGTTGGCTTCTGCCATTCTGTGAGTTTCGTCACGCTTCTTGCAGGCACCGCCTTGTTGTTTAAGCGCGTCTAAAATCTCAAACGCCAAACGCTCTTTCATGGTTTTTTCATTTCTTTTTCTGCTGAAAGAAGTAAGCCAGCGTAACCCTAAGGTTCTTCTTCTGCTTGGTCTGACTTCCATTGGCACCTGATAGGTTGAACCCCCAACACGGCGCGCTTTAACTTCTAACTGAGGCATTATATTTTCCATCGCCTCTTCAAAACATTTAAGTGCATCTTTTTCGGTTTTTTCGGCAACGATTTCAAACGCGCCGTAAACAATCTTCTGGGCAATACCTTTTTTTCCGTCTAACATGATGTTGTTAATCAAACGCGTGACTAACTCCGAACCGTACATCGGGTCCGGCAATACCTCGCGCTTGGGTATATTACCTCTTCTTGGCACTTCTCTTCCCTCCTTCAAATAATTGAATATCACAGGTACTCGAAAGTAATAACTCTTCCGCCTTCCAAAAAAAAGCAATATATTATATATACAGCCTTTTTTGCGGCAAAATTTCTTAAACTATCCGATTATTTTCCTGCCTTTGGGCGTTTTGCCCCATATTTGCTTCTGCCTTGCATTCTGCCGTCAACGCCTTGTGCATCAAGCGTGCCGCGAATGATGTGATAACGCACACCGGGTAAATCTTTAACACGCCCGCCACGAATCAGCACTACGCTGTGTTCTTGGAGCTTATGCCCGATTCCGGGAATATAAGCGGTAACTTCTTGCCCGTTAGAAACCCTGACCCTTGCAATCTTTCTCATTGCGGAATTGGGTTTTTTAGGGGTATGGGTTCTTACCGCAGTGCAAACACCCCGCTTTTGCGGCGATGAGGTATTTGTCTCGGTCTTTTTAATAGTGTTCAGCCCTTTTCCCATAACGGGGGACTTAGACTTTTTAACCGAAACCTCTCTGCCTTTTCTGACTAACTGATTAAAGGTTGGCAATCCTTTACACCTCCTTTTTATAATTTTGAGCGGCAAAAAAACCGCGCAATAGTTATTATATACCATTTTGCGGTAAAAGTCAATGCTTTTTTTAAAAAAAGTAATTGACAAAAATAATTGACAGTTGACAATATTTATTTTTGGTGCTATAATAGTGTTTGACGAGTAGCGTTTAGTGAGAATTTACGGAGGTATGTATGGACAGACAGGATAAAAGAAACGAACATGACATTCCCAAAAAAATCGAATCAACGGTTGTCAAGCAAGGGAAGAATGTGTTGGCTGTTACCGGAACAGTCTTTCTTTCGATTTTTTTGATTTTTACAATAACCCTCTGCATTGTTGCGGTGGCGTTGACGGTTTATGTCATGCAGTTCGCCGAGAACTCTTTCGACATCGACTTGAAAGACGTTGAGCTTAGCATGTCAACGTTTCTTTACGCCTATGATGAAGAGGGCAACGAGGTTGAGCTTAAACAGCTTCATACCGATGAAAATCGGGTGTGGGTGGATATTGACGAGCTTAATCGTCACACCATTGATGCTTTTGTCGCGGTGGAGGACAGAAGATTTTTTGAACACGAAGGGGTGGACTGGACGAGAACCGCCGCCGTAACCGCCGCCGCGTTAGCAAGTGGTGCCGCTGAAGGGGCATCTACCATTACACAACAGCTTGTGCGCGACGTTACTAAAGACACTAAGGTTAATGTCGGAAGAAAGTTGCGTGAAATTTTCAGGGCGTTAAATCTTGAGCAAAAATATACAAAAATCGACATACTCGAGAGCTATCTTAACCGCGTGAGTTTCGGAGGAACGTCTTATGGAATCGGTTCAGCCGCCAAGCATTATTACGACAAAGACGCAAGTGAGCTTACCATTGCCGAATCGGCGTTGCTTGCGGGATTGTTGCGCTCACCGAGCACGCTTAACCCATATGTGAATCCCGAAAAATCCCGCGAACGTCAGGAATATGCGTTGGCGTGGATGTATGAATTGGGTCTTATAAGCACATTAGAATATGAAGAGGCGTTGGCTGAAAAAGTGCGTTTCAGAATTCCTATCACGGGTGATTTTTTCGGCTATACCGACTCGCGCTATAACGAATATTTCGGCATTATGGACGACAGTGACCGGATGGAGGAAGACCTGTATTACGAAAATGTGTCGTGGGATTCAATCAGAAATGACACTCCTTATAAGTGGAACGGCAGCTACACCATTACCCAAAGCTACTATGTCGATGCCGCAATCAATCAGATTATCGCTGATTTTTCAGAGCTTAGGGGGGTGACGTATGATGCGGCGAAAGAGATGTTTTACAAAGGCGGCTACAAGGCATATTTGAACGTTGACCTCAAAATGCAAGAGCAGCTTGAAGAAAAATTTGCCGACCCTTACACAGTGTTATCGTGGTACAATGAAGGGGCAGAGAAGCAAGACTTGCTTCAAGCAGCGTTTGTCGTTGTTGATTTGAGGGGGAATGTCAAGGCGGTTGCCGGAGGGTTGGGCGAAAAGGAAGGCGACGGAGCATATAATCGTGCAACACAATCCAACCGCTCATTCGGCTCCACCATAAAACCAATTTCAGTCTACAGCTTAGCTGTTGACCAAAATGTTATAACCTATTCTTCTATGATTCACGATATTGCCGGGCAAATCTCAAACCCGAATGACCCGAACAATCCCAACAACCGTCAGCGTTGGCCGCAAAACTATGAGGGCGACTATGGCTCGGGGGCTTATTACCCTGCGTGGTATGCGTTGCAAAAATCACACAATACAATAGCGGTGAGAACCCTTTCGATGATGTCAAGGGAAACCGCATTCGACCATCTTACCCACCGCCTTGGAATTACAACCCTTGACCCGGTGGCAGATATGGCGTGGTCGCCACTTGCATTAGGCGCGCTCACCGAAGGGGGAACGTTGGTTGAGCTTGCCGCGGCGTATCAAATTTTCGGGAACGGCGGCATGTATTACAGCCCCTATTTCTATTCAAAAGTGGTTGACTCTAACGGAAAAACAGTGCTTGAACAAGATTTCTTGGGTATTCAGGCAATCGCGCCCGACAGCGCATGGATTGCTAACCGTATGCTTAAAAAAGTGGTTGAAGACCCGGCAGGAACCGGAAGATTGGCACAACTGCCAAACGTAGAAGTCATCGGAAAAACGGGAACCGCAAACGATATGTCAAACCTTCTCTTCACAGGGCTTACCCCTGAATATTCTGCTTCATTACGCATAGGTTATGACCAGAAAAAAGAAATTCCACCATATGGAAGTGGTGGTTGGAAAGCCTTAGCACGAGCCTGGGGCGAGGTTATGGGCGAGTTGGTTGACACCTCAACCGCAAGCAGTTTTGTCCCCGATGGCACGGTGTTAGTTTTAGCCTACTGCACTGAAACGGGGCTGTTAGCAACGTCCGGCTGCCCTGCCACAAACATCGGCTATTATCGGCGCGACAACAGACCACTAAGTTGCGGCTCAAGACACGACGGCTCGTATTGGCACGGAGACGGCTCGATTCCGTTTTATCCGTGATGGCAGTTGACATTGAAAAGGCGGTGAGGGTTTTGCCCATTAAGGAATATAATCCTTTTTTGGCTATGATTTTTCGTATGAAGTATATAAGCCGGTGGAGTTTGATGTTCAACAGACAATCTGAAAATCTGTCTGAACATACGCTTGAGTGCGCATTTATAACCCATCTCTTGGCGGTAATAGGCAATAAATATTTCAACGGCAACTACAATCCCGACAAGTTGGTTGTGTATGCCCTCTTTCACGATGCGAGTGAAATTCTAACGGGCGACCTGCCTACGCCGGTTAAATATTATAACGAAGAACTCAAAACCTCTTATAAAGAGCTTGAAAAGACAGCGGCTAAAAAGTTGTTGGACTATCTACCCTCTGATTTGCAGGTGGAATATCAAGACTTTCTTCTCTCTGACGGGCTTTGTGATGATGAGAGACTTCTGCTTAAAACGGCTGATAAATTTTGCGCTTATATAAAGGCACAGCAAGAAGTTTTGTCGGGCAACAAGGAATTTATCGCCGCCGCAAATAAAATTAAAGCAGACCTTGACAAAAGCAACTCACCCGAATCAAGCTTCTTCACCACCCACTGTCTACCCGCGTTTTTTATGTCGTTGGATGATTTGAAGGGAGTGCTTTGACAATTGACGGACAGTTGACAGTTGACAATTGAGAGTTGATAGTTGTTGTAGGGGACGGGCTTGCTCGTCTCGAATGAATACCAAAAATTTTTACACCGTCCGGCAGTTTTTTGCTGGGCGGTGTTTGGTTTGCGGTACGGGCAAGCCCGTCCCCTACAACCCGTCGCCGTAAGGCGACATCATGATTTTTTGCTTTAAAAAAAGCCCGGAAATATACCCATAATATACCAAAACCTCCCTTGCATGTTCCAAGAAAGTATGTTATGATGTTAGTATTAAAATTTTAAAAAAGGAGGAAATCAAAAATGGAGATTACAATAAACAGCAACGCAAAACTTGAAATTGAATCAAGCGGCGACTACAAAAAAGATGTCAAAAAAGCTTGCAGATTCGCTTATGGAGTCTGGAGTGAACAGCTAAAATTAGCGAACCTTATAACAACCCTGCAAAACAGAATGGCTCGAGAAGGTTTATACAAACCTTTTGAGGATTTTGAGGAAAAACAGGAAGAATTTGTGCTTAAACTCCCCGGGCAGCTTGAAGCAGAGCGCGAAGCCGCGAGAGACAAAAAAATCAACAAAAACTTTCAAAGATTTATTGAGGCATCAAAAAAAATTAAAGAGGCAGAAGCGGCAGGTGAAGATTTGCCGGAGTCGGTCTTCAAAAAATGGACTCCTGAGGACGAAAGGGCTGAAAGAGAAGCAGAATGGGAGTCCAAACAACTTGAAAAATTGACTGCAATTATGAGTGAAGAAATAATGAGGATAGACGGAGAATCAAGAGCAAAAGACAGCGACTCAAAATTTGAACATATTTTTAAACACCTTGAAAAAGGTATTACGGAAGAGAAGATGGAGAAGTACAGGAAGCTCTACGAAAATTCAAAGGCGACACATTCCAAGCAGACACATTTCATTGACGCTAAGTTTGAGGTTAAAGCCGATAACCAAACAAATGAAAGTGGTGCGCCGACTAATCCCACACCGCCCGTCTCACGCCCACAAATTCCCAAAATTACAGACATTCTCAAAGAAACCATTCGCCCTTCAAATGAACCGCTTTTAGAGGAAAATCTCTCAAAACTTGAGGCTATGCGTGAAAAGCACAAACCACCTAAAAAAGATGTAAATTTATTACAAGATTTAGTGAGTTCACGTGTTGAGCCGGTTATTAAACTGGTGGATAATGTGGTGGATATGTTTAAGGCAAATGAGGAAAGGAAAAAATATAGTCCCATAATTGTAACTGTAGACGGGACTGAACATGAAATCGACCGTGATGTTTTGAGAAATACTAACTTTGGCGATGGGTATCCTGTCTTGAAAAACCCGGATTTTGTTGAATTTTTATTCCGTTTAGGTATGGCAAATGACGAAAGAGCCTTGGTAGCAAAAGAATTCGCCCGCGAAAATGGTGGAATCGATTTAGATGGTTTTGGATTAGTCAGTATATTGATATGGGAATCAACTGCGGGAGCGGGGACGATAGATACTACCGGCGAAATCACTAACAATTTGTTTGGACAGCATATAAGCAATCACAACCTCAGAACTCTATCCAATGGTGTTACGGTAAACTCAGGCATGTACGACGAATATACAGAAATCGCCTATAACAGAGCAGTCGAAGCACTAAAAGAAATGAAGAAATCAGATGAAGAAATCTACACATTAATGACCACTTCCTATGATGGCGGCGGCAAAGGTTCGCCGGATTGGAGTTCTGCTTACTTGCAGGCGGCAATTGTTTATGAAACAACGTTTACGGCTCAAAAATACGGGGAAAACATGTCCGTTAATTATGAATGTTTGCCTGAAGCGATTGTTGAAGCTGAACATTGGCGCAAAATACTGTTGAAATAGGTTGTCTAAGCTTGAAAGCAATTCCGCGTAAATGCGGAGTTGCTTTCAAGAGTTTGTTTGTGTAGAAAGGACAGGGTTAATATGAAGAAAATTATGTTAATTATTTCTTTATTGTTGATTTTGATGGTTGCTTGTGATTTCAATAGCTCTGAAACAGTAATAGAAGAAAACGTTGAAAATGAAGAGCCATTCGCTGAAAATGTCAAAGCAGAAATGCCAAGCGAATATAAAAAGGCTTATCGCAAGTATTTTGAGAATTTTGACTTAAGTACAATTCTGTGCATTTATATTGGCGACATCAATAATGATGGTTTTCCCGAGATAATCATACCAATGTCCGCAATATTGTATTATAATGAAGGTGAAGTCTTTAGCATAGATTTCATGAGGGCAGGGATATATTTTAAAAGGCATTATAATGTAGAAACTAATCAATTTTTTATTGATGAAGGCAGTGGTTGGGCATCTCATACAAGAATTTATGATTTTGTCGATGGTAAGTATGAGCTTAGTTGTTATCTACGTTGGCAAAGAGAGCGCGTAAACGAAGTTGAAATATGGCATTATTTTATGAACGAAGAAAAAGTAGATGGAGAGACTTATTATGAAAAGCTTTATTTTTATCTTGACCGTTTAGACCACACCTCTAAAGAGCAAAAATACATTTCTTTCAGTTCTTGGAAATTAGGCGTGAATACCTATTGTGTCTTTTGCAGTACATGTGAAGGCAAACCCTTTGACTCTTCTGATTATCCGTTTGTTTGGGGTAGCGAAGAGGAAAACGGCGTTTTCTCGGCTTATATTGAAGAAAATTTGGGGTTGTGAAAGGGGAGTTTGCAATGAAAAAAAACATAAAAATTTATATTATTTTACTACTTATAACACTACTCCACTGTTCATGTGGGGGGGACAGCGAAACCCTGTCCCCTCTCCACGATGTGGGAAACGCACAAACTCACAGCGAAAGCTCGAGTGATGATATTAAAAGCGAACTCGACCGTAGCATTGATAAAAATCAAAATTATAACGGTTGGGCAGGCAACAGTAGTGGCACTTTTTATGTATACAATTACACAGATTGTAGATTTTGGAATGCACGAATTGTAGTAAGGGAAAACAAGACCGGCAGTATAAATGTAATTACTCCAAACCATTTTGCGAGTAAATTGTATTGGTTAACTGATAATGTGTTTATTTATCAAGTTTATCATAGAAAAGTATATTTTTACGACACAAATGTCGGAATAGCTGTACCTTTCGACAGTTATTGTGATATAGAGATGAAAGAAGGTCCTTTTTCTCTTGACAACGAATATTTTTATTATATTGACGATAAGTATATTTATTTTAGAAACTTTGAAGAAGAGCTTATCGGCAGTGTCGAAATTGACACATTCCTCTCGGACGTGTCGAGTTTGAAACATCACTCTACTGAAGTGTGATAAACACTTGAAGAGTAGAAGGAAAACTTGAAAGCAATTCCGCGTAAATTCGGAGTTGCTTTCAAGAAGATATTTATGTAGAAAGGAAACAGGAGAACATGAAGACAATTATGTTATTTATTTCTTTGTTGTTATTGGTAGGGGGTCTTTCCGCTTGCAACATCGAACAACAGGAAAATTCAGATGTTACTGACTTAGGAAATCTTTATACTGAATTTTTGAGCAACTTTGATTTTAACATTGAGTTAATGTTTGAGGGAGATATAAATAACTGTGGTGTTCCGGAAATTATAATACCCGAGGTTGGAATGTTATACTATCATAATAACGAGGTTAATATTTTAGAATTTATGCACGGCATCTCGTTTTGCCATTTTTATAGTGAGACTGCTAACCAATTTTTTATCAGCAGTGGTCTTGGAAGCGAATCTCACATTAAAATCTATAATTTTGTTGATGGCAAATATGAGTTAGCTACTCATTTATACACAAAAAGAGTGCGCCATTTTAACGAACAAAATATTCTTTTTCTCATAACAGAGAATTACTACATAAACAATATAGAAACGAACGAAGTTGAATCAGATAAAGTTAGGGTATTTTGGCAAGAACAAAGAGCTGTGTCAAACCATATTCTTTGTAATACATGCGATTCTGCTTATAGTTATGAAAAATTCACATCGGATTATAACTTTACTTATACTATCGCAGAAGCCCCGACTGAAGCTAATAAACTATTGGGTGAATATATGAGTGCTAATTTGCAGTTCGTTGAGAAAATGTTTATCGATGACATTAATAATGACGGGGAACTTGAAATTATTTTCATAATTGCACATAAATCTACTTTGCTCTATTATTACGATAATTCAATTAAAGAATTAACTTCGTTTATGCGATGGGGGGAAGCCCATGGGTGCGGTGGCTTTCCGCTTTATCAAAACAAAACAACGGGACAAGTGATGGCTGTGGATATATCCAGTCAGTTATATTATTATAGATTTTATGATTTTGTTGATGGCGATTATCTTATATCTCCTGAATTTGAATTTAAATTTTGGGTTGAGTGGAACCCCGACCCTAGAAATGAAGATTTTCCACCTTGGCGTAGTGATAAGTATTCAGTTAATGGAGAAGAGGTGTCTGAAGAACAATATTATGATAGTATAATTTCATTGATAAATAATCCCGATTGGATTCTTCTGTGCCCTTGTAACGAGGATTTGCCTTATGTTACGCTTGAAGATGTTAACGGCGATTTCACCGGTTATATTGAGGAAAAATTGGGGTTGTGAGTTGCGAAGTCAGCCCAACCCGGAAATGGACGGATGGTTAATTTATGCAAAATAGATTGATTTTTTTAGTCGTTATAGTATTCGCAATATTTTTATCATCGTGTGATAAAAAAAGCGAAGAAGTTGAATGCGACGACAAGATAGAACATGTCGAAATTGCCGGGACAACCGAATTCATTTTAAACAACGTGTTTTACACTCCGGAGACTGAACTTGTTCCTAAAAGCGAAGACAAATGGATAAGACCTACAGACATTGACGAGGTTCTTGAGCCACCGAACCACTCCCTGCATAATGTCCCTTATGACGTAATAGCGCAATATTTACCGGATTTAGAAAGAGCAGCGGCGGGAGGAACAACAGGGTTTGCAAATAGCGTTATAGTCGCT
>Ga0099364_10001881_pt1 | contig 33917 bp, 28 predicted proteins | sample TergutTh196P3_FD_73070 | JGI IMG/M metagenome (GOLD analysis project Ga0099364, IMG submission 73070) | Microcerotermes parvus P3 segment gut microbial communities from Pointe-Noire, Republic of the Congo - Th196 P3 | ecosystem: Host-associated > Arthropoda: Insects > Digestive system > Gut ... | reverse complement strand
TTCGGCTATTCCACCGATATTACGAGTAAGTTCTTTTATTTTTTTATCGGTCTCGGTGGATCTTTTATCTGCTGCTGCAGACATCTCTTTGATTTGTTTGTCGGTTTCGGCGGACCTTTTATCTGCTTCGGCAGACCTTCTATTTGCTTCGGCGGACCTTTTATCTGCAACAATAGAGAACTCTTTCATTTGTTCAGAAACCTCTTTTATTTTTTTATCGGTTTCGGCGAACATTTGTAGTATTATTTCTGGGGTGTATTTTATTTCTTTCATAAAATATTTATGTTTTTTTACAAAAATAACTTTTTTTAACTGAAAATAAAACATTTTTTTGTTTTTTTTATGTAAAAATATTTTTATCAATCTGTCATTCCGAACTTGTTTCGGAATCTACTAATATTAGCGAGGAGATGCTGAAATGAGTTCAGAATGACAAGTATTTTGCTCGGCTGACAGCATTTTTCTTATAATTTTCTTTATTTTTGCAAATAAATTGAATAAAAAGTTGCGTAATGAAGATATTTTTTTGCTTTATAATTATATTTTTTGCTAATTCCTTTTTTGTTGATTCTATCGGGCAAGCAGATAGTATTATTAGTTATAATGCCGATTTTAGCACTAATTATAAAAACATTTCAACTGAAATTAATTCTATTATCTCTAAATATAAATTAACTAATAGCCGATATAGTATTGCGATTTATTCTACTAAAATGAATAAATATCTTTATACTTATAACCCGCAAATGCTGTTAGTTCCTGCGTCTAATACGAAGTTAATTACAACTTTTACAACTTATAATTTGCTACAATCAGATAAAACAATTAAAACAAAAATTGCTATTGATGGCGAGATTATTGATGGCGTTTTGAATGGTAATCTTTATATAATTGGCGGTGGCGATGCTTTGCTATCTATTCACGATTTAGAGATAATTGCAGATGAGATTAGAAGATATGGCATCAATAAAATAAATGGAAATGTTATCGGCGATGATACTTTTTTTGATAACATTTATAGTAGGTTTAATTATAGCGGCGACAAAGATGTAGTAGAGCAAACTGCTAATGTGTCTGCATTATCATTAGAGAAAAATGTTGTAAATGTTATTGTTACATCTGGTTCTGCTGTTGGCAAGTCGGTTAATGTTTCGTTTAAACCGGCATCATCAAGTTTTGTTGTTTCTAATTCTGCAAAAGTTAGTGCAAGCGTCCAACCTACTTCCAAACAGCAAAAAGGAAAAAAGAAAAATACACCAAAGAATCCAATAACTATTAGTTCTAATTTAGATTCATTAGGGTGTCAAGTATTTTATATTAAGGGTTCGCTATCGCCGAATAAAACTTACACTTATCGTGTTTTTATTCAGAATCCTGCACTTGCTACTGCATCTGCTTTAAAGGATCGTCTTATATCAGGGAGCGTTTCAGTCAGCGGCAATGCAATTAAAAAGCAAACTACAACAGAAAATACAGATATAAAAATTATTTATACTTTTTATCGTGACGCAAATGAAATTATAAATACTACAAACAAAAAAAGCGATAACTATCTTTCGGAAAATCTTTTTAAGTTAAATGGTGCTATATTTGATAAAGATAAAAATACTGCTAAAAGTGCTTCTACGGCTAACTTACAAATACTAAATGATAATGAAATAGATACAAAAGGATTCGTTTTTAATGATGGTTCAGGTCTATCTCGGAGGAATCTAATAACAACCGAAGGACTTACTAATTTAATTATTAAAGCGATAGAATCTCCTTTTGCAAATGATTTTATTAATTCGTTAAGCATTGCAGGATATGATGGCACTTTACTTAAAAGAATGCAAAATACTTTTGCAGAAGGCAATGTCCGTGCCAAAACAGGAACACTCTCTAATGTTAGTTCGCTTTCAGGTATTATTAACAATAGAAGTGCTGATACAATAGTATTTGCTTTTATTTTCAATGGCGGTAGCGTAGGCACATATAAAAAAATAGAAAACGAAATTAGTATCCTGCTGTCAGGGAAGTAGTTTTTTTATATTAGATTTCTAAAAATGAGATACCGAAACGAATTCGGAATGACGAATCATCCACAAACAAAACACGGGGATAAATACCCGTTTTGTTTATGAGTGGTTCTTTTTTGGGCTATTTGTGGTGCATAGTAAAGGTTTTAGTTCCTACTTTGTCGGGCGTAGCCGTTATAGAGTGTTATTGGTGTTGGTTGCGGAAGGATTGTTTGAATTGCAAATATTATGATAATTTCACAAAATTTAAGTTGGCGATAGAAAATTCATTATTAAAGACAGTCAGAAAAGCGAACAAAGATGCATTAAAAACATTACTAAATCAAATTTCCATACATTCAAAAATAATAATCTGTGACATAGGAAAGTTTAATAAAAAAAACATTATTTTTGTATTTAAGAAAAGAAATATTTATTGAAATAATAATACAATAAATAATTCTACTATTCTAATATGTAAATAAAATCTAATATAACATCGATTTATAATATAATATTCATATTTTATGTATTCAACAAGTAATGTTAAACAAACAAGAGCAATTCGTTCACGTGCATCTAAAAACGAAAACGATAATAACCTGAAAAACAACGATGCAACATCAACTAATGATTTGGCTGATGATGGAACAACGTCTAACAATGTTGCCAGACCAACTATTGATATAACAGAATTAAAATCTAAAAGGATTGGCGAATTGTCGTTAATGGCAAAAGAACTTGGCGTTAGTAATTTTGCTGATTTAAAAAAACAAGAATTAGTTCTAAAAATAGTTGAAATAGAACTGAAGCAACAAGCAAACAATAATAATGTTGAAGGTATAATTACTTCTTCGGGCGTGCTTGAAATTATTGAACAAAACAATAATAGTGGTGGCTTCGGATTCTTGCGTTCAGCCGATTACAACTATTTGCAATCGGAAGATGATATTTATGTGTCACCATCGCAAATTAAAAAATTTCAACTTAAAACAGGTGATTCTATATTAGGGCAAGTCCGTCCTCCTAAAGATGGAGAAAAATTTCTTGCTCTTTTAAAAGTAGATGCTGTTAATGGTTGTAGACCACTGGATATTAGAGATAGAGTTTTATTTGATAATCTAACTCCTATATATCCAAATGAACGTCTTAATTTAGAAGTTCATCATAATGAATTATCTACTCGCATCGTCAACATTCTGTCGCCTATCGGCAAAGGACAACGCGGATTAATTGTATCGCCTCCAAAATCAGGTAAAACAATACTTTTGCAACAATTAGCAAACGCTATTGCTAAAAACAATCCCGAAGTAAAACTAATCGTTCTGCTTATTGATGAAAGACCAGAAGAGGTGACCGATATGCAAAGAAATGTTAATGGCGAAGTCGTATCTTCTACATTTGACGAACACGCAGAAAAGCATGTAAGAGTTGCTGAAATGGTTTTGGAAAAAGCAAAACGTTTAGTAGAAGCAAAGCACGATGTAGTAATCCTGCTGGACTCTATTACACGACTCGCAAGGGCACATAATACAGTGACAGACCATTCAGGTAAAATTCTATCCGGAGGCGTAGATGCAAATGCACTATATAGACCTAAACGGTTCCTCGGTGCAGCAAGAAATATAGAAGAAGGCGGCTCGCTAACTATTATCGCTACTGCACTAATAGAAACTAATAGCAAAATGGACGAAGTCATTTTCGAAGAATTTAAAGGCACAGGAAATATGGAACTTGTCCTTGATAGAAAAATCGCCGAAAGACGTATATTTCCTGCTATTGATGTTAATCGTTCAGGCACAAGACGCGAAGAGTTATTATTAACTGAAAAAGAAATTAATCGTCTTTGGGTTTTAAGAAAAGTGCTAAACGAGTTCCAATCTATAGATGCAATGGAATTTTTAACAAATAGGTTAGCATTAAGCAGAACAAACGAAGAGTTTTATAATTCTATGTGTTCATAGTTCTGCCTGAACTATTACTTACATAACTGATTTTAGATTGTTTTAACAACGGATAATGTCCGTAGGTGTTGTGTTTTGTTCTTTACAAAAAACATCTGTTATGCTGAACTTGTTTCGGCAACTACTCACATAAAATTAGGAGATGCTGTGTTAAGCATAGCATAGCATTTTTATAGGTGGAAAATATATTATAATAAAACTTTATTTTTGCATTTTACATTTATTAATAGTTTATGAATAAGTTAAGTAATTTTTATAAAATAGGGATGATGTTATGGCTAATAGGCGCTGTTATGCAGTACGCATTGGGAATATATATTTTATATGCAGGTATATTTTATATATCTGCAGCAGTTTTATTCATAATAGAAATAAGAATATATTTTAAAAACAAAGAAAACATTAAACAATAATATATATGTTAGAACAGAATGCAATTTATGATAGAATAGTTGAAATTAAAAATGATAGGTTTTTTTCTAATAGAGAAAAACTTATTTTATTTTTTGATGTTGTTAAAGATTTGTTTAATTATATTGTTGCCGATGGTAATGTTACATATACTGAATATGCTATGTTTTACTATGTTTTGAAGCGATTTGAAGTCCCCGATGATATAAGAACAAATATAATTAGTATTAGAAAATATATAGCAAAGTTAAGAAAAAATAACAAACTGTCTCCTACAAATTCTTTTTTAGAGCAAGCATTAAGTTATGTTGTTAAACTTATTTCGCTTATTACTGCAGCGGAAGTTCCTACTGAATTATCAAAAATTACAACTAATTTGCATATAGAATTGCCGCAAGATATAGAAGAACAGCACAAAAAAATAAAACAACTAACGGCAACAATCATACAGAAGATATTGCCACAAACTCCCCCAAATACATCAAACAATATGATTATTATTTGCCAAAATGATGAAAATAAATATGCTGTTGTTATTGATGAAGGATTAAATTATTTGTGTGTTATGAGTAAAAGATTGAATAGTATTTGCTTTACTAATTTAGAAAAAACTAATTCAGACATTATTTTAACAGAATATATTGCTGAAACTACTTTTTATAAAACAACTAATAAAACGCATATCATTCTTGAGCCGAACTTTTTAGTGGATGTGACGGAACTTACTGAATGCTTCCAATTAAAAAACTCTAATCCTATTATTTCTATTATTCGCAGGTTATTGCCTGATAATATTACTTCTAAATCTGCTTTAGAGGGTAATATTATTAATAATATGTTTGATAATTTAATAGAAGATGTTGAAATAGATTTTGATACTTGTCTTAATAATTCGCTAAAAAGAAATGTTCTTTCGCTGTATTATATAGCATTGGAAGATAAAAACACAAAATATTCTTTAGAAAAAACTAAAGGTAATTTAGAAAAAATTACAGATGATTCTATACAACAATATATAAAAAGTAATAGGAGTAATTGGTTTGATAAATTTAATAAACTTAGAGATATTGTTATTGAAAACTTTCTTAATACGACAAATATTATTGAGCCATCTTTTATTTCTAATGTTTTTGGATTAAATGGTCGTCTTGATTTAATGACTGAAACTGATGACAAGCAAAACAAAACTATAAATATTCTCGAGTTAAAAAGTGGCACAGGACCACAAGGTATTTGCACTGCTAATATAGGAGTAAATAATAAGCGGAATTATGCTATTCCTTTGTGGATAAATCACTATATACAAATAATTTGTTATAATATGTTATTGCAACATATTGTTGCCGAAAATGATTTTAATAAAGGTAGTTCTACGATACTTTATGCAGGACTTAATGAAAAAAACCCTTTGCGTAGCGTTGTGGAAGATAATATACATATACAAAATGAAATACTTTTTTTTCGTAATTATATCGTTGCTTTTCTGCGTGAAATAGCCGATGGCAACCTTAATTGCATTGAAAATATTAATAACGAACTAATAGAAAAAACATTCCCTAAATATGGTATAGAAAAAACAAAAACTTTTATAGATAAATTCAAATCTCTTTCGGCATTAGAAAAATCATATCTTAATACGCAATTATCTTTTGTAACAAAAGAAATGTTCGCACAAAAAATTGGCTTATATATAGATAATTTTAACAAAAATGAAAATGGTTTTGCTTCGTTGTGGCTTAATTCTATTGAAGAAAAGCAACTTGCAAGCAGTGTTATTAGTAATTTATCGTTGGATGTTCATAACAGCGATTTTAATAAAATGTATTTGCGATTTGATATTATTAATGATGATATATCTGTTTATCAAACGCCTTATAGAAAGGGCGATATATGCGTTATGTATCCTTTAAATAGTAATATGCTTCCTATTGATAATCAACTATTCAGAGGAAAGATATTAGAAATAACAGATAAATATGTTGTAGTAAATTTCAGGAATAAGTTCTCTAAAGAATTGCTTAAAGAAGATAATTATTGGGGTATGGAAAGCGATTATATGGAAAAAAATAATAACATTATTTTAAATTCCATATCTAACTTTATGTTTAGCGATTCACCGAACAAGGACTACATTTTAGGCATCAAAGAACCAACTTTTAAATAAAGCAAATGAAAATATGTGTGTTGTGTTATGCTGAAGTAAGTAGTGGTATAGTAAAGCACATTTATTAATTCCTGTGTTAATTTTGTTATTTTTTTGTATTTTTGTAAATAATAAATTATAAGGTAAACAAAATGTTTTTAGTAAGCACTAATTATATTGCTGGAAAAGAATTAGAAATGCTCGGACTTGTTAAAGGAAGCACAGTTAGAGCAAAACATCTGGGCAGAGATATTGCTCAATCACTAAAATCATTAGTCGGTGGCGAACTAAAAGGATATACCGAAATGATGAACGAAGCAAGAGATTTAGCAACAGTCAGAATGGTGGAAGAAGCCAACAAACTTGGTGCAGATGCTATCGTAAATGTAAGATACGAATCGGGGTCAATTATGCAAACCGCATCCGAAGTAATAGCATATGGCACAGCAGTGAAATTTAAATAAAACAAATATGGAAGAAACATTAACACCAAAAAGAAGATTATTGCCAAAGTTTCCAAAAGTATATTGGCTTGTTATTTTATTTGAATTCTTTGAACGGGGTTCATATTATGGAATGATGAGCATCCTTGCTGTTTATCTTACTGACCAATTAATTTTTTCTGAAAATCAAGCAGGAAATGTATTAGGTATAATACAACCAATAGTTTATTTTTTGCCGATATTAGCAGGTGCAGTAGCAGACAAATTGGGCTATAGACGGATGCTAACTATAGCATTTGCATTATTAGGAATAGGATATTTTTTAGTAAGTCAAGCAACAGAATACACAACTATTTTTGCATCATTAGCGATATTAGCCGTAGGTGCAGGTATATTCAAACCAATTATTTCAGGCACAATCGCAAAAGTTACAGACGAAACAAATTCAACTTTGGGCTTCGGAATATTCTATTGGTCTATAAACTTTGGAGCATTTTTGTTCCCTCTACTTTTAGTGCCATTTCTTAAATCTATTGCTTGGAACTATGTATTTATAGCATCAGCACTATTTACAGGATTGCTAATAATTCCCACAATACTTTTTTATAAAGAACCCGTTAAAGAAACAGATAAAGATAAAGAAACTATTTTAAAAACAATTCTGTCTATCATAAAAAAAATAGGTAGCGTTTTAGTTGACTGGCGATTTATATTATTTATTTTTATATATTCTTTCTTTTGGATACTATATTTTCAGATGTATGGAACGGTGCTTTGGTATGTGAGCATTTTTGTAGACGCTACACCTTTAAATGATTTTGTTAACGGAATTACAGGACTAAATTGGCGATTTGATGTAGAATATGTTGTTGTAATAAATGCGTTCACAATAATCTTACTTCAACTAATTGTTTCAAAAATAGTAGAACGCACACCTGCAATGCCTACCATAATAACGGGCTTTGCAATAGCAACATTAGGAATGTTTTTACTTTCATTTAGTTCGGGCAATATATGGATATTTATTTGCGGATTATTTGTATTTGCATTCGGCGAAATGACAGCCCATCCTAAATATATTTCTTATCTTGGCTTGATAGCACCTGCAGATAAAAAAGCAACTTATCTTGGCTTCGGGTTCTTATATGGTGTATTTGGTTCGTTTATAGGAAGTTTTTTAGGTTCAAGATTATATAGTTCTTTAGTTAGCAATCCTATTATTGATTTCATTAGAGCAACATTAGAAGGGCAAGGAAATACATTACAACATAACATAAGTTTATCTGAAGCAGTTAGAATAGGCGAATCATTCGGCATAAATAGAGCAGAAATGCTAATCAATGGGAATCCATCAGGAGTATGGCTTATATTTTCTTTTTTTGGCTTATTTGCTATATTTTGTTTAGTTCTATATGTTAGATTTGTTGTGAGAAAATAAATTGGAGTAATGGGCATCTCTAAAAATATTATGTTGTGCTTGATGGTGGCATAACATTTTTAGATGCCACCTATATAAAGTTTTACAATATATTTACAAATAAATTATGTCAAGATTTAGTAGTTGGACTAATCAACAAAAAGCCGCACAATGTGTATTTCCACGACTGGATATAAATACATTTATAGATAATATAACCTATAAAAAATTTAATTATAGAGATAATATAATAGAACTTGTTAAGATGGGATGTGGAGGATTTTGTATTTTTGGTGGCGATACAAATTCAGTTAGAAAAGTGATAACAGAACTCCAAATGTATGCAGAAGTTCCTTTATTGTTTTGTGCGGATTTTGAAAATGGTTTGCAAATGCGTTTAAGCGATGGCACATCATTTCCTCATCATTATGCACTTGGAAAAACCACTAATTATACGAACTTAATAGCAAATGCTATAGCAAAAGAATCAAAAAATATCGGAGTTGATTTTAATTTAGCACCTGTATGTGATATAAATTCAAACAAAAAGAACCCCATTATTAATGTTCGTTCTTTCGGAGAAAATAAAGATATTGTTTCTAAAAATGTTGTTGAGTTTATAAATGGTTTGCATCAAGAAAATGTTATTTCTTGTGCTAAACACTTTCCCGGACACGGCGACACTGATATAGATTCTCATACTTCTATTCCTGTTATTACAAAAACATTAGCAGAGTTAGAACAAAATGAAATAGTGCCATTTGTAGATGCAATTAATAATGGTGTTCGTTCTATAATGTTGGGGCATCTTATAGTTAAAAGTTTTTATGATTCCAATAATAAAGACATTCCTATTTCTTTATCTAATGATGCTGTGCTGTATTTAAGAAATAAGTTAAACTTTAAAGGACTTATATTAACTGATGCACTTGATATGAAAGGCGTGACAAATATTTACGGCGATGATGCTCCTTTGCTTGCTTTTAAGTCAGGCGTAGATATTATTTTAATGCCTGAAAATCCAATGTTAGCAATAGAACAAATAGCAAATACATTAAACGACAATAATTACAATAATCAAATAGATGAAAGTTTAGAAAGAATATATAATGAAAAAAGATGGTGCAATTTAATGCCAATTTACAAAACAATAGAACCAAATCCTAAATTATTTACAGACCATTTGCAATTAGCATTAAAAGCCGCAATACAAGCAACAGAAATATATCCTAAAGATGCTAATTTGCTACATAAAGATTTAATTCCCGTAGACAATGCAAAATGTTTTTCTGCATTCTCTATTACGCAGACAACTAAAGATATACAATCTGCTTCAAGGTTCTTTACAATGCTCGCACAAGCAACTGAAGGCGATTGCTCTTTTGGATATTTAGATGAAAAAATGACAGACGAAGAACTAAATACAATGGCTAATGAACAAGATGTTTTAGATTCAGAGTTCTTTTTGTTTCATTTGTATTTTAAGGGGCAAGGTTATAGCAAATTAGCCACACCCGATAAAATAAATAAAATAATTTCTACTTTATCTAATGGCAAAAAGAAAATAGTTTTATTTTTTGGTGACCCCTATATTGCAGACGAAATATCGGGAGATATAAAAATACTTGCATATTCTGATTCATTTGCTTCATTAGCATCAGGGATAATGCTCATTACAGATAGAAAATTAGCGTAGTTTGACATATTATTTAGCACGGGGGCTTGCCCCCGTGCTAAATACTTTGAACCACCCCGCAGTGCTAAAGCACTGCTTCCCCTCCTGTGGCAGAGTGTTCGCTTTATGTGACGATTAGAAAAATATTTCTTATATTTGTATTTTTTTAATTAAATATAGGACTTTTTTTATATGGAATGTACACATTGTGGCAGTAGTAAATATATAAAGAACGGTGTCTACAAGTGTTCACAGCGTTATCGCTGTAAAGAATGCAATCGTTATTTTAGCGATAAAGTTCGCAAGTTCACATATGCAGATAAGGAGCGTTTTCTTGAGATGTATCTTAACAATGTAGGCATCAGAAAAGCAGCAGAATTACTTGGTTGTAGTCCTCCGTTGTTAGTTCGTTGGGTGCGGCAGTTTGCTGTCAATTTGCGTCGGGATTTATCTAAAGTTGCAGATGATTTGTCTAAAGTTGAGGATGATTTGCCATCCAATTCGCTTCCAGAGGTTATAGAGATGGACGATATTTACACTCGTGTAAAAAAAGGGCTTGCGTGTCCCGGTATGGGTTGCTTATTCACGGCGGCGAGGTAAAGTTGTTGCACATACGATAGGTGCCAGTAGCAATTGTGCAATAGAACTTTACAATCTGACTAAGCGTATAGTAGGCAATATTAGTTGTATTTACACTGATGGCAATTCAAGTTATAGGGAGCGATTTTCCGATATTGGGATATCGGATTTGCATAAAGTAGCACCAGGCAAGTCACAGACGCATCTGATAGAGAGTGTCAATAGTAGTATCCGAGACAATTTAGCTAGGTTTAACAGGCGTAGCAAGCGTTTTAGCAAGACATTAGAAATGTTAGATAATACATTATTATTGTTTTTTCATAGAAAGCAATTCTATACAAGTATTTAGTAACCAATGCCTCCACGGGAGGGGAACTGTTCCACTCCTGTGGAGGGGTGCTTGCTTTAGCAAGCGGGGTGGTTATTCTGTCATTCCGTGCTTATTTCGGAATCTCTATTAACACGGGGGCAAGCCCCCGTGTTAAAATATCTTGCACCGATTTTACGGCTGTGGCTTAATTATTAACCTGCCATCCTTAACATTTACCTTTTTGATGTGGAATTTCTTTTTAGCGATATCAAAAATAGCGGTTAGGGTTGTATCTTTTGATATGTTAAAAGTATATGATGGAGCATTTGATACTATCTTACTGCCGTCATTCCAACCTACAAATTTATAACCAACTAACGGAGTTGCCGTTACTGTTACAGGGGTCCCACAAGTTGCCGATGATTCCGAAGAACTTGCCGTCCCCATCGTAGTATTATTGCTACTTACTGACAAAGTAACTGGAGTTGTTATAGGAGTAAAGTTTGCTGTTAATGTGGTATCTCTTACAACAAAAACATCAAGTGTAGAAGACTTTGATACTTCATCATCATCACTATTAGTCCAATTAACAAACTCATAACAACTATTGGCTGTAGCCGTTATTTTTTTAAAAGTTCCGTGAACTACCTCCTCATCCACACCTGTTACAATACCATCGCCATCAATTTCTAATGTTAAAGAATGAGTACCCGCATCACATTCTACTACTTCTTTAAATAGTTCCATAATAGGCTGGGTCCAAGCAGTTTCATAATCATCCATTGACCCCACAGGAATACACACTGTTATGTTTTTTAAGGTTACATTTTGAAATACATATCCAACATTTGCGGCTGTTGGAATACCAGGGGATCCTAATTCAGGAGGTGTGCTTCCTAATGTAATCGTATCTAAATTTATACATCCCATAAAAGCATAACCTTGAATAAATGTTACACTTGGTAATGAAACCTTTTTTAAGTTTATGCAATTATTAAAAACTTCTTCATTAAGAGTACCTAAACTTGGAAAAGAAACATCTTCTAAATTAGTGTTTTCAAAAGTTCTATTTGAAATTGTAGTTAGTGTTGGAAAGTATATACTTGTTAATTGACTGCAATTAGTAAAAGTAGTAATTGCACTAATACTTGTTACTTTTGGAAATGAAGCACTTATCAGACCAGTACAACTTTCAAATGCCTGTGCTGCAATACTTGTTACATTTGGGAATGAGACATTTTTTAATGAATAGCAATTTTTAAAAGCATTATCTCCAATAGCTGTTATGTTGTCGCATTCTACATCAGTTATTGAGCCAAGGTTAGCACATTTTACTTCATCATTAGTAGTAAAAGAAGCAGGGCAACTTGGGGTTTGTGCCATAACATTAGCACTCATTGATATAGCAAGCACGATTGCTATAATCACAGGGATGAATCCCTGTGTTAATTTACCACCCCGACATTTGCTTTCGCAAATGTCTCCCCTCCACGGGAGGGGAACTGTTGCACTCCTTTGTAGGGGTGGCTGTTCATCATAACGGGAATCTACCACCCCTGCCCCTCCATAGAGGGGAACAGTTCCACTCCTGTGGAGGGGTGCTTGCTTTAGCAAGCGGGGTGGTTTTTCAGTATGGCAGGGTGGTTGTTCATAACGGGGTGGCTGTTCATCATAACGGGATGCTTGTAACGATTCTACTACACGCTTTGTAGTAAGAATCCCCCCCCCGTGTAGTAGTTTCTACTACATTGCTTGTAGTAATTTTACTACAAATATCGGCATAGGAGGAGGTGTTGTTTGTCAGGTCTTTTTTGCCTGAAATTAAATTAAAATGTTTTTTAGTCATTTTATTAAAAATATATTATAAAAAAAATTCAATGTTATAGAATACAAAAATAAGGTTTTTTCTTTAAAAAAAACATTATATTTGCTACAAAAAAACTTTCTATGAAGTATATTATAAAATCTAAAATCGTTGCTCCGAGTATTATTACATTTATTGTTGTAATAATTTTTTTTATTGTATTTATCGGCAAATTAACTTTTATTTCTGTGCCTGATGAATACACGGAAGTTATATCTAATATTCCTGCTGAAACGTCTATTTATGCTAATACATTGGGCATTCCGCATATTATTTCTGATGATGATAATGCAATGTTTTTTGCACTCGGCTATTTTCATGCGCGAGAACGGCTATTTAGTATGCAGCAAGCAAAAATTATTTCGCAAGGTAGAATGGCTGAACATTATGGAAGTGAATATATTGATATTGATATTTTTATGCGTGCTTTTCGCATTGATAGTATTGCTGATAAGTGTTATCAAAATGCTGATAATCGCACGCAAATTATACTTAAATACTACGCCGATGGGGTTAATCAATATGTTGCGGATAATAAAAATAGGTTGCCGATTGAATTTGCTGCTGCTAATTTTATTCCTGATGAATGGCGACCTAAAGATTGTTTTGTGATGGCAAGATATTGGAGTTTTGTGTTAAGTAATAATATATTTACTGACATTGCGGCTTCTAATATAGTTAATAAATTAGGGCTAAAAGGATTAGAACTATATCCAAAATATCCTGAAAATGCTCCTTATATTCTTGATGATAAGATATTGCAATTTAAAGAAGATACAATTAGATTGATTGATACGATATTAGTTGATACTATTTTTGATATAGCAAGTTTTAATACGGAGATGCCAAAACAAGTTCAGAATGACAATGCTTCTTCTACTTACTATGATGAATTTACTTCAGCATCTCTTTTAACACGGGGGCTTGCCCCCGTGTTAAACACAAAATTCGGAGGACAACCTCTAAAATTTGGAGGACAACCTCTAAAATTTGGAGGACAACCACTGAATTTCGGAGGAAATCCTCTAAAACTTGGAGGAACAACCACCGAATTTTACAGAAATCCTCTAAAATTCGGAGGAAATCCTCCAAATATCAGTGGAAATAAAACACATTATTATAATCTAAATGAAAATAATAATGTATTGTTAAGTAATTTAACACGGGGGCTTGCCCCCGTGATAGATTTTGCTCGGAATAATAAAGATTTTGCTCGGAATGGCAATGTTTTTGCACGCATTTACAATGTTTTTGCACGCATTTACAATGTTTTTGCTCGGGATGATAATAAAAATAACCACCCCGTCAGTGCTATTGCACTGCCACCCCTCCATAGAGGGGAACTGTTCCCCTCCTGTGGAGGGGTAGGGGTGGTAAACGCTCGGGATAACATAGAAAATGTAATTAGTAAATTATATGATATTTTGAATAGGCAAGGTGCTAATTTAGGTAGCAATAGTTGGGCAGTTAGTTCTGAAAATGGAAATATCGTATTGGCAAGTGATTCGCATTTGCCAATTAATTTAAATCCGTATTGGATGCCTGTTCACCTTACGAGTCCAAGTTATAATGTAATAGGAATATGTTTGCCGGGGATGCCTATCTGTTTGATGGGGCGTAATGATAATATATCTTGGGGAAATGCTAATATGCTAATAGATGATATAGATTATTTTGTGCATAAGTTTAAAGATGATAGCAAAACCGAATATCTAAATAGCAAAACCGAATATAGTAAAATAGCAAGTTTAGTAGATACATTAAAAGTTAAAGGTGCTTTAGATTATTATTTTTATCAAGATTTTATTGACGGAAATGCTGTGTTAAAAGATAAATATATTATTGATTTAAAAGAAAATACACTCTTTCCAAATAATAATCAAAATACAAAAGATGCAAGTAATTATTTAACATATAATTGGACAGGTAGTTATGTCAGTAATGAAATAGGAGCAATTTTAGATGTAATGAAAGGAAGAGATTGGAAGGATTTTATAGCAGGAGTAAATAATTGGCATAGTCCTGGCTTGGTGTTCACTTATGCAGATATTAAAGGCAATATCGGAGCAGCACCACGCGGTTTAATACCAATTAGAGCAAAAGATTTAGACCCGCGAATAGTTAATCCTTATTGGAAATATGAAAATACTTGGATAGGTTTTATACGTCCATCAGAGATTCCAACATCTTATAATCCTACTAAACAATTTGTATTTACAGCAAATAATAATATATCACGTGAGTTAAATAGTTATGTAGCATCATCTTATTCGTTAGAATCACGAGCAAAACGTTTTTATGAATTAGCAACAAATATATCAGAATATACTTTTAGAGACGCACAAATAGGACAAAATGATATAATATCAGTGTATGCCAAAGACCTTATAAAAAAAATAGCACCTGCACTAAAACATTATAATAATTTGCTTACCAAAAATGAAAATATAGCACATAAAATCCTATTAGATTGGAACTACGCTATGGATAAAAAATCTGTCGGAGCAAGTATTTTTGCTATGTTTTTAAGCAAAATAATAGAAAATACTTTTGCAGATGAATTAGGCGATTTATACGATTTATATATCCATAATCCTAATATTCCTATGCAAAAATTATTGCAATTATGCTCTGAACCGACTTCAGAATGGTTTAATAATGTCCAAACAAAAGACAGAACAGAACATCTAAATTACATAGTGATAACAAGTTTTAAAGACGCAATAGCAGAATTAACAAAACTTTATCACACCGATAACATAAATAAGTGGGAATATGGCAAGTTTCACACCGCACATTATATACGTTCTTATAATTATTTTCCATCTTTAAATATTTATACAGACATTGGCAAAGTTTCTATTGGTGGTTGCATCGGGACGCTTAATTGTGGTGAATGGTCTTTATCATCTCCTTTTAATGTAAATGTTGCTACAACTATGCGTTTTATATCGGATATGAGTAGTGATTATTGCTATGCAATTATTTCTCGTGGGATATCGGATAATGCAATGAGTTTACATAGTTCTAATCAACATAATTTATTTAACATCGGCGAATACAACACGCTATCTATTAGCCGCTCCGTAGATAATATGTTTAAATTAGAAGTAAAGTTTGTAAAGAAGTAGGGAAATTGATATGTTTGATGTGTAATGTTAAAACTTACATCATCTCTTTAACACAGGGACAGCCCCGTGTTAAAAGAGAAGAGATTTCTAAACAAGTTGGTCGTAATAGATATTAAATAACTATACTATGAAAAGATTTGCAGTATTTGGTTCGCCGATAATACATAGTTTTAGTCCGCAAATATATTCTCAATTATTTGCAAATAATAATGTGGATTGGATATATAAAAGAATTTTAACACAACATCCACAAAATGTCAATAAATTTATTGAAGAATTTGCTCTTTCGGGAGCAAATCTGACTGCTCCATTTAAGCAAAGTATTATTCCATTTTTGGATAGTATAACAAATGATAGCAGCAACATTGGTGCTGTCAATACGATATTAAAACACAATAATAAACTGCTTGGTTTTAATACAGATTGGGAAGGTGTATTAAGTTCATTGCGTAATTATTATTTAAAAAAAGATATTTTTTTTGATTTGAACAACAAAAATATTTTGCTCATAGGTAGTGGTAATTCTGCTTCATCAGTGATTTATGGGCTGAAAACGTTTTTCCCTAATTGCAATGTAAATATTTTTAATAGACACAAAGAAAAAGCAAAAAAATTAGCAGAACGTTTTAAAATTAATTATTATGATACAGAAAATATTTTTGATTTATATAATGAAAATGCGATGTTTCCTTTTGAAAAATATGATATTATAATAATTACAATTCCTAATCCGAGTATTTATTTATCGGATATAATTTTCCCGAAAAATAGCATTTTGTTTTTTGCAAATTATACTGATATAGATTATTTTAATAAACTAAAACAAACAAACAAAAGTTTAATATTAGGAAGCAAGTGGTTAAAAGAGCAGGCAATTTCTGTTTTTGAATATTATTTTGCCAATGATGAATATTGCCGAAAAGTTAAATTAACTATTAAAGATATTAGCAAAGAATTAGGTATTCTAAAAGACAAAAATATAATATTGACAGGGTTTAGTGGGGCAGGAAAAACATTTATTGGCAAGCAAATAGCAGAACATTTTAGCAGACGTTTTTATGATTTAGATAAGATGATAGAAGAATATTTTAATGATAGTGTTCCTAATATATTTAGAAATAAAGGCGAGAAAGTATTTAGAAAAATTGAGACAAAACTTTTGTCAACCTTAAAAGAAAAGCGTTGTGTCATTTCATTAGGGGCAGGTGCAATAGCAAATAAAAACAACTTAAAGCACATAAAAAAAGAGTTTGTAGTATATTTATATGCAGATTTAGACACTTCGTTATCAAGAATAAAAATAGCAGAACGTCCCATCTTAATAGACAAAACCCGAAATGAAATTATAGAATTATACGAGCAAAGAAAATTTATTTATTTTGACAATTCGGACATTATTGTAGATAGTGCAGAAAATTCTATAAATCAAATTATAAAAGAGTTGGAAGTTGTTATGTGATGATTAAAATAGTATTAGTTTAATAATATAGTGGACTTTATATTATTTACTTATACACTTTTTAACCGAACAATCTTTCTATAAGGGTTTTTGCTAATAAGTTGTTTTTAATATCTTCTTGGGGGACTTGGTAAAGGATGTTTACAGTTTTTCTTTGAACATTATCGAATAGGTATATTATTTGTTTCCGCAATGTTTCTTCTAATCCATACATAACCTTTGAAAAATCACTGTAATTATAGTTAATCAGTAATAAAGAATGTATATTTTTAATTTTAGATAAATTTGCATCTAACAAATCTTCTTCTATATATGTAGCGATATTGTTATCAGAAACAAATAGATGCATATCAGGAGAAATAAATATAATGTTATTTTGGTATTGGAGCAAATTTGCCATCGGCGGAAAACAAGATTCATTAAATCTATTTATTATATTTGATTTATGATATATTAGCAAGTTATCAGTATTAATTATCATACTATTTTCGTTTATATTTCCTTCTTTTCCAACAATAGTATATTCGCCTGTTGGATTAAAACCTGACCTGTATGTTGCTTCCATATTGTATTCTCGCAATAATTTTATCATATCGGGGTAAATTAATTTTAGACCGCTATAGCCCAAGTATTCAGCGGTGTCGTAATTTATTTTGCTTATTAGTTTTGGCTTTGCTTTAGATATTAATTTTGGGTCATATTGCCTTATTCCTTCTACGTCTGTCCAAATTATAAACTCATCTGATTTTATTGCTCCTGCAATAATTGTAGCAGTAAGATTAGAACTTTCATACCCCATAGTAGTTATTTCACCCGAAACATTAGCACCAATAAAACCCTGTGTAATTACTATATCACAATGCTTAAAAATTGGCAACAAAGTTTCATTTATATTCTTATTTGTGATATTCATTTCAGGATACGCCGCACCATAATTGTCATCTGTTATTAACACAGACGTTATCTCAAAATTTATCGTTCTTTTATAAAATTGTGATAAATATCTCGTCACAATGTAAGAAGCCAATAGTTCGCCTATTGATAGTATTAAATCTTTTGTTCTTAAACTTAATTCTTTTGTTAATGAAACACCCTTAACATAATTGACCAATCGGAAATTCTGGTCATTTATATAATTTTTGCATTCGGCATTTTTAGTTTCAGAATAAATTAGTTTATCTACAATATCTATATGATATTGTATTATATTATTTAGTAGTGAAATTGCTACCTCTTCGCTGTTATTTTCTGCTTCCATTGCCATTTTCAATAACTGCGAAGTAGTTTTTCCGAATGCTGATATTACAACAATAAAGTTGTTTTTTTCATCCGAATTAGAATACAAATCTATTATTTTTTTTATTTGCTCGAATCCTGTTATATCATTTAACAGTGCGCCACCAAATTTAAATACTTTTAACGACATACTTAATTTTATATTTTTTTACTTCCACATTATACGTGAATATTTATTAAAAGTTTCAAATATATATTAACCTCTAAAAATGTCTTGCTGAACTCGTTTCAGCATCCCCTCGCATATAATCAGGAGATGCTGAAACGAGTTCAGCAAGACATATTTTTAGAGGTTACCTAATGTTATCATTTTACAACGAGTATATTCCATTCAGGTTTCTTCCGTATTCTTTGTAATCTAATCCATATCCAACTAAAAAACTATCGTCTAAATTAAAACCAACATAATCTAAATTGACCTTATAATTATTACAATCGGGCTTGTTTATAAATGTAGCAATCCGAATAGAAGCAGGATTCTGGGCAGATATATTTTTTATTAGTTTAGTAACTGTTAGTCCCGTATCTACAATATCTTCAACAATAATAATGTCTTCATCTTTAACATTTATGTCGTATATATTTATATCTACGTTGCCTGAGGACACCATATTCTTCCCATAACTTTTCGCAGAAATTACAAAACATTTGCAATCCAAATTAATATGTTTTAACAATTCTACACCGAAAAACATTCCTCCCGTTAGTGTAATTAGAAATAAAGGTTTTTTGCCGGCATAATCTTTATTTATTTGGTCTGCCATTTCTAATACACGGCTATTTATAGTAGCAGCATCTATTATTTCGTTAAACTCGTATTCATCAATCTTATAAGTTTTCATATTTTATGTAAAATAATATTTTATATTCAAACATTACAAATATAATGAAATAATAATAATTTTACTTTTTTGCTATAAAATTATGGTGACTTCTCAAAATAAAACTTTCTGCATTTTGTCATTTTTTTCTTATTTTTGTAAAATTAATTAGCATAAAAAAGTATGAATAAAAATATGCAACGCATTTTAGTTATCGGAGCGTGTGGACAAATCGGCTCCGAACTAACATTAGAATTAAGAAAAAAATATGGCAACGATAATGTAATCGCTGCCGATATTAGAAAAGAACCGCCTGTGCAAATTGCAAATACAGGCATTTATGAAATCATAGATGTTATGAATAAAGATGCTCTGCGCGAGTTGATAAAAAAATATAACATTGATTCTATATTTCATCTTGCTGCGATATTATCTGCTGTCGGCGAGCAAAATCCTGCTATATGTTGGAATATAAATATCAACGGCTCGTTGAATGTGCTTGAACTTGGTGTGGAATTAAAATTAAATAGAATAATAATTCCGAGTTCTATGGCTGTTTGGGGAAAATATGTTGAGAAAGAAAATGTGTGTCAAGATAGCGTTTTGCAACCTACATCAATGTATGGTGTGACAAAAGTTGCAGGCGAATTGCTGTGCGATTATTATGTTTCAAAGTTTGGATTAGATTGCCGCGGGTTGCGTTATCCCGGAATTATTTCACACGAAACTTTGCCCGGTGGTGGGACAACTGATTATGCTGTTGATATATTTTATTCTGCTGTTAAAGGTGAAAAATATAAATGTTTTTTGTCAGAAAATACAATGCTTCCGATGATGTTTATGGCGGATTGTATTAAGGCAACGATTGATTTAGCGGAAGCAGATTTTGATAAATTAGAGCATCATTCTAACTTCAATGTTGCCGCTATGAGTTTTACGCCAAAACAAATATTCGAAGAAATTAAAAAGTTTAAACCTGCTTTTGAGATAGAATATGTTCCTGATTTTCGTCAGGCGATTGCTGATAGTTGGGTATATTCTATTGATGATTCTGCGGCAAGAAAAGAATGGAATTGGAAGCCCGAATATGATATTACTGCAATGACAAAAAAAATGCTCGAAGTGTTAGAAGATAAATTTAAAAAGGGGTTGCTTTGTGTAATTGCTGCTTTGATGTTTTTATTTGCAAGTTTCAACGCAAATGCACAAACTAATAATGCCGATTCTTCTCAAACTAATAATGCCGATTCTTCTCAAATTAATAATGCTGATTCTTTATCACAAGAAACGCAACCAGTCCAAGCCGATATTAAATCGGGTTGGCAAACTGAAAGCACATCTATTAATTTGGGTTTTTTGATGGGTGGAGGAGGATTGCTTGGTGCCGATTTTGAGGTTCTTGTATTCAAAAATATAGGAATACAAATTGGTGCAGGTGTATCACCGATAGGAAGTTTTGGTGGCGGAATTAATTTCCATTTTAAACCTTATATTAACTCGCAGTTTGTTTCTTTTCAGTATTTTCATCAGGGTTTTTATGACAACCACTATGCTTCTTATTTTGGTCCTATGTATGTATTTCGTGCTAAAAAGCGTTTTCAGGCAGGAATAGGAATGGGTGCTATACTATCTAAAGGACCAAACTGGGATTATAGTAATGACGTGCCTATAGCATTAATTTATAACATTGGAATGTATTTTCCATTTTAAATTATAATGTTCTTAAGGTGTAAGGTCATCAATTACAAAAAATTGCATATTTTTTTTATTTTAGTAGTTATTTAAAATATTTTTATTATATTTGTAATTATGAAAAAACTTACTTATTTGTTTATTTATTTTTTATTAGTTTGCAATGTTCTCAAAGCACAAGAATTTGAAAGCCAAGAACAAGTGGACCTGTTTAATAAGTCCGTATTGCATTTTAATGATAAAAAATATGATAGTGCTATAATATATATTGATTCGTTAATCAATATAAATCCTAATTATGCACAGGCATATAATATTAGAGGTAATTCCAATTTTTCTTTAGGGAATTACGACCAATCTATTGCTGACTTCTCGCAAGCAATTCATTTAAACAAAAAACTTACAGAAGCATACAGAAGTCGTGCAGAAGCATATAGGTCGCAAAATAAATACGACCTTGCTATCGTAGATATGAATACTTTAATAGAGTTAGAACCCGAAAACTCTAATTTCTACTATAATAGAGGTATTATACAGCGAGAGAATAACGATTTAACGCTTAGTTTTAGTGACTTGTCTAAATCTATTGCGTTGAACCCTAAAAATGCTATGGCATTAACAGCAAGAGCAGATGTTTTATTTGCTTTAAACGATTATAAGCAAGCCAAAAAAGACCTCGACGAAGCAATAAAAATTAATGATAAAAATATTGATGCCATAAAAATGCGAGGTATGGCAAGTTATTATCTAAAAGAATATAATGATGCTATTGCCGATTATACAAAACTAATAGCAAGCAATCCTGTCCCTGATATATACTATTACAGAGGTATAGCATATATGGAAAACAAAGATTATGCAAAGGCAATTGCTGATTTTTCCGTCAGCATTGATAAAAATTATTTGCAGGATGGCACTATTCTTTATAACAGAGCAGTTGCTTATTATTACCTTAATGATTTAGATAACTCGCTTAAAGATATTAATGAGTTTTTGAAGTTCAATCAAGAATCGCATATTTATGATTTGCGTGCTTCTATCAATTACAGAAAAGAAAATTACGCTGATGCTATTGATGACTTTAGTAAAGTGTTAAGCAGTAATCCGAATAATACACAAGCACTTAAAGGTAGAGCAAACTCTTATTATAATTTAGAAAAATACGATGAGTGTATTGCTGATATTACGAAAGCAATTTCGCTTGGCGACAACGATCCTTCTATTTATCACAATAGAGCAAATTGCTATAGAACGAAAGAAAATTATAAAGATGCAATAGAAGATTGTAAAAGATTCATAGAATTAGCAAGAGAGCATCCTGAATATAGTTCTTATATTCCTGACATAGAAAAAGAAATTAACTATTTAGAATATAAACTAAAAGAACAAACGTTAGAAAATCAAAACATAGAAGAAAAATTAAAAGGCATTAAAAAAAGTGATTGACATTTTTATTATGTTTTCTTAATATATGAATATATCTGCTATTATCCCTGCTGGTGGAACAGGCACAAGGATGAATAATGAGTTGCCAAAACAATTTATAAAAATAAATAATATACCTATAATAATACATACGATTAAACTTTTTGATACTGTTGACGGCATTAAATCTATTGTTATTACTATTCACTGCGAATGGTTGGATTATGCAAAGGAATTGGTTAAAAAGTTTTCTTGCAATAAAGTTAAAGATATTCTTGTCGGCGGGAAAGAACGTCAAGATTCTGTTAATATTGCTATTAATAATGATTATATAAAAGATTCTGATTTGGTTCTTGTCCATGATGCAGTGCGTCCTTTTACATCAAAAAAAATGATATATGAACTTATAGAAACTGCCACCGATTGTGGTGCGGCAATACCAATAATAAAGCCGACAGATTCTATTAAACAAATAGATAATAACGGCAATGTATTAAAAACATTAGATAGAGAACATATAGGTTTAGTTCAAACACCGCAAGTATATAAAACTTCACTTCTAATAGCAGCATACCAAAAAGCATATAATTCAGGTTATAAAGGAACTGATGATTCTTCATTGATAGAGTTTTCTGGCTATAATGTTAAATACATAACAGGCGAATTAAATAATATTAAAATTACATCTCCATTGGATTTGCAATTAGCAAATATTTTATATGCAAAAGAATTTAGGTGATATATTTAGAAGTTTTAGTTTTTAGATGATACCTACTTATAACAAAATAATTATATTTACAATTAACAAAATAATTTATAATGAAAAACAATTTAATAGCAGAAATAATATCCGTAGGGACAGAAATATTACTCGGCGATACAATAAATACTAATGCCGCTTTTTTAGGGAAAGAATTAGCATCACTTGGCATATTTGTTTGCTATACAAGTGTGGTAGGTGACAATAATGTAAGATTGGAAAGTGCAATGAAAATTGCTATGAGCCGAGCCGATATTATTATTACAACAGGCGGATTAGGACCTACATTTGATGATTTAACAAAAGAAACTATTGCAAAATTGTTAGATTTAGGAATGAAAATAGACAAACATTCTCTTAATAGAATTAAAGATTTTTTTGTAAGAATAAATAGGGAATTTACAGAAAATAATTTGAAACAAGCATTGATGCCAACAGGTGCTATTCCGTTAGATAATGAATTTGGAACTGCTCCTGGGTTGATAATTAATACGTCAGATGGCAAAATTATTACAATGTTGCCAGGACCACCAAGAGAAATGCAACCGATGTTTAACAACAAAGTTATACCTTTTTTGTTAAATAAGTATTCTAATAGCAAAAAACTCTTTTCTAAAGTAATTAATATCTTCGGTATTGGCGAATCTAAAGTGGAAAGTATGTTCGCCAATTTAATGAGAACATCAGTTAATCCTACGATTGCTCCCTATGCTAAACTCGGCGAATTAGAATTAAGAACTACTGCTCTTGCATATAACGAAACAAAAGCAAATGAAATAATAAATCCTATAATAGAAGAAATAACTGCTAAATTAAAAGATAAAGTATATGGCATAGATGCAGGTTCTATGCAACAAGAAGTAGTGAAAATATTAAAAGATAAAGAACTAAGATTATCTACTGCTGAATCCTGCACAGGCGGTTACTTAAGCAAAAGAATTACAGATGTAGACGGTGCATCTAAAGTATATTTAGGTGGAGTTGTGGCATATTCTAACGAAGTTAAAATGCAATTATTAGGAGTCAGCGAAGACATATTATCCAAATTTGGTGCAGTAAGCGAGCAAGTAGCAAAGGAAATGGCAAAAGGTGTCGCTATAAAATTAAATGCCGATATAGGGGTCTCCACAACTGGAATTGCGGGACAAACAACAGATTTTACTAATAAGCCAACAGGACTCGTATATATCGGATATTACGACAGAAAAAGTAACCTTAACTATGCTATTGAACTACATCTTGCACGCGGCTACAAAGACGATAGAGAAAGCATTCGTTATATTGCATCTTCAAATGCCTTATTCGAAATAATTAAAAATATTAAAGGAACCCTCTAAAAATATTATGCTGCACTTGACTCGGCATAACAATAAAAAATATAAATACATTGATGAATAACATACATTTCTACCACTTTATGAACGGGATAACTTTATAATATAATCCTGCTTGGAAGATAGTGTAATAAATACCTGCATTTAGAGGGAGGAGTGGAACAAATTTAGTATAAGTTCCTTGTGGCAAAAAGTAGTTTTCTTTTAATACTTCGCTACCTAAATAATTACAGATAGTTAATTGAACTGGTATTTCAAAAGGTAAATTAAAATTGATTTCAATGTTTTCATTATCATTTTTAGTTATACTATAATCGTATTTATCTCTACCAATATTATTTAATTTATATTCCAAACCACAGATAGAATCAATTGAATAACTTCCATTATTTAGATTCAATTTTATATAATCATCGCAAATATCGTTTATGCCAAGTTTGGCATTACTTATTGCTATTTCAGTTGTTGGTTTGTCGCCTAAAAATGTGCGAAAACGTAGTTTTAATAGTGTTGTATTTTGTTGCAAATTTGATGTTTTTCCCCCATTAATTTCAATATTACCATTGCTAAATTCATTAACTTCTATATTACATCCTTCGCTTGCTGTTCCGAATGTAATATAGTTATTATAAGATAGCAAAGCAGGATTATAATTTAACGAAATGGAAAAATTAGAAGCATATTGACTTACAGAACTATTATCAGTATTATTAACTAATTCAATAGGGATTTCTAATATAGTTCCAGGTTTTAACGATATATGTGGAATTGACATTGATGCAATTATAGGTGGAATAGATGTGCCAAAGAGAGTAATTTTTTGCGTAAGTATATTGTCGTTTGTTTCAAATATTAGAGTAGCATTATGTAAGTTTTCGGGTGCATTAGAATTAAAAGTTATTTGAATTTGAGCAGATGCACTAGCGGGTATAGAAATATTTGTTGGAACTACCTGAAATACAGGATTATTAGTTCTTATATCATTTATAATTATTTCGGCATTCCCAATATTAAATAGCGTAATTATAGTATCTTTTTTAGTAGGGCAATCTTGATTTGCATTAGCATAACTTACATTTCCGAAATCAATAGTATCTTTTTCTAATTGTAAAATCGGCTCAACACCTATGCCTTTAAGTATAATAATTTTCTTATAATCGTTTATATTATTAGATAAAATTTTTCTATCTTTAAAATCATTTTCTAATATATATCTTGCAATAAAATTTCCTTTTTTATCAGGTCTAAACGATATAGCAAATGAATCAACATCATTAATTTTCAGAGATGGAGTATCCTTACAGAAAGGTAATTGTATGTTAAAATAATCAACAGAAATGTCATTAATTTCATCATAAATGTTTTGTCTTACCAATCCGTAATTTATATTTCCAACATTTCGCAATTTTACAAAAGCAGTTTTCGTTGTGCCAACTCTAATACTTCCTATGTCAATAGTATCAGCATTTCCAACAACTACACAATTAGAATCTTGAACGACATTAAAAGATTGTTGGACTCCAACTCCATATAGTTTTGTTATTACTGTATCTAATTTGCTTGGTTCATTTGCATTAGGTATAAATATAATTCGGACTTCTGCAGTATCAGGCAATGTATCTTGCGGACTATATCCAACATCCCATTCTTTATTATTTCCTACATAAAAAGTTAGCGGATATGTTGCATCAGGTATAAAAAACTCTTGCTCGGTATATTGTTGCGAAATTAAATTCCAATTTTGTGTAATAGCATTAATATTTGTTGTATAAGTATTTTTTACTTTTAATTTCTTTATTACAGGATTTGTTTGATTTATAAAAACAGAATCAAATTTAACAAAATCATCATAACTATCAAGATACTTGCTTGTGTTTTTAGCGATTAAAAAAAATGTATCAGTATATAATGCTGTCGGCGATTCGGCATCATCAATATACAAAAAACCTATTATTAACCTTGCTTCTCGTCTTCCGTCAGGTTCCTCTGTAAGAGCCATAAAAGGAATTTTAATAGTATCTAACAATTTATTTTTATCTAAATTAAACGGAAAATTATTCATCTGATTAATGATATCGCCAAACGAAAAACTAAAATAATCATCCGAAGTATTAGAATTTGGGCTATTTGCTAAAATAAATGTTGGCGAAACATTTCTTATTATTAGCGTTGTATCTGCTAAATAACTTTGCACTACAAAGTGCATCGTATCTAAATTTCCTTTCAGAAGCGGTCCGAAGTATATTATTTTAGAATCAGGTTCTTCTACCGCATATACTTGTCCGACATTATTGGCATACATTCCAAAAGCCGAAAAAAGAAAAATAATTATTAAAAAATTATAATACTTAAACATATCTCAAAAATGTAAAAATAGTGTTTTTTTTTGTAATATTATTACTATTTTTGTATTATAATAAATATACAACAATATGAAAAAACTATTAATTTTTACAACTTGCTTGCTGTTAATTAGCACTATAAAACAACCGATAATGTCAAAAAATTTATTTAGTGATATTGGTATAAACCTTGGATTTAATAACTTCCGACTTATAGGTGGTACTACTGCAATACAGCCAATGTTTGTGAGTCCTTATGATAAATCAGTTTATAGCGTAGGCGGACTTAATTATATTGAACCTGGTGTTGATTTATCTACTACATTATTTTTGGATGATAAAAATATACATAGGATAATAGCGGGGACTGAATATACATATATGTATCCAAAAGAGATAGCAACAACGAGAACAAACTATTCTTATTATTATTGCTATCATAAAGTTTGTTTTTTTGATGCTTATCTGGGTTATCATTTTTCTTTTTATAAAGCACCTTTCCAAAATGTTAGAATGTTTTCAGGATTAGAAATTATGTTTAACAATATTATTTTGAATGAATTTGAATTTGGTACAAAAGCCATTAAAGGTGTTAAACCACCTGAAGGTTGGGCTGGCGAAGAGCGTTCTAATTATGAAAAAAAGGATCCTGATTTTAGAGTTGGAAGCAGAATTAGAGCAGGATTCGAAGGACGTATTAAACCAAATGTATATATTGTAGCAAGCGGCACATTAGGAATATATAATTTATTAAACAGAAATGATGCAACAGGTGAATTGTTTTCTATTCAAAATAAATTTGATAAAAAAGAGTCATACCAACCCTTTTTCAACTTTTTAATATCATTTCAATATAGATTTAATGATGTAGAATAGGATTTTTAAGAATGTTATTTTTCTGAAGGAATTACTCCTGTTTCTTCTGGATTTGACTTGAACATTAATTTATTTTTTTACAACATCAAATGAAGTATAATGTTTTGTTCCTGTAATAAATACCATATATTTTCCTGCTTGTTGTAGATAATTATCTGTAATGATAAGTTTGTTGTCTGAAATGCTTGAAATGTCCCAAGTATTAATTTTTTGTTCCTTTATAATACAATTCCAAATGTGTATCATCTTTTACTTCACTAAAAGAAAAGTTTTTTCCTAATCCGATAGTTACATTACCCGAAGTAGGATTAGGGTAAACATATAACATTTCATATTCAGATGGAGAGTAATAATGTTTAGTTTCTTTTGATGTTCTAAAAGCACTAAAACCACATTTTAATGCTATTGCTTTCCTGTCTGCATCTGTGGGAAGTTCGCCTTTTGCTTTTATAAGTTTTTCAAGTTCTTTATTATAACACTGAGTTTTTGCATCGTTTTCTGGATTGTGTGTTTGATAACTATTATTTTCATCAGAAAACAAAGAAATATTTATCTCTGTATCATCTTTTGTTACTGCTGTTTTACAGGATACAACAAATAACGTAGCCATCACACTACATAACACGAACGTCTTAAAGATGTTTTTTATTTTAGAATTAACCATTTTAATTCCGCTATTATTATAAAATATGCGTGCTATGAAACCGACATTTAGTATCTGGCATTTGTTTATTATTCGTTACTCTACGAATTTATAGCCCTCGTTTTTATAATGGTCGTAGGCTTCCTGCCATGAGGAATAACCACTTTCAAGTTTTGTTTTAACCCACAAGCCATTATCGTCTTTTTCAGCGATGTAATCTTCGTTGACATAGCCATAATATCTTTTCCCGTCTTCCGAATCGAAGAATAAGCGATAATTACTTGAAACCCAACCACCATCATCATATACCACGACGTAATATTCGTATTTGTTATCATTAGGAAATACATCGTAGGCAACTATACGCTTGTCCTTTTCGGTTTTGCCGAACGAGTCAATTTTTGTTTGCCCTGATTTGGTGAATGACGCACCTTTTATGGCTTCCTCTACCATTTTTTCAGTTGCTTTTTTAAGGTCAGCATCCTGTTTCTGACTACCACCACAAGCAACCATTACTAATCCGACAGCCAACGCTATCAAAACTAATCTTAAATTAAAATTAAACATATTTTATATTTTAAATAATAAACTACAAAAATAACGTTTTTATTTCAAATAATTACATAAAGCAAGTATAATTTTATTTTTTTTGATAAAAATGCCACTTTTAAAAAGATTCAGTATTTTTATCTTAAAAAAATAAAAAGAGTTATTAATGTCCGATTAACAAAGTTTAGAAGCATAAACAAAAATAAATGAGAGTGCTGTATAATAGTATAATGTTTTTGTAGGATACCTCTAAAAATGTCATACCGAACTTGTTTCGGCATCCCCTGATATTATATAATTAGTGGATTCCGAAACGAGTTCAGCATAACAAAATTAAAATACCTTTGGTCTCTTTTTTAATAATTTTGTTTTATGTTTTTTTATCTTTGTTAGCATAATTTTGCCACCTAATATTATTAAATAAAGTTCTAATTTCAATCTAAAACTTTTAATTAATTTTAAAATTTCTTTGCCGTCATTTAATAATTTTTCTGCTATTGCAATATATTTGTTTAACACTTCTTCATTTATTTCAGTGCTGGAATAAAGCAATTCTTTAGGAACATAATTTCTATTTCTGCTTAGGTCTATGGAAATATCCTGCAGAAAATTGATTAACTGCAACGCAGAACAAATTTTATTAGAATAAAATATTGTTTTTTCATTATCTTCTTTGAATAATCTTAAAATCAACTCGCCAATAGGATTAGCAGAGTTATTACAATAATCAAACAAATCATCAAAAGTATCTGCCTGCAAAAAATTAATATCTTGTCGAAATGCCTTTAACAGGCGCTTAAATAGTTCTAATGGAAGTTCGTTAATTGCAATTGTATCTTTTAACGCAAGAAAAATAGGATTATTAATTTCATTTGTTGCTAAACAATTATCTAAACAATATTCGTATTTATTCAATAAATTTAATGATTCTTTCTTGCTTTTTTTACTTATTTCGTCGGCAATATCGTCAGCAACACGAGCAAAAGAATAAATAGAATAAATATATTTTCTTAATCTTTTAGGAACTAAAATAGAACCTACTGGAAAATTTTCATAATGTTGTTTAGCAAATTTTCTAACAAATGTATAAGCACTATCTAACGATACTACATTATATTTTTCAGCATTAAGCAAACAAAAATAGGACAATTCTAACATTTTCCTTTAGATTATTTAATTTTTTTAATATTTTTTCAAAAAAAATGAAAAAACCACATCACAACCATATTTTAGAACAATGGTCCAAAATAAAATATTGTTACGCTGATATATTATTCAATATATTATTCTTCAGTTCCGCCAAGCATCCATCTTGTAAAACTTAATATCTTGAAATCACAACCACATTGTTTGCCAATTTCTGCAACAACATCACCAACAACTTTTTTATTGTCTTTTACAAATACTTGTTGGTTTAGGCAAAACTCTTCGAAAAATTTGTTTCTTTTGCCTTCTGCAATTTTTTCAGCAATTTCAGGTTTTTTACCTTCAGTGATAGCTTTTTCGTATTCTATTTCTTTTTCTTTGTCTAATTCTGCTTGACTTACATTAGATTGATCCACATAGCGAGGTGACATTGCTGCGATTTGCATAGCAATATCTTTAAGCAAAAGTTTGCTGTTATTATCTAACTTATCGCAAGATGCTTCAACTAAAACAGCAAGTTTCCCGCCTAAATGGATATAACTTTCAATATAGCCATCTGTAGTAATTTTCTTGCCTCGACGGATTTCTATTTTTTCAGAATACTTTGCTAAAACATCATTAAGATGATTTTCTATAGTAGTGCCATTTACTTCTACTGATTTTAATTCATCAATATTATTAGCATTTGAGGTAGCAAACGCATTGCTAACAAGTTTTGTGAATTCTACAAATCCTTCATTTTTAGCAACGAAGTCAGTTTCACTATTTATTTCAACTAAAATAGCTGTTTTGGCTTCAGCAGTAGTGCAAGCAAGGACAGCGCCTTCTTTTGCTTCTCTTTCTGCACGTTTAGCAGCCGAAGCTGCGCCTTTTTTACGAAGGTATTCTATAGCGGCATCCATATTGCCGTCATTTTCTTCTAATGCTTTTTTACATTCTCCCATAGCGGCGAGTGTTTTATCTCGCAGTGCTTTTATCATTTGTGGAGTAACATTTGCCATAATTTTTATTTTCAATTATTTAAAAAATACAAAAATAAGGTTTTTTTTAATAAAAAAACAACGCTATCCTGCTGAACTTGTTTCGGCATCTCGTTTATTTTTTCTTAATGGGCACCTTGTATTGGACCTGTAACACTTGCATTTTTTCCTTCTACAACACCTGTGTTTATGCAGTTTTTTATTGTAGCATCAAGATGTCCATTTATTCCACCTACGCCTGTATCTATTCCTTTAACAAATCCATAATTAACACAATTAGTAATTGTAGCACCTTCTCCACATCCATTAATTCCACCAACATGTCCATTTCCAGTTATATTTCCTATATTCATACAATTTGATATTGTGACTTCACTCAATCCATTAATTCCACCAACATGTCCATTTCCAGTTATATTTCCTATATTCATACAATTTGATATTGATGAACGATAAACAGAACGTCCTACAATTCCACCAACAAAACCACTTCCACTAACACTTGCATTATTAATACAATTTGTTATTGATGAATTATTAGAACCTCCTACAATTCCACCAACATTGTTTCTTCCAATAACATATCCATTTACAATAACATTTTTAATAGTAGCGCCATCTAACAACCTGCCAAACAAACCTACCCCATCGTCTCTTTGTCTATTTATTGCTAAAGTAATAGCATAATTTTGTCCATCAAAATTACCTAGAAAATACCGAGGAGATGCTCCAATAACAGTTGTAACAGGTTCAGTAATGTTGTTCATTACTTTAAAGTATTTGCCTCTACTCCAATTAGAAATACGATTTACACTATCGGCAAGTAATTCTAAATGTGCTTTCGTTGATATTCGATAAGGACTTGCAGAAGTTCCATTTCCGCCACCGAATGAAAATAAATAAGGAACAGATATTAAAAATAAAATAATGATTAGGAGTTTTTTCATTGTTTTAACCTATTTGATTAATTATTAAAATACAAAAATAAGTTTTTTTTTTATATTAAAACGTTGTTATTGCATAATTTTTTTTGTTTTTATAGGTTTTTTATTATATCCATTATCTTCATATGGCTGAAGTTCGTCTAAGTATACTTCTAAAAGTTCGTTAACTTCAGGTCTATAATCTTTTGTTGCATCAAAACATTTTAGATTGATTGTATCAACTACTTCATAATAAAAACTATTTTCACCTAAGTTATTCCAATCTTTTTGCAGTTCTTTATTTGGATGCGAATTAGCATTAAGTTGGAATTTTTGATTGTTCCATATAGAATCCAACGTAAGCGAACTGCCAACGAATATCTTCCCGTTTGTTTTGTTAATGATTTTAAATATACCTTTGGGATGAATTATTTTCTTATATTCTTCTTTTAGTTCTTGTTAAGTTTTAATTAAATATTACAGATCTTTTCAGATTTATATATGAACTATACGCTTATACTTTCTAATTTATCTATACTAATTATTTCGGTATTAGTATCGGTAATTATTCTTTTAACTAATCCTTGCAAGACATTTCCTGCACCTATTTCAATAAATTTGGTTATGCCATTTTTATACATATTTTCTATACTTTGTGTCCATAAAACAGGTGAAGTTAATTGTTTAATTAGTGATTTGCGAATATCTTCAGCATTAGTAGTCGTTTCTGCTGTAACATTAGTATAAACAGGCACATTAGCATCGTTAAAAGTTATTGAATTAATTGCTTGTTCTAATTTATTTTGTGCAGGCAACATTAAAGGAGAATGAAACGCACCACTAACTTGCAATTCTTTTATCATCCTTGCACCTGCTTCTTTAAAGGCATTAATATTGGTTCTTAAATGCTCGGCAGAACCCGATATTACCACTTGTCCTGGTGAATTAAAATTTGCGGGAACTACATACAAACCCTTACTTTCATCAGTAAGATTATTACATACTTCTCGGATTTTATCATCGGGCAGATTAATAACAGCAAACATTGTTCCTGGAGTATCTTCGCCGAGAGTAAACATTAATTGTCCCCGTAAAGAAACTAAATTCAAGGCATCTTCAAAACTTAATACTCCTGCAATATATAACGCAGCGTATTCGCCGACAGAATGCCCTGCCACTGCATCAAATTTAATTTTATCTTTTATGATTTCATATATTGCAGCAGAGTGAATAAACAATGCAGGTTGTGTATAGCGAGTTTCTTTTAGTTTTTCTATAGGACCCTCAAAGCATATTTGCGATAAAGGATAGCCAACAATTTCGTCAGCATTTTTAACTAATTTAGATATTTCAGAATATGTATCATAAATGTCTTTAAACATTCCTACATATTGCGAACCCTGTCCTGGGCATAATAAAGATGTTTTATTATTCATATACATTAGTATTTATTGGTGCAAAAATAATGAAAAATTAAATAAACAAAATATATAGCAAAATCTAAAAATAGAATTGTATATAACGTCATTCCGAATTTATTTCGGAATCTCCTCGCACAAAATAAGGAGATTCAGTGCCAAGCACGGCATAACAGAAAAAAATACTTTTTATACCTGTTGTGCATTACTTTTTAGAACCATAATAATTTTTTTTATTTAAAAATATTTTTTTATGCAAAAATTTGTCTTTGAAGTAATATTTTTTTAGTTTTAAATAATAAAAAACGCATTTTTTTTT
>Ga0099364_10001880_pt1 | contig 33930 bp, 31 predicted proteins | sample TergutTh196P3_FD_73070 | JGI IMG/M metagenome (GOLD analysis project Ga0099364, IMG submission 73070) | Microcerotermes parvus P3 segment gut microbial communities from Pointe-Noire, Republic of the Congo - Th196 P3 | ecosystem: Host-associated > Arthropoda: Insects > Digestive system > Gut ... | reverse complement strand
CTCCCCCCCCGGAGGGAAAAAATAAAAGCACCCCCCACAAAAAAACTTTTTCCTTTGAAAATAGCCGGGCCGCAGGCCCACTCCCCCCCCGAAGGGAAAAAAACAAAACCAAAAGCGAAAAACCCCTTCGCCGGAGGCGACAAATAAAACCCCTATTTAAAATGCCCGCCGCCAGGCGAAAAAACAGTTCTGAATCAATTTTGCTTCATCCAATAAACAAAGAATGCTATGTTCCTCTTGCTGCACGAAATATCGTGTGGCCGGGCTTCGAAGTCCGCGTTATCTACTGAGGAAAGAGAGGTGAAGCGAAAGAAGGGCCTTCGCTCCTCCCTTTTAGAGCCTCCGGGTTCCCTGGCGGCGCAGGCGCAGGAGCCGAAAGGCTCGCCGGTTCCCAGTAGATGCCGGTCTTCGAACTCGTTTGGGCCGCCATAAGTGCGTCTCAAACGAGGGTTTGGGCTGCTTTTTGAGCCCAAACGGTGCCGACCACAGGGTGGAAAAATTTAACCCCCAATAAGGAAGAGGAAGGCACCATGGCCGACAATGGAGAAAACAGAAAAGCTGAGCAGCCCTTGCACAACAGACAAAACCTGCAAGGCAAATACCCCAACAAAATAGGCAGGGGTATACACGAAAAAACCACCATTATACTCAAGGCGGTGGAGCCTCCTGAAGAAGAAGTTGAAACAACACCCCCACCTCAAAGAGTGTGGCCCAAACTGCCCCCACCGCCACCTCTCAAACAGGTGAGGGTTTTGCCACGCCAAAGTTTTTTTAAAAAACTGCTGGAACCTTTTTTGGCGCCAAGGCGCCTGGAGAAACGCTTGGAAGAGTTTTGGATAGAGTTGGGCAAAAGGGAGCAAAACAATTGGGAGGTACACCTCAAAATGGAAATACTCAACAAGGTGGTTATGGAGCAGCAGCTCAGCATTGACAAAATGTGGGGCGTGCTTGCCAGAATGTCCGACCGCATTTTGGAAAAACACCCTCGAGGCTGAGGCATTATTATTATGGTTGAGGGCAAGCTAAAGCTTTCCTCAAAGGGAGGTGCTGCGGGGAAGGCCTTGCCGGGGGCACCACGTGGAGAGGGGGCAGGCCTCGCATTGCGGTTTTTGTGCTTTGCACCTATGCCTTCCATGTAGGAGCAGGCGGAGGTGGCTTTCCTTCCAGGCTTGGGGGGGAAAGAGTTTTTGCAAATCCATTTCTATTTTAGAGGGGTGGGTGTGCTGGCTCAACCCCAGCCTGCCCGCAACGCGCGCAATGTGCGTATCCACAGGGAAGGCCAAACTGCCCCCCAGGTGCATGCTGACAACACCGGCTGTTTTTTTGCCCACACCCGGCAGGGTTTCCAATTGGGCGCGTTGGGTGGGCACCTGCGCCGCATACTCAGCCACCAAAACCTTGGCCATGGCGACAAGGTTTTTGGCCTTGTTGCGGAACAACCCCAGAGAGTGGATATAGGAGGCCACCTCGGCCTCTTGGGCCACAGCATAGCTTTGCGCATGGGGAAAGCGCTCAAATAGCCGCGGCGTTATGGCGTTGACGCGAGCATCCGTACACTGCGCCGACAGACAAACCGCCACCAGCAACTGCAAAGGCGTCTCAAAATGCAGCGCCGTTTGAGGGTTGGGAAACTCCTTTTGGAGGGCGGCAGAAATTTTTTTGGCCCGCCAGGCAGCGGGGGCGGCGGCATAGGCTTGGGCAACAGGCATGCGCAATGTTTAGCCAAAGCCGACACCCCACAATACTATTATAAAATATGCGCCTTGTGTTTTTTATAGCCATGGGTGGGCTGTTGGCATGCGGACACGCCCAGCTGGCCGCTGAAAAAACCCATTCCCCAGAAGCCTATGGGGAGGGAAAAAGCTCCCCTTTAGCGCTTAGCCTTGGGCAACAGGCGGCTTTGTGGCAGGCTTTGTTAACCAAACTGGAGACAAAGCTTGAGGTGGGGGACATGGACGGCGAAGAGTTTATGTGGCTTGAGGAGAAGCTGAGGCAGGCCTGGGAGAGGCAAAACAAAGAGGGCCTGCCCACAGCCCTCCACTTGCGTACCCAGGCTTTTTTAGAAAAACTGCAAACACTCTCCCCCCCGGATACCGACAAAGCCTGGCTGTGGCCCCTCTGGCCCGTAGAGTTAAGCAGCCCCTTTGGCTACCGCATACACCCGCTGACAGGGGAGAGGCGCTTTCACCAGGGGGTGGATTTGAGGACCACCGCCCGGGAGGAAATACGCAGCATACAAGAGGGCTGGGTATTGCATGCAGGTTGGGCAGGCGGCTATGGCCATATGGTAGAAATATTACACCCCTGCAGGAGTTTTTCGCGCTATGCGCATTTATACCAGGTGAAGGTGAAGGTTGGCCAGAAAGTAGAGGCTGGCACCGTGGTGGGTTTGGCCGGGGACAGCGGTATGGCCACGGGCATACACCTGCACTTTGAGTTGTGGAAAGAAGGCCTCCCCGCCGACCCTATACTACACCTGCCCTGGCCCGAAGCGCCGTGGACGGAAGCACCCTTGCCGGAAAGGCCATGGACAGAAACGCCGTGGACAGAAACGCCGTGGACAGAAACGCCATGGACAGAAACGCCATGGTGAGAGGGTTTTGAGGGAAGGTCGTATTTTAAAAACAAAGAAGAAAGCAGGTTGTGCTTGGTTTTTGAAGGGAAAGGGTTTAGGGTGCCCTCATAAAAAGCAAAGGCCTTCCTTAAGTTTAAAACACTGCCCCCACCACCTGCAGAAGGCAGTGCCCGCATTTGAGGTTGCTATACAAGCCTTAACAGAGTTAGCCTGGGGGTGAATGAAGCAGGCGGTACAGCAACACGGTGAAAAGCGACCCAGCAAAGCCGGGTGGAGAATGTATGTTGTGGAAATGAAAACCTCATGTTGCCCACTGGGGTTATGGCGAGGGGCGTTTAAGCCATGAAGTGGAATAACCTCATGTTTGTTCTGCCGAATTTATTTACGGCCTCCTCCATTTTGTGTGGGTTTTATGCCATAACCCTGTGCTCGGCCGCCCATGTAACGCCCTCGGCCCTTTACCAAGCGGCCCTTGCCATTTTTTTCGGCATTTTTTTCGACGGCTTTGATGGTCGCGTCGCGCGCCTGACGCGCACCCAAAGCCAGTTTGGCGTGGAGTTGGACAGCCTGGCCGACGTGGTTACCTTCGGCGTAGCCCCCGCACTTTTGCTTTATAAGTGGGCCTTGGAGCCCTTGGGCCTATGGGGCATACTCATTGCTTTTTTCTTTTTATTGTGCGGAGCCTTGCGCCTGGCACGCTTTAACGTGTTGGCCCAACGTGCGGCCTCCCTCAAAAACCCGATGTTTTTTGTTGGTTTGCCTATACCCTTGGCGGCGGGGGTGGTGGTTTCCTGGGTATTTGTGGCCTACCAGGAGATAGAGGAGTGGGCTTTTTGGGGCATATCCACGCATGTGGTGGTGGCTGGGGGGACTCTCTTTTTGGCTTTATTAATGGTTTCCACGGTGCATTACCGCACCTTTAAGGATGTACGAATAAACCGCAAATCCACCCTTTATTTTTTAGGGGTGCTTATAGTGGGTTTGGGCACAGGCTTTTTGTGGCACCCTGCGGGGGTGTTGGTGGTGTATTTTTCGGCCTATTTGTTGTTTGGCTTATTAGAGTCCCTGGTGTTGTGGATGGGTGGCCCGGAGAAGAAGGCGGCATTGGCGGGGGGGCTTGCTCCTTTGGAGGAGAAGCTTATGGCTGAGCGCTGCAAGTTAGAAGGGGCTGAGGAAGAAAAGGGTTTAAAGTGAAAGCCAAGGCTACATGCGCATAGAGACGCTGTGCACGGGGGACGAGTTGTTGACGGGGCTCACTTTGGATAGCAATGGCGCTTTTTTGCAAGCCTCTCTCTTGGAGTGTTTAGGGCTTCGGGTTTCGCGCAGCACGGTGGTGGGAGACGAGGAAGAAGAAATGGTGAAGGCCTTGGTTGAGGCCAGTGCGCGTGCAAAGCTGTTGGTGGTTTCCGGGGGGCTTGGGCCCACGGCGGATGACATAACGGTGGCGTGTGCGGCGAAGGCGGCCGAGCTGCCTTTGGTGTTTTCCGCAGAAATTTTTCAAAGCATAGAGGCGCGAGCCCAGAGCTTGGGCTTTCGCCTGACGGAAGCTGCGAAGAAGCAGGCCTGGGTTCCGCGGGGTGCGCGCTATGTTTTAAACAAGCGCGGCTCTGCGCCCATGGTGCAGCTGCGCATAGGCGCGTGTGAGGTTTTTTTGCTGCCTGGGGTGCCCTGTGAGTTTCGCGCTTTTGTGGAGGAGGAGTTGCTAAAGCATGTGGAGGAGCGCTGTTTGGAAGAAGGGGGGCCTGTTTTTCGAAGGCTTAGGCGTTTGCAATGCATGGGTTTGCCCGAGTCTTTGGTGGAGGAGGCCTTGGCGGGGGTGGTAGCGGCTTTTCCCGAGGCCAAAATAGGGTTTAGGGTGCATTCCCCCGCCGTAGAAGTCAAACTGTTGTGTGAGGGGCAGACGGCCGAGGCTTTGGCTCAGTTAGAGGCTGCGGTGGTTTCCAAGGCGAAAGAGGCCTTGGGGTTGGCGGTTTTTGCTGAGGGGGAGGCCAGTTTAGGCGAGTGCATAGCCGCGTTATTGTTGGAGCGTGGGCAGACGCTTGGCGTGGCAGAAAGCTGCACAGGGGGGCAGCTGGCGGCGGCCTTAACGGCGGTGGCGGGGGCAAGCCAATGCTTCAAAGGTGGAGCTGTTGTATACACAGGGGAAGCCAAGCGTTTGTGGGGTGGGCTTTCAGAGGAGTTTTTAAAAACGCACGGGGAGGTTTCGGCGGAAACAACGCGTTGGCTTGCCCACAACATACGCGGGCAATTGGGGACGGACTGGGGTTTGGCGGTGACGGGCTATGCAGGCCCCACGGGGGAGGCGGGGCTTTTCTTTTTGGCTTGTGCAGGCCCTGGGCTATTGCGGGAGGCAAAAATATTTTGGCCTGGCACGCGCAAGGAGGTACAGGTGTTGGCGGCGGCGCGAGCCCTTGAGTTGTTGCGCCGTTGTTTGTTGGAGTTGCCTATAAGCTAGGCCGTTTCTAAGGGAGGCGGGCAAGCCATAAGCCAGGCAATGGCCTGGGCCAGCTTTTCCTCGAGGCTTTGCATGTGGTGGGTGAAGAGGTGTGAGGCCTGGGGGACGATGAAGAGTTTGTTGGGGGCTTGCACTTGCTTTGCGAGGGCCTGAAGGTTTTGGAGTTTTCCAAACTCATCCTTTTCCGCATGGACGAAGGCGACGGGTGTTTTCAGTTGAGCAACAAAGCGCATATCAAAAAAGTCCACGCCCACGCCTACGGCCAGCACGCGTTTTATGCGAGGCTCCCGCAGCGCCAAGGCGAGGGCCGTTCTCGCGCCGAAGGAGAAGCCGCTGCAGAGCAAAGGGAGTGCAGGCTGTTGTGTTTGAAGAAACGCCAAAGCGCTTTGAGCGTCTTCCAACTCTGCGGTGCCCTCCTCAGTGTTTGTGGCCTGGCTGCCGACGCTGCTAAAGTTAAAGCGCAAGGCAGCCACATGGGCCAAAGTCCACGCTTTGGCCATGCGGTAGGTGGTATTGTTGTGCATATGGCCGCCGAAGCCAGGGTGGAGGTGGCAAACCAAGGCCCGGGCCTGGGGTATAAGGGGTGAGGACAGCAGTGCCTGCAGCTGTCCATGTACAGAGGGGATGGAGAGGCGTGTTATCAGCATGAGAGGGGGTTAAGGGCGCAATTTTTCGCGCAAGCGTTTGGCTTGTGCTTGGAGTTGCTCATCCAAGGAGCCCAACTCAATGGATTTAAGCCTTTGCTCCAGGCTGGGTGGGCATTTGGGGAAGGCTTTGCCTGTTTCAAGCCAGTGCTCCAAGTGGCACAAGGCTTTGGAGACAATGCTTTCTTTGGGGTGGTCCAACAGGGAGTCCAAAAAATAAATGTCATCAGGCAACGCGTCATATTGCTCTACAAACTGGAGCACGCCTTTTATCCACGAGGCTCTGTCCTTGGGCTGCATGAGTTTTTTAATATTTTCTCTGAAGGCTTTGCGTGTACCTTGGGCATCCCATTGCTCAGCCAGGGCTTGGGGCAGCTCCCCTTGGCTAAAAATAGCGTCAGCGGCCTTTTTATATTTTTCATAGGAGGGGCTGCGGGCTATTTTTGAGCTTTCCTTCGTCTCTTGTCTGGAGGTGTGGTGGCTTCTGTTTCGGTGTGCATCAATTTCGCGCCAGGTTTTTCTGCGTTTTCCTACAAATCCGCTGTTGTCGTCATCATCATATAGGCTCATGAGCGTTTTCTCTTTCGAGGCATAGACGGCATTTGTATGGGGGCTGGTGTTTTCAGGGCTGAGGTTTTTTTGTCGAGGCTTTTGTTTTCCGCTGTTTTAAGTTCAGGAGGTTTTTTTTCGGGGTTTTTATTTTCGGTTTTTTTGTTGTCAGGCGTGTAGGTGTTTTCTGGGGGATAATGGGTTTCCAGGCACTCATTGCACAGCGCATGGCTGAACGTAGCGTCTGAGCGCTGCTCAATATACGTTTCAATGCGCTCCCAAATTTGCTGATTATTTCTAATGCGTTTGCAATGCATGCAAATGGGCAGCATGCCTTGCAGCTGTTGCACATGCTCCAGGGCAGCGCTGAGTTGGTTAATTTTAGAAGCCAAAGTTTCTTCAAGCTCCAGGAGGCGCTGACCGACGCGCAGGCGTGCGTGGAACTCGCCGATGTGCACGGGCTTTGTGAGAAAATCATCCGCGCCGGCTTCCAAGCCTGAAATAACATCCTCTTTGCGAGAGCGCGCCGTCACGAGGAGGATATAGCGGTATATTTTTTGTTTACGGATGAGGCTGCAGAGGGTGGGGCCGTCAATGCCGGGCATGCTCCAGTCCAAAATAACCAACCTGGGAGCGTCTTCCTTTTGGAGGGTTTTCCAAGCTTGGGTTCCATTTTCCACGGCGACGACCGAAAAGCCCAGCTTGCTCAGTTGCGTAATAAACAGCATACGGGTAACGCTTTCATCTTCCGCAACGAGAATATGGTGTAGCGTGCTGGGAGCATGGGGGGACATAAACTTTCTCTAACGAGGAAGAGGCGAAAAAAAAGCAATAACAACTTAGCAAAGAAAAACCTCAGGGTTTGAAAAACATTGAGGCCTAAAGCTCAAAATGGGGGTTTTGTTCCACGAATTGTTGCCAGCGTTGGAGGGGGAGCAGGCGTTTTTCCTCTGGGGCATCCGCCATAAAGTTGAAGCTCTCCCCGGTGGCGGCAGAAAGCTCGGCTATGGCTTGTTGGCGTTGCTCAAAGTTTTCGGACTCGAGTGCCAGGACGAGCCATTGTGCTCTTCTCTTATATTGGGCGCGGGACCACCACCTGTTCCACAGGTGAGGAGAAGGGCCGAGTTGAATGCAGGAGAGTTGTTGCAAAGCCCAGGCGGCCGTTTCGGCTACCCAGGCATCCACATCCCCCGTCCATTGGATGAGGGTTTCTATGCTGCCTCTGTCTTTGGCAGCGGCGACGGCTTTGGCCGCCAGGGTACGCCGCAATGGGTCTCTGAAGTGGAGGGAGTGTTGAATGCGGCGAAGGGCATGAGGCCACTCATTGAGGGTTTTGAAGTGGGGCAAGGTTTCGCGTGCTGTTGAGGCAATGGTGGGGTTAGCATCCAACAAAGCCATCAGCACAGGCTCCAAGAGGAGAGGGGAGGCGAATGCCCCTGCGAGTTGCAATGAGGCGCAGCGCAGCTTTTCGTCTTCTGAGGAGAGCAGAGGCAGCAAGGCCTGAGCGCCGGCCTCCCCCAAGTAGAGGAGGGCGCGTTCAATGGGGCCCAAGGCATGAGGTGGGCTAGCTGGGGGGCCGGGGAAGCGTTGGATGAGGGCTTTGGCAGAAGCCTCTGGTGTTTGCTCGAGCATTTCCAGGGCGGACTGTTGTGCGGCGGCATCGGCCTCCAGCAGCTGCTTCAGGTTATAGCTGAGGCGCTCTTCCCGTGCTGTTTCGTCCAGCTCAGCGAGGGGGGTGGTATATTTGCGGCGCACCCACAACAACTCATGGAAGGCGGCGGGGAGTTGTTGGCAAAACAGCGTAAACTCAGTAAATTGTTTTTGTTGCAGGGAGTGCAGCCCAGAGTCTCCATAGAAGAGGGCGACCAGTTTATCGCCTACGGCAATGGGATAGACGAAAATGGAGCGAGGCTTGCGTTGAATGTCCAAGAGGAAGCGTTGAAGCCTGGGCTCCTGGGGCGGGGGCCCGAAATAAGCGGAGAGGGTTTGTGCGACGGAGTGGAAGAGGCCTGGCGAGGCCAGGTTTATTTGTGTGCGCAAGAAGCCTGGCACCGTGCCTTTCCCTGCACAAGAGAAGCCCTGCGCTTTCCCGTGGATAACAGAAAACAACCCCACAAACTCAAAAACAGAAAGCCCGAAATGCAGGAGGACGCTCGTCAACTTGTCTCGGTTTGTTTGCGCCCGCCGAAGTTGCTCTGTGGCCTCGCCAAGTGTCCAGACAGGAGCAGCGTTGTTGGGGGCCTGAGGCAAAGGGGTGTGTGGAAGCTTTTTTTCCTCAAGCGGAGGAAGAGGAGGTGGAGCACTTTCTTGAGGGCGTTGTGAGGGGCTTAAGTTTGCAAGGCACTCCTCAAACAAGGTTTCCAGAGGAATTTCCTCATCAATGGCCGAGAAGGTTGTGTTGTCCTCGGGAGGTTTTTCAGGTGTGGGCAGGAGTTGTTGCTTCATTTTCACAAAAAAGTCTTTGAAGACACGTGAGCCCATAAAGGAGGTTTTGCCCAGCTGGGCTTGTATTGCTTCGCTGGGCGCCCAAGGAAGCTTGGACTTGTGGTGGGGCAACGAGGCTGCTGAGAGCGAAAGCCCTTCAACCTGCGGGGCGCCATGTTCAGCGGCGCTTTCAAGCCCTTCAACCTGCGCGTCGCCGTTTTCAGTGGCGCTTTCAAGCTCTGCAACCTGCGCGTCGCCATGTTCAGTGGCGCTTTCAAGCTCTGCAACCTGCGGATCGCCGTTTTCAGCGGCGCTTTCAAGCTTTGCAACCTGCGGGTCGCCGTTTTCAGTGGCGCTTTCAAGCTCTGCAACCTGCGCGTCGCCGTTTTCAGTGGCGCTTTCAAGCCCTTCAGCCTGCGGGTCGCCGTTTTCAGTGGTGCTTTCAAGCTCTGCAACCTGCGAGTCGCCATGTTCAGCGGCGCTTTCAAGCTCTTCAGCCTGCGAGTCGCCGTTTTCAGTGGCGCTTTCAAGCCCTTCAACCTGCGAGTCGCCGTTTTCAGCGGCGCTTTCAAGCTCTGCAACCTGCGGGGCGCTGCTTTCAGTGGCGCTTTCAAGCTCTTCAGCCTGCTGTGTTGGAGAGGTTTTAGGCTCTGCGGGAGGAGGGGGAGCGCTCTCAGGAGTTGGTGTTGTTTGGGAGAGTTTTTCTAAAAGCTCGAAGGTATGTTTGGAAATGGCCACCTCATAGAGTGTGGCGAGCCATTGTTGAATGCGGCATTCTAAGGCTATCCACGGCAGCAGTTTGCGTCCGACGCGCAGGCTGAATTCCTCCAGAGCTTCGAGTTTGGGTGGATAGCCGACGGCGACATGGAGGGCTTCGTCTTCTTCGCACAGGGGGACGCAGCAGTTTTGTTGGCACCACTCAGGGAGGAGCAATTTTGCCAAGGAGAAGTCAGGATAGAAGTGGTTGAGGTTAACAGGTTTAAGTTGTGTTGCTGCGGACAAGGCTTCCAACATCTCTTCTTCATTCAGCAGTCCTTTGTCCAGGAGGGAGGAGTCCATTCCCCAGCCCTCATGTATGGCTTGGGAAGGCAGCGTGGCCAATGAAGCGTCTTGAACTCCTAACTGGGAGAGGGCTTGGAGGAGCTTGTCAGTCATGGGCTACTGCATCTACGGCTTGGGTTGGACGTGGACAACAAATGTACCTGTGCATTTGTCATGGAAGGTTTGTCGGCGTTTGTCAATGAGGGCCCACCAGAAGCCTGAGAGTGCCAAGCCGAAAGAGAGGAGGGAGAAGAGGCCTCTGAAGAAAGCTTTGAGGAAGCCGACGGGTTGCCCCTCTTTGTCCACAAGCCTTAAGCCCAGGAGTTTTCGTCCTGGTGAGGCGCCATTCCAGGCTATAGCGAAGAAAGTTGCATAGGCGACGACGAGCAAAGCCAGCAAGGCGAGTGTTGTGGGCCCCAATATTTTCCAGGAAGCGGCGTTGCTGAGCCAAGAGAGCGTGCTTTGCTTGGGATCTGCGGTTGCATTGGCGGCCCACAGCATGCCCAGCGCGGCCAGGCACAGGAGCACAACATCCGTTGTGAAGGCTCCGAGCAGCCGGAATAATGGAGGCGGCACAGCCTCATGTGTTTTCTCAAGGGGGTGGAATATGGGCGCCATGGCCGGTGCGGGCCGGCTTGTAGGCTCTACGAAGCTGGGTGGGGAGCTCAGCTGGAAAATGGGTTGAGCAGCCCGCATGGCGGCTTCTTCTTTTTCTGCCAGCGAGAGGGGAGGAGCGTGGGTTTCGAGGAGCGCGGAAAGTTTTTGAAGTGCCTCAGCCTCAGGGGGCTCTGCTGTGGTTTCAACGCTCAGGCTGGCTTGTTCTAAAGTTCTTTGGAGCTCAGAAACCATTTCGTCTGTGTTGAGCTCAAGCCTGTCCATTTCAGAAAAGAGAGGAGCTGTTTCTGACTCTTGAGGTGTTGCTAGGGACGAGGCGAAGGCCTGTTGCAAGAGGGAAGCAGCCTGAGCTTCATCTGGCCCAACGAGGGGCTCAGGAGGAGCGGAGCTGGTTTCAGACAGCATTTCTGTTTGTGTGGTGGTCAGCAACTCTTCCATATGTATTTCCGTAGGCTCATCAAACAGCGCAACGGAAGGCTCTGGCATGGGTGTATTGCGGATGCCGGGAATGACAAACTCGGGCGCAGGAGGCTGTGCGGGCGGCTGTATGGGCGGCTTATCAGCGGGTGTTGTTGAGGCTTGTGCTTTTTGAGCAACCAATGTTGCAATGGGGTCCCACGGGGGTGCTTGAGGGAATGCGGGGGCGGGAGGTTTTTCAGGTGAAGGTGGGGCGCCAAGCCGGGCTGCTGGTGCAGGTGCAAGAGAGCTGGGTGCAAGAGGGCTTTGCGAGTGGAAGAGGGCTTCAAAGTCAGGAACGTCTTCTGAAAAAACTTCGTCCAGCAGTGCGCTGAGTGTTTCAGAAGGGTCTGCAATGTCGCCATGGTCTTCCGTTGACAACAGGTTTTCAGAGGGAATTCCCAAAACGTTTGGGTTTGTGTTTTCGGTTGTGGCGGACCTCATGAAAATTTCAGCGGCAGGAGGAGCAGGAGGCAAAGGAGGCGAAAGAGGTGAAAGGGGGGAATACAGAGGGCGTGCCTCGACGCGTTGAGAAGGAATGGTAGGGGGCTTGGGGGAGCTGACGGCTTTAAACTCTTCCTCGAGGGCAGCAATTTCAGAAGTCCCGAAGAAAACAGTTTTGCGCTGAGGCGTAGCATAGTTGGGGGTGGGGCGTGGCGCAGCGACCTCTGGGGCTTTGGGTGAGAGGGCTGACAAAAAAGGAGAGGCTTCCTTTGAAGGAAGCTCCTCCATGAGGGGTGCTGCTTCGGGTACGAGTTCTTTTTTCAGCAGCTCAGAGGGGTGCTCTGTCAAGCTATCCTCCAAGCGACTCGACTGTTTTTCTTTTTCGTCGGTGTTGCTCACGTTCAATTCGCCTTCCCAGTTAGAGGGCTATTTCATCCCAATTTTCTAATTTTTCTTTTATCCCAGTTGTCCGGCCACAAATTGGAGAATACTTAACACGGCTAACCCAGCCGTTTCTGATTTTAAAATAGACGGCCCCAACCCAACAGAAATGGCGCCATGTTGCTGGGCCAATGCCACCTCACCCGGTGTCCAACCGCCTTCGGGCCCCACCAACACGGCCAGTTTAGCCTGAGCTTCCCCCAGGACCAAAGCTTCTCTTAAAAGAATTTGTGTTTCTGTCTCATTGAGCAGCAAGAGTTGAGTACCCTTGGGTTGCAGCCTCAATGCCTCGCTGAGCGAGAGACAGGGCTGCAGTTGAGGCACATGGTTTCGCGCGGATTGGCGAGCGGCTTCCTCTATAATTTTTTGCCACCGGCTTTGGCGGTTTGGAGAGGCAGCGTGGGCTTGTTGTGTACGCTCTGTGAGGAGTGGCCAAAACTCCGCAACGCCCAACTCGGTGGCTTTCTGCAGCAGCCACTCAAAGCGCGAGGGCTGCCGGAGCAGCGCATGCAGCAAGCACATGGGCACAGCCTCGGCATGCACACGCTCCTCAACAAGGGCGAGGCAAACCTCTTTGGAAGTGAGTTTTTCGATGCGGGCCAAAAAACTTTTCCCTCCTCCGTCGAATACTTCCACACAGTCCCCTGGGCGAGAGCGAAGTACATTCACCAAATGGTGGTGCGCATTCCCCTGAAGGCAATGAGAGGCGCCAAGCTGTGCATGAGGGACATAAATCCGTTTCACTGTGTTTTAAAACCCAAACAAACCCATTCTTCAAACGCGCGCTTGGCACTCAAGCGCATTCCAAGCTGCGAAAACCGCATTTCCAACTGTGCCGATTGAGGCCGCAGAATACCTGAAAGGACAAGATATTTCCGCGTTTTTTTGCAGAGGGCTTCGGCCAACTCCTCCAGGGCATTAGCGAAAATGTTGGCAACAACAATGTCAAATTGTCCTTCTATGTGGTGGAGCTGCGCATTGGAAATTTGCATGTTGCTAATTTCATTTAGCATGAGGTTTTCCCGGACATAAGGGAATACCGAAAAGTCATTGTCTATGCCCAGGGCATGGTCTGCGCCCAGTTTGCAGGCCGCCATTCCCAAAATACCGGTGCCTGTGCCCACATCCAAGAGGCTGCAGCCGGGGAAGTGGGTGCAAAAGGCCTCTATCTCTTCAAGGCATAGCCGCGTGGAGGGGTGCTCTCCCGTCCCAAAAGCCATTTTAGGCTCAATATAGAGGGCTTGTTTGCCCGCAGAGGGTTTGAGCCATGGGGGGCCCACCCAGAGGTGCTGGGTTTCCGTGGATGAAACCCGCTCCCTCCATGCCATATCCCAGGCTTTGTCTTCTGTTTCAACCAACTCAATAAGCCGAACATTCCATTGGCTTTGTGCCGCTTCCAGGGCAGCTTGGGCGGCCTTCAGCGTCTCAAAAAAGGAAACAATATATATTTTCCCGGGCGGAGGGGCAGAAACTCCCGGCATGGCCATCAGCTGTGTTTCGCGCCACTCCTCTCCCAAACAACCCTGCTCATAAAGCGACTCACTGAGGAATTCTGCATGGGTTTCATCTATTTCTAAACTAAGCTGAAAGGAGGGCACCTGGGGAGCATAGCCTGTTTGCCGCAGGAAGCTTAAGCAGAATGTGAAGTGGCTCCATGGGGCCTCTGCAGGTTTAGCGGGCGGGTATTTTGTGGGCAAAAGGGAGCAAAATTCGACAACTTCCTCAAAATTTTGTAAACCTTTGAGGACTTGGTGGCCATGTGGGAATTCCAAGAGCAAGAAATTCGTTTATGTGCCCAGATAATGATGATACGGACCCAGGGAATACGGCTTCAGGTGCGTTTTTTCGCACAGAAGAGAATACTTCATCTGCGGCATTGTTGCCGCCTCCGTTGCCCAAGCGAGCGGGTGACTCTTATTCTACATTGCCGAGCTTGACAGGCGCCGCTTCTGCCTTGACGGGTGTGGATCCATTCCAGGAAGTGCCGGACCCCTCCCTTGCACCCCATGCAAGCCCGGCAGAGAGGCTTCACTTTCTGCAAATATTGGCCCGGCAAAAAAGCGAAGCATTGGTGCGAGGACGCGCACTCTATGTGAGCCTTGAGAAAGACTACCAGACACTGCGCGCCAAGTTTTTGCACTTGCAACAAGAGGGCGCGCAAAGCCCAACGGGCGCGGGTGATTTGGGGCGGATGAAGGTTTTGCAAGAGCTTATAGAGAGAGAAACCCACAAAACGCAAGAAGCAGAAGCGAAGGTGGAGGGACTCAAAACGCAATTGAAAGAGGTGGAGGAGGAGCGCAAGGACTTGGCACGTGCTTTGGCTGAAGTAGAAGGCCAATACTCTCAATTTAAACAATCCATGGAAGGAGAGTTAGAGTCCCGCAAACAACTGGCAGAGGAGTTGACAAACCTCAAGGAGGAGTTGGCGCAAACGCAGGACCAGGCTGCCCAGTTGGCGGCAGAACGTGCGGACATGGCGGGGCAGTTGGAGGCAGCCACAGAAGGTTATGAGAGTTGTGTCAGAGAGGCCGAGCAGCTTGCGGAAGAGAATGAAAGCTTGCGCGCAGAAGCAGAAGCCTGCCGCGCAGAAGCAGATGCCTGCCGCTCAGAAATAGAAGCCTATAAAACCAGCTTCAGCCAACACCAAAGCAATGAGCTTCACTTGATGGCTTCGGAGTTGAAAGGACTCAAAGAGCGCATAGAGGCCAGCGAAGGCGAGCAAACATGGCTTGAGCAAAACCTGGAACGCTCAGAAGCCCGCGTGCAAGAGCTTGAAACAGAGCTTCAGGACTCCAAGGAGAGAGAGGCTTCAGCCGAGCACATAAAAGAAAAGTGGATGTTGGAACGCCGTCGCTCCCTGGACATGGTGGCACAGCTTTCCCAGGAGAAAGAGGCACAAGAGGCACAACTGAAGTCGCTCAAAGGGGAACTTTCGGCAGCCCGGATGCACATCGGAAAGCAGGCCTATTCCACGGGAGAAAGCGCGAGCGCCATGGACGAGTTGGAGCGGCTGCGCGAAACCGTTGTGTTGCTGAAAAAACGCCTCATGGTTGCAGAAGCAGCCGCTGAAGCGGCCGCAGGCCTCAAATCCAAAATAGCACGCCTTGAAGGTATGCTGCGCCAAGGCAGCCGCTAGTTGCGAGCGCTTGCCCTCTATGTACATTTCCCCTTTTGCCGCTCGAAATGCCCCTATTGTGACTTTGCTTCTGTAGCCACACGAGAGGCTCCCCACGAGGCATATGCCAAGGCCCTGCTGCTCGAGTTGGACAGGCGCTGTGAAGTTTGGCCGGACTTCAGAGAAGGCCACATGCAAGCCACCAGTGTGTATTTTGGTGGAGGCACCCCCTCTCTCTGGGAGCCGCGTTGTTTGGCCAAAGTGCTTGAGCGCCTGGAAAAAAAACTGGGTTTTGCAGAGGGTGTGGAAATCACCCTCGAGGCCAACCCCAATGCGGTGGATGCATTCAGCCTTTCAGCCTTTCGCCATGCGGGAATTAACCGCCTCTCTCTGGGGGTGCAAAGTTTTGAGGAGGCCATGTTGAGGTGCCTTGGGCGCACGCACAGCGCGAAGGAGGCACGCCAGGCAGCCCTGGAGGCGAGGAAGGCGGGCTTTGAAAACCTTTCGGTGGATCTCCTTTATGCCTTGCCCGGACAAAGCCTCCAGCAGGCCTGTGCGGATGCACAAACCGCGGTTGCCTTGGGCATAGAGCATCTGTCCCTCTATGCGTTGACACTGGAAGAAGAGTTGCTCTCCCAGGCTGTGCCCATGGCCAAAGCCCTGCCCCAGTTGCCCAAAGAGGCGCTGAGTTTGGCCATGCGCCGGCACATGGCACACGTGGCCGCTGAGGCAGGGCTGCAGCGTTATGAGCTGTCCAACCATGCGCGCCAGGGCAGGGCCTCTGTGCACAACCTGAGCTATTGGAAGGGGAGCGACTATATGGGGCTTGGGGCCGGTGCTGTGGGCGCCTTCACCCGCAACGGGGCAGGCCTTCGCTGGTTTAATTTTCAACGCTGGGAGGACTATGCGAGGGCCCTTTCCGAGGGGAAACTGCCTGAAGAGCAGCGGGAGTTTTTGTCTATGCAAACGCTATTTGTGGAGAGGGCCATGCTGGGGTTGCGCCTTGTTGAAGGCATAGAGTTGCAGCCTTTGTGCAGGGCCTGTGGAAAAAATGTTGAAGAGGTGGAGGCCCTGGCCCAGGCCTGGGAAGCAGGCGGGTGGGCCACCTATGCATGTGGACGCCTGCGCCTGAGCGAGCGCGGCATGGATATACACAGTGCTTTGTGCTTGCAGTTGCTCTAGGGCACCCCTAGAAGCTTTTCTGGACATTTTCACCCGGATGTTTTGCCCTGGGGCAAGGCGGACTGGGCAGGTGGCCTTTGCACAGGCGTGCATTGCCCGAGACGTTGTGAGTGAAGGGAAATTGCAGTGGGACAGGCGTTGATAGACTTCGTAAAAAGCTGGGCAGAAAACCTTGGCCCCTGGGGCTATGCGGCCTTGCTTGCCGCGGCCCTCATCGAATATATATTCCCCCCCTTCCCTGGGGACAGTGTGGTGGCGCTGGGTGGGGCCTGGGCTTGGGGCACCTCCCAATCCTGGCTGGGCGTATGGCTGGCCGTCACTGTGGGCAATGCTGTGGGCATAGGCCTGCAACACCGCCTGGGCTATGCCCTGGCCCAGAGGACACAAGGCAGAAAACCCGGGTGGGTGCTCAAAAAGCTGATGGCCTGGGGGCTGACAGAGGAGCGGGTTTCTGCCATGCAGGAGCGCATCCGCAAGCACAGCGTGGCCTTGCTTTTGCTTAACCGCTTTTTGCCTTCACTGCGAGCGCTGGTGTTTTTGGCGGCAGGTGCTTCGGGCTTGCCCCTGAAGAAGACATTGGGGTGGGGCATTTTGGGGAGCCTGGCCTGGAGTGCTTTTCTTTTGGGTTTAGGCGCCTGGCTGGGAGGCAAAGTAGGGGACAACGCGGAGGAAATACTCCTCTGGTTGGAGCGCTACCAGGAGGTGGCCGCCTGGCTGTTGGGCACAGCCCTTGTGCTTTGGCTTGGCCATGCCCTGTGGAAGAGACGAAAAGCCGCCTTTTCTCCTCCAAAACCCCCTTCAAAGTGAGGGGGGTTGTTGCAGGAAAGAAGACACCAGCTTTTCTACGTGGTGGGCCAAACGCAGCCCCCCCTCGAAAAGCTGTTGTTGGCTTTGCTCATCTCCCTCTGTCAGCAGTTGGACAATGGACTCGAGGTGGCTTGCCTTGTGAGGAAAATATTCCAAAGCGCTTTGCAGAAACTCATGGCGCTCCTCTCCTTCCGTGTTGGCTGCCAACAAAATATACAAGGTAGAGAAGAAGGCGCGGGCCATGGGCAAACTGGAAAAAGTAATTTTGGCTTCAGCCACATAGTTGCTAAGCCGCTCCCTGCCTTCAGGCAAATGGGCAGCGAAGGCGCGGGAGCTTTGGGCCTCAAGCACATGGGTGGGAAAAAGCTTCAACCGCTCTTCTGCGTGCCGCCAAAACTCCACGGCGAAAGCGGCTTCATCCGGTGTTTTGACGAGGGCAGAAGCTGTTTTTGTCGCGGGAAGGGAGGGGGCAAAAAACTCTTCGGACTTGCTGGCGGCATGGCTGAAATAGTGCGTCAAAATGGGCTGCACCTCCTGCCAAAGTTGGGCGAGGCCATTGTTGCTGCCTTGGAGTTGGGAGGCCAAGGCTGGAGAGAAGAAGGCTTCCTTCAGCAACAAAACGCGGCGGTGGAATTCTCCTTCAGCCTCTTTAAACCCAAGGCGCACCAGCTGAAGGGAATAGAGGCAAATGGCAAATTCCACGCGCTGGTGGCCCGACGGAGACAAGGCGGCAACAGCGGCTTTGAGGCGAGGCGCATCCTCGCGCGCATCCCAACAGTCATTGAGTTGCTTGGAGAGGCGCTTGGACTCAAACAATTTGAGCAGCACAACCGCCTCCTCCCACAGCTTGGTGAGGGTAGGGTCCCCCTTCAGCAAGGCCACAGGGTTTCCATGGCGCCATGCATGCAAAAGCAGTTTGGCAACCTCGGGAATTTTGGCTTTGGACTCCATGGAGCCCCGGCGCGCATGCTCCAACTCCAGCAAGGCCACCGCCAACTGCGCTCTCTCTGAAGGGTGCTGGCGAAGCTCCTCCATGGCCCCCATAAAACGCTCTGGCAAAGCGAGGCTTTGGATACACAAAAGAATTTGGCGTTCAACGTCCATGTCCTGCAAGACAACACCTCATGGTTACGAAAGAAAGTGGATGTGCTTTTTCTTTAAAATAAAACCCTCTCTCCTCCTAGCTTTCCGGTTTATAAGGTGGACTCGGACAAACCAGAAGGGGGCCTTGAGGAAGGCCCTTATGTTAAAGGAGAGTGGCTATGGCCTTAAACCCAGAAAAAGAAAAAGCCATTGAGTTGGCGTTGGCTTCGGTTGAGAAACAATTTGGCAAAGGCTCCATTATGCGCCTGGGGAATGATGAGCCATTGGCGAGGGATATACAAGTTATTCCCACAGGCTCCCTCTCTTTGGACATGGCTTTGGGTGTGGGAGGTGTACCGCGGGGGCGCATTGTTGAAATTTATGGCCCCGAGTCCTCCGGCAAAACCACCTTGTGTCTGCACATTGTTGCAGAAGCGCAAAAACTCGGCGGTGTATGCAGCTATGTAGATGCGGAACATGCCATGGACATTGCCTATGCGCGCAAGTTGGGGGTACGCACGGACGACCTCTTGCTCTCCCAGCCCGACACGGGGGAGCAGGCCCTGGAAATTGCCGACATATTGGTACGCTCCGGGGCCATGGATGTGCTGGTGGTGGACTCGGTGGCGGCCCTGGTACCCAAGGCAGAGCTGGAAGGGGAGATGGGGGATGCCCACATGGGCGTGCAGGCGCGCCTGATGAGCCAGGCTTTGCGCAAGCTGACAGGCACCATTGCCAAAAGCCAGACCTGCGTCATTTTTATTAACCAAATACGCATGAAAATTGGCGTTATGTTTGGAAACCCCGAAACCACCACGGGAGGGAATGCGTTGAAGTTTTATGCCTCGCAGCGCCTGGACATACGCCGCATAGGCGCCATTAAAAACGGCGAGCAGGTGGTGGGCAACAGGACGCGCGTGAAGGTGGTGAAAAACAAAGTAGCCCCTCCCTTTAAGGAGGTGGAGTTTGATATTATGTATGGCCAGGGCATTTCCAGGGAGGGGGACATTTTGGATTTGGCCGTGGAGGCCGGGCTTATAGAAAAAAGTGGTGCCTGGTACTCCTGCCGAAACGAGCGCATAGGCCAGGGCCGCGACAATGCCAAAAGCCATTTGGCTGAGCACCCCGAGTTGGCCAAGGAATTGACGCAGCAACTTTTGGAGAAACATGGCATAATACGCCCTCAAGCACCGCCTGAGTTGCAGGCGGGAGAAGAGAAGAAGGGCCGCTCTCACAAGCGCTAGACCGCTCTGGCAAACATATTGGGGGTTTTTATGCAGAACACACCAAAAGCATGGCTTTGTAGCTTGGCATTGTTGTTGAAAACGGCTTGCAGCGGCACAGCTGTTTGCGCGGGCGCAACCTGCGTCGCTGCAACCGTTGTTGCCTGCGTTGGGGCAGCGTGCAATGGAACAGCCTATGTGCCGCCGCCTCCATTTAACCCTAAACCTTCCGAGGATGTATGCGAAGCCCAGGAGAGGTTGGCAGCGAAGCTGGGCACAAACCGCGTGTTAATGGGCATTATGACAGAAGGGGGAGCCCATAATTATGAGAATGCTATACGCGGCGTCCCCTATGGCCTCAAATACCTCTATTTGGCCAGCCGTGCCCTGGAGCCCGGAGACTTTAGCAACTGCACCGCCTCTTGTGACAACTGCCCCAGAAGGCAAGATGCGAGCTGGTGGGGGTGTTGGAACCACCAGCCCGGCGAGAGGCCGGGCCGTCATTTGCGCAATTTGCTGCAGTCGAGTGAAGCGGCGGGCCAAATTCCGATGGTGGTTTATTATACCGTTTTCCGCACCATTGCCGAGGGCGCCGGACACTTGCCTGGGGGGTTGTTGAATGACAGCAATGTCCGCGACTATTTGAGGGACTGGCGCTTCACCCTGGGGGTGGTGAATGACTACCAGCAACAAAGCGGCAAGCCGGTGATGATTCATATAGAGCCGGACTTGTGGGGTTTTGCCCAACAAGGTGGCCCCGGAAGGAGGAGCCCCAGGGATTTGCCGACAAATGTGCAGTGGGCAGCAGAGCCGGATTGTCCCGAGCAGGAAAACAACTTTGCAGGCTTCGGAGAGTGCATGGTCCGCATGGCCCGCCGCTATGCGCCCCAGGCGACCATTGGACTTATGGCCTCAGGTTGGGCCACAGGGATGGGAGATATTAACCTGAGCACGGACCCCCGTTTGGATGTTGAAGGCATAGCGCGGAGCACCGGCGAATATATGAATGAGTTGGGTGCCAACCTGGCTGACTTTTTGGTTGTAGAGTTTTCAGACCGCGACGCGGGTTATTATGCAGCCCAAGGACAGTCCACCCGCTGGTATGATCCGAACAACCGGACCTTCCCGAATTTCCACCGCACTTTTTTGTGGGGCAAGACGCTGGCGGACACGGTGAAATTGCCTTTGGTGTGGTGGCAAATACCCATGGGACACATGGGCTTGGGCAATAGGGATGACGGCAGATGCACAGGCGCGTGGCAAGACAACCGCGTGGACTACCTCCTGGAGCACTTAGACGAGGTGGCCGCAACCCAGGCCGTTGCCCTGGCCTTTGGCCCGGGTGCCTGCAACCAGACAAGCCCTGAAACCGATGGCGGAAACCTCGCCAACAGAGTACGCACCTATGCCGCAACCTCCGGACAGCCGTGGGTTTGCCAACGCTAAATATGAAGGCCCGGAAGAGAGTGTTGCAGAATATGAGGGGTTTTGAAAAGCACCCAGGGCTTGTGAGCTGGCCCCCATGGAAGGCATGGGGGTTTGCTGCCCTATGGAGTGGCATAGGGTTATGCCTGAGCGGCATAGGTGTGTTGGCCTCTTGCAATGGCATGGCTGTTTGCGTGGAGAGGTTGTGCACAGCAGAGGCAGAGGCAGAGGAGGGCTGTGTAGAGGCCATTTGCGAAAGCACCCTCCCCTGGCCTCCCACGCCTCCCACGGGGGGCCCTCCCTTCCAACCGCAGCCTTCCACGGACGTATGCAAAGCCCAAAGGGCGTTGACAGAAAAGTTGGGTACCGACCGCCTGTTGATGGGGATTTCAACCTCAGGAGGCTGGGAAAACTTTGAGCGCTATATACAAGGCATTCCCTATGGCCTCAAATACCTCTATTTGGCAGAGCGCGCACTCCCCGGAGGGCCTTGCACCGAGTGCAGCAACTGCCCCCGAAACAATGTAAACTGGTGGGGTTGTTGGAGCGGCGGGAGAGCAGGTGGCCACTTGCGCCAGTTGTTTGCTTCAAGTGAAGCGGCAGGCCAAGTGCCCATGGTGGTGTATTATGTCTTCTATGCCACCATATTTGAGCGCAATGAGGGGCCTGAGCAATTGGCAAGCAGGTTGGCCAACACCAACAACATTCGCGACTATTTGGATGACTGGCGTTTTATGCTGGGGGTGGTGAACGAATACCAACAGCAAAGCGGCAAAGCAGTCATGCTGCACATTGAGCCTGATTTATGGGGCTATGCACAACAAAGCCGTGCAGGAAGAAACGGGCCGGAGCATTTGTCTGTGGACGTGCGCACGGCAGGCAGGGAAGATTGCCCTGAGATGGAGAACAATTTTGCAGGTTTTGGAAGGTGCATGGTGCATATGGCACGCCTTTATGCACCAGAGGCAAGCATTGGGTTGATGGCCTCGGGCTGGGCCACGGGTTTAGGCGACATTAACCGGGGCCAACCGTTGAATGCTGAAAGCCTGGGCCAAAGCACAGGGGAATACCTCAACAGGCTGGGGGCCAACGAGGCCGATTTTATGGTGGTGGAGTTTTCAGACAGAGACTCCGGTTATTATGCCGTGCGAGAGGGGCAGGCAGACCGCTGGTATGACACCAACAACCAAAGCATTCCGAATTTCCACCGCACTTTTTTATGGGGAAAAACCATTTCCGACACGGTGAAATTGCCTCTGGTGTGGTGGCAAATACCCATGGGGCACATGGGGTTGAGCAACACAGACGGCCGATGGCAGGACAACCGCGTGGACTACCTTTTTGAGCATTTGGATGAGGTGGCCGCCACCCAAGCCATTGCCTTGGCCTTTGGCCCCGGCAGGGGGGACCAGACGAGCCCCGCAACGGATGGGGGGCACCTCGCAAGAAGCGTAGAGGCATATGCGGACGGGCCCGGGCAACCCTTTGTTTGCAGCCCACCCTAGCCATGGAAAAGAGAGCGGCAGACTGGTTGCACAGCTGCATTCAGCGTGCGTTGGATGAGCACAAAACCCAAGAGAGGAACCCTGCTGTGGTGGAGGCGAAGGCTTTGCCTGCGGGTTTTGCGCGGGTGCGGGTTTATGTGAAGAGTGGGCTGCGCCACCAAGGGCTTTTGTTTGGCACGCCCAGAGGGGAAGCCTTGGCAGGGGGGGCGCCTGTTTTTCGTTTGGCTTATGCAGAAATAAAATTGTTTTTCCTCATGGCTTTGGACATTGCAGAGCTTGCGGGGAGGACACGGGTCGACAAGCGAGAGCTTTATGCTTTGGCGCTTGTGTATTGTGACTTATGGAAAGAGGCCCGGGAGGTGGAGCGGCTTTTAAAAAGCGCCAAGCCCATGGCCAAGCCCATACACAAGCAACTGCGCTCTGCTTTGCAGGCGTTGTTTCCTGTACTCTCCCAGGATGGCCGCTTTGCCTTGCTGCTGCACAATGTGGGCATATGGGCCAATGCACAGTTTTTTGCGCGCCTCTCCTATGACTATTTTTCCAAGGGCACCTTTGCGCCGCGACGCATTGCCAGACAACGCGCGCTGATACAAAGACAGAAGGCTGTTTTGGCCATGGTGTTTTGCGGCATTTTATGCCACCAACGTTTGCCCAAGCCCTATGCGCGCCGCTCCATTTTGCGTCAGCTGAAAAGCCTGCGTTTGCCTCCAACCTCCGCCGCGTTGGTGCAGCGTTTTGTATGGCAAAGCATGCACCAACCCCTTCCTATGGAAGCTTTGCTTTCAGAGTTAAAAACGCACAACATACGGCACTTCGTTTTGTTTCAGGTATTTTTGGCCTCTTTGTTAGAGGAGCGCGAGGCCTCGCGCACCAAGCTTTTGTTGGAAGGGGAGCTTCCCCAAGAGCCTTTGGCGCCCTTGGCCTCTGTGGTGGCGGGCACGGTGTTGCCAGAGCATACCCAGCCCCATGCGGTGGCGGTTGTGGAAAACGCTTCCCCTGTGGACTGGGTATGGGCTTTGGGGGCTCAGCTGAAGTTTTCGCCAGGGGAAGTTAACCAGCTCCAGCTGGAGGTTATGGAGTTTTTTGCAGAAAACAAAACACAGGTCGACATTTTTTTTATAGGCGAAGGCGCGCGTTGGTTTGGGGAGGAATTTTTTTTCAACATACAAAGGCAGTTTGGAAAAGCCTATAGGGCTTTGGGCATACAGCTGAGGCAAACAGGAGAAGCTTCCCTCTTGTTGGCGAAGGCCGTCAGTGGGCAGAAGCTGAGCCAGCTTCAAAAGCGAAAGCTGAAGGAGGAGCTGATCAACCTAGCAAAAGTGGTCCCCGCGCTGGCCATTTTTGCGGCACCGGGAGGGCTGTTTTTGCTGCTGGCCCTGGGGAAGCTTTTGCCTTTCAGTTTGTTGCCCAGTGGCTTTCAGGAGGCCATGGAAAAAGAAAAACGCTTAAGCCCGGGGAAGAAACCGGTCTAAGGAAGGTTTTGCAGCGTCCACAGCACGCGCAACATTTCATCCCGGGCGCCGCGTTTTTGTATGCTGCTGCGCTCCTCTTCCAATTGTTGTTGCAAGGGCTCCACAAGCTTTTTGGCCTCGCTGGCGGCCAAAGGCTCATCGCGCACAAGCCAGGAAATGCTCAACAGGGTGCTTACCCTCAACTCCAAGTCCTCATCCGCCAGTTGTTTGCCCAGGGCTTCAATGTGCTGCGGGTTTTTGCTTCGCCCCAGGAAGAAGGCTGCGCGCTGGCGTTTAAAGCTGTGGGCGTTGCTATCCGCCAAAACTTCAGCCCAGCAGGGCTCTTTTTCTCCGCATTTGCTGCTGGTTTCGAGAATGTCCTTGAGTTGGTTGAGCGCAAGCCGGCGATCTTCCCCGAGGCGTTTAATACGCTCATTGCAGGAGGGGTGGTTGCCACAGCGCTCTTTGAGTTGAGCCTGGTCTTTCCTGAAGAGGATGTGCTCATTGTCCATTTGTTTGTTAAAAAAATCCAATTCAGCCTCGCCTCCCAAGAGGGCAATGCCCAGCATGGCGCCAAGCCGCGCGTCAAAGTCACCCGTGGAGGTCGCTTTTTTCAAGGAGGCCAAGGCGCTTTTGTCACCTATTTGTGCCAGGGCCACAGCGCACAGGCCCCGCAGCACAACCTCTGGCTCCAAAACCACGCGGCTTAAAGTTTCTGTGGCTTTGGTGGAGCGCATGCGCCCCAGCGCGCTAATGGCCTGTTGCCTCAGCCATTTGTTTTTTTCCGTTGCAGGCATCAACTTGGAAATGAGGATGTTTTCTGCGCGCATCTCCTGCATTTCCCCCAGGACGCGGGTGGCAAGGGCCATTAAGGCGCCAGGAGGAATGGGTGTTTTGTTGCTCAAAGCCCAGGCTTTCAGGCTGGTGTTTTTCTCCTGGAGAATAAGCAGCATGGCATCCGCAGCCGGTTTGCCAATGCGGAACAAGGCCAAGGCGGCATCCTGCTCAAAGGGGAAGGTGAAGAGTTTTTTCTCCAGCGCGGGGATGGCGCTGGGGTCCGCAATTTGTCCCAGCGTCATAATATACCGGGCCTGCTCATTGGGTTGTGCGGTGTTCTCCTCAAGCATTTCCAATAAAAAAGGCACCGCTTGTTTGCTGCGCAACTGCCCCAGGCCTTCAATGGCAGGAAAAAGCGTAAAGCTGTCCCTGTGTTTGAGCATTTCGAGGAAGGCAGGCTCCGTTTCAGGGGCTTTGAAGGCGACGAGGGCTTCAGCAATGGCTCTGTTCAAATCTCTGGCATAAGCACCGCTGGCTTTGAGGTTGAGCGTATTTTGCAAAGGCCCCAGCGAGGCAGGGTTTTTCATGTCCATGAGAATGCGGACGGCGGCGACTTTGACGTCAGCAGACTTTTCCTCAGTGAGGATGGTATGCAGCAGCGGCAAGAAGGCCGCGTCCTGAGGTTTTTGTTTGCGGAGGTTGCTGAGGATGGTGGTTTTCTCCGTGTGGCTGCTGGCTTTGTTAAGCGCACGTTTCCAATAGCCGGGTTTGTCTGGGGCCTCACTGGGGCATGCGCTGAGCGCAGCCATTAAAACAGCCATAAGCAGAAGCCAGAAACGATGCATAGCCAGGTTCTCCTCCAAAAGAGCTACATTACTCTTCTCTCATTTCGTCATAGGGTAGGGGTTATGAGAATTTTGTTTTTTGGTACCCCGGAATTTTCCATTGCTCCACTTGAAGCTTGTTCCTCTCTGGGAGAAATTTTAGCCGTGGTTACGCAACCGGACAAGCCTTTAGGACGAGGAAGAAAAATTTCCCCCCCACCCGCCAAACAATGGGCTTTGAAAAAAGCCATAGCCACACTGCAGCCCAAAGGACTTAAAGAAACCCAAACCATTAAAATCCTTAAGGAATTTCAGGTGGATGTGGCTGTGGTGGCCGCCTATGGCCAGCTTTTGCCCCCGGAGGTTTTAAATATACCGCGCAGAGGCTGTATTAACATACATGCCTCTTTGCTCCCCAGGTGGAGAGGGGCCTCCCCCATTGCCCGTGCCATTGAGGCGGGGGACAGCCACACCGGTGTTTGCCTCATGCACATGGAGCAGGGTTTGGACACAGGGCCCCTGTTTGCCCGCAGCATTCTGCCCATTTGCGCACAGGAGACAGCACAAAGCCTGCACCAGAAACTCTCTCAAGAGGGGGCAAAACTGCTTGTGGAGCATTTGCCAGCCATTGTGGAGGGGCGCCTCTTGCCCTCGCCTCAGCCCGAGGAAGGGGTGGTTTTGGCACCCAAGCTGCAAAAGGCAGAAGGGGAGTTGGATTTTGAGCAACCCGCATACATATTGGAGCGCCGCATTCGCGCCTTCTGGCCTTGGCCCGGCTGCTATACCTGGCTAAAAGGGCAACGCCTCATTATATTGCAGGCCAAAACAGGCCAAGGCCAGGGAAAGCCAGGAGCGCTTTTGCCCTCTTCTGAAGGCTTGGAAATTGCGTGCGCTCAAAACTCCTTGGTGGTTTTGAGGCTGCAACCCCAGAGCCGCTCCCCGCTGGAGGCACGGGAGTTTTTGCGGGGCCAACGCATAGAGCCAGGTACATGCTGTGGGCGGAAACAACCATAAAACCTCCCCGGCGCGCAAAAAGCAAATGCTTTTAAAAAAGCGCTCCAGGCATTTTTTAAAACCCGCCCAAAACAGGGGCGACAACAACATAAGCTGGGGCTCTCCCTCCTAAAAGCTTGACAGCTGGTGGAGTTTGTTATTCTACCTCGGTGGATATTTTCACCGGGGCTGTCGCTTGGGTGGGCTGTCACTTTTAAAGAGGGAGCGTATTTTGAGTCTTGTCAATTCTTCCGTCGAAGGTGTGTTGGAGCCTATTTTGGAGCGCTATTTACGCAACCCACACCACCTCATGCAAATTCTCCGGGAAACCCAGGAGCGCCTGGGCTTCATCCCCAAATGGGCGGTGGATTATATTTCCGAAGCCCTCGCTTTGGCCCGCACACAAATTCAATCCGTTATAGAGTTTTATGCTTTCTTCTATGACAGCCCCTGCGGCAAATACCGCATTCTCTTCTCGGACAATGTGACGGACCGCATGCAAGGCAACACGGCTTTGCTTGCGCGCATGCTCTCCAGGCTGGGCCTCTCCCAAGGGCAGGTTTCCGGGGACGGGCTTGTCAGTATAGATACCACCTCCTGCACAGGCATGTGCGACCAAGGCCCTGCCCTCCTCGTCAACAACCATGCCATCCCCCGGCTTTCTTCCCAGCGCGTTGACGCCATTTGCACGCTGATAAAAAACCAAACACCCCTGGAGCAGTGGCCTTCAGCGTTTTTTAGCGTGGAAGACAACATTCGCCGCAAGGATGTGCTGCTTTCTGCAGAACTCACCAACGGCCAGGCACTCCAACGCGCCATAGAGCTTGGCCCCCAGGGCATGCTGGCTGAAATGAAAACCTCCAACTTCCGTGGACGCGGCGGTGCAGGTTTTACGACGGGGGTTAAATGGGAGGCTTGCAGAAATGCACCCGGTGAAACACGCTATGTGGTTTGCAATGCCGACGAGGGAGAGCCGGGGACTTTTAAGGACAGAGTCCTCCTCAACTCATACGCAGAGCTCCTCTTTGAGGGGATGAGCATTGCCGGCTTCGTCATCGGCGCCTCCAAGGGCCTCCTCTATTTGCGCGCTGAATACCGCTATATGCTGGAAAAACTCCAAGCCACACTGGAGGCCAGACGCAAAGCCCAGTTGCTGGGCAAAAACATTCTGGGGCAAAAGGGGTTTGACTTTGACATTGAAATACACATGGGCGCAGGCGCCTATGTCTGCGGTGAAGAGACAGCCCTCATTGAGTCCCTCGAGGGCAAACCCGGCAGGCCCCGTATCCGCCCCCCCTTCCCCGCTACCCATGGCTATTTGGGCCAACCCACCGTCGTCAACAATGTCGAAACCCTCGCCAAAGCAACCCTCATCGCCCAAAACGGCGGCGCCTGGTATAAAGGCCTGGGCACCAAACTCTCTACGGGAACCAAACTGTTGTCCATTTCCGGAGACTGCGACGCCCCCGGCATTTATGAGTACCCTTTTGGCGTGCGCATTTCCAAAATACTCGAGGATTGCGGCGCACGCAACGCCATGGCCGTCCAAGTCGGCGGCGCCGCGGGGACTTGCCTCGCTCGGCATGAGTTTGGACGCAAAATTGCGTTTGAAGATGTTTCTACCTCGGGGGCCCTCATGGTGTTTGGCAACAACAGGGATATGTTTGAGGTGGCCAGAAACTTTACGCACTTCTTCAAACACGAAAGCTGCGGCTTCTGCACGCCTTGCCGCGTGGGCACCACCTTGCTGTGCAACCTCCTGGACAAAATTGCCGACGGCAAAGCCACCAGCTATGAGATGAATGAACTCTCCCGCCTCCACCAACTCCTCAAAACCTCCAGCCATTGCGGCCTCGGACAAACAGCTTGGCGCCCCGTTTATGACACCATGCAGAAATTCCGCCCCTCTTATGACAGAAGACTTCAACAAAAAGACTTTGAGCCGGCCTTTGCTATGGATGCGGCCTTGGCCCCCGCACGCGAAATTATGGAGAGAGATGATGCCGATGCTCACCTGGGGAATGAGTTATGAATGAAAATACTTTTGTTATAGATGGTACCCCTATCCCCTTTGAGCCCGGCCAAAGCATACTCCAGGCAGCCCTCAAAGCCGATGTTTTTATTCCTCACCTCTGCTTCTTCCCTGGGTTAAAACCCAACGGCAGCTGCAAACTCTGCACCGTTGTGGTGAATGGCCGCCCAGGCTCCGCTTGCACCCTCCTCGCACGCCCAGGCATTGAGGTGGAAAACAATACGCCTGAGCTGAACGACAGACGCAGGCTTATGCTGCAAATGCTCTTCGTGGAGGGCAACCACTTTTGCCCCGGCTGCGAAAAAAGCGGCAACTGCCAACTCCAAGCCCTCGCCTATGAGTTGGAAATGATGACGCCTCACTTTAACCACTTCTTCCCAAGCCGCAAAGTGGACGCCTCTCACCCTGAAGCCTTCTTGGATATGAACCGCTGCATTATGTGCGGCTTGTGCGTCCAAGCCAGCAGGGATGTGGACAAGAAAAATATTTTCGCCATTTCAGGCCGAGGCATGGCTTCTCACATTGTTATTAATACCCCCTCCGGAAGGCTGAAGGAGAGCAACTTCTCCTCCAGCGACAAAGCCGCCAACGTCTGCCCCGTGGGAGCTATTTTGCCCAAACGCCGTGGCTTTGCCACCCCCATTGGCCAACGCCGCTATGACAGCTTGCCCATCAGCACACAAACTGAGTTTCTGACAACGAGGAAGGCTTAACATGCTAAGTCCACAAGAACCTCCCAAACGAAAACTGCGCGTGGCCACCACCTCCTTGTCCGGCTGCTTCGGCTGCCACATGTCCTTTTTGGACATGGATGAGCATTTGCTTGAGTTGGTGGAGCTGGTGGAGTTTGACCGCTCTCCCATTACGGATGTGAAACACTGCAGCGCTGCTTGCGATATTGGCATTGTTGAAGGTGGCGTCTGCAACTCTGAAAACGTCCACGTCCTCCGGGAGTTCCGCAAAAGCTGCCGCACCCTCATTGCGCTGGGCGCCTGCGCCGTCAACGGAGGGCTGCCCACGTTGCGCAATGGCTTGGACGTGCGCGAAGTGTTGCGCGAGGTTTATTTTGAAATGCCAGGCGTCGTCAGCAACACCATTCCAAACGACATTGAATTGCCTTTGCTGCTTGACAAAGTCCACCCCATTAATGAGGTGGTGCGCATTGACTATTTTGTTCCGGGCTGCCCACCTTCAGGGGATGCCATTTTTAAATTTTTGGCAGACCTGATTGCCGGCCGCACCCCGCGCTTGGACTATCCACAAATGCGGTTTGACTAGTTGGGAGAAACTCATGTTTGAACTTGAAAACGCCAAAGCAACCCAGGGCCTGCGCCGCATAGCCATCGACCCCGTCTCCCGCGTCGAAGGACATGGCAAAGTGACTTTGTTGCTGGATGAGCAAAACAAAATCCACCAGGTACGCTTGCACATTGTGGAGTTTCGAGGCTTTGAAGTGTTTATTAAGGGCCGCCCCTTTTGGGAAGTCCCCGTCACCGTGCAACGCCTGTGTGGCATTTGCCCCGTCAGCCATAGCCTTGCTGCCTGCAAGGCCATGGATATTATTGTCGGCGCCAAACAACTGACGCCAACCGCTGAAAAACTGCGCCGCCTCATGCATTATGGACAAATATTGCAATCCCACGCCGTCCACTTCTATCACCTGGCTTCGCCGGATTTGCTTTTGGGTTTTGACTCTGAGGTGGCACAGCGCAACATTGTCGGTGTCGCCGCCCAACACCCTGAAATTGCCAAACAAGGCATTCTCCTGCGCAAATATGGCCAGGAAGTTATCCACCTTGTGAGCGGCAAGCGCATACACGGCACAGGCGCTATCCCCGGCGGCGTCAACAAAGCCCTCACCGCCGCAGAGCGTGATGAGCTGCAGAAAAACCTGCCGCAACTGATAGAGTGGATGCAAGGCGGCATTCAGGTGATGCAGCGCTTTTATGAAAGCAACACGGCTTTCCACAACAGCTTTGGCCTGTTTGACTCCAATATGATGGGGATGGTCCGCGAGGATGGGGCCTTGGATCTCTACCATGGTTATTTGTGTGCCAAGGATGCTCAGGGCAAACCCATTTTTAACCGCCTCAATTATGAAAACTATACACAGGTGCTGCGCGAAGAGGTGAAGCCCTGGAGTTATATGAAATTCCCCTATATTGCAGAGCTGGGCCCCGAAAAAGGCTGGTATAAAGTAGGCCCCCTCGCCCGCGTGCAAACCTGTGACTTCATCCCCTCTCCTCTGGCAGAGGCCGCACGCAAAACCCTGTTGGCCATAGGCAATGGACAACCTGTGCACTCTACGCTCAGTTACCACTGGGCCAGGCTTATTGAGGCCCTTCACGCCTTGGAGCTCATTCAAAGCCTCCTGGAGGACCCGGATTTGCTGGGCAAGGAGTTGGTGCTTTCAGGGCAGCGCCAGGAAGAGGGCGTAGGGGTTATTGAGGCACCTCGCGGTGTGCTCATCCACCACTATAAAGTGAACGAGGATGACCAAGTGAGCATGTGCAATTTGATTGTGTCCACCACGCACAACAACCAGGCGATGAATTCCGCCATCCGCTCCGTGGCCATGCAACACCTGGACAGACGCGTTATTTCCGAGGGCTTGCTCAACCACATTGAGTGTGCCATTCGGGCTTATGATCCATGCCTCTCCTGCGCAACACACGCCCTGGGGAAAATGCCCCTGCTGGTAGAACTGATAGACGCCGAAGGCCAGCGCTTAAGCAGCCTCGCACGCAACTCCAACGGCGAATGCCGCGCGGACTTCAGCCTTGGCTGACATTCTGCTGACGGCCTGGGGCAACACCAGCCGGGGAGACGACGCATTGGGCCCCCTCTTGCTGAGGCATTTGCAGGCCTGGGCCCGCACCGTGCACCTTGCACAACACTTTGAATGGGTGGAAGACTTTCAACTGCAAATAGAGCATGCCCTCAACCTCGAAGGCAAAACCCTGGCCCTCTATGTGGACGCAGGCCAAAACACCCCGGCCCCCTTCTCCTTTGCCCCCATTTTTCCCCTGAAACAAGCTTGGCATACAACACATGCCATGCCCCCAGAATCCGTCCTCGCCGTTTTTGAGCGCATGGCCCACAAACCACCCTGCCCCGCCTTCACCCTCTGCCTCAAAGGCGAAACTTTCGGCATAAAAGAAGGACTTTCCGCCACCGCCCAAAACCACCTCGAAGCAGCCCAGGCCTTCGCCAAAACATTGCTGCAAAACCCCAACCCCACAGCCTGGAATGCCCTCGCCAGCCCCTAGGCCACTTTTGCTTTAAAGTGCGTAGAACAGTAGAATACAAACTTTGAAGCTCGCTTTGCTCGCCTATAACGCTGCTCCCTGCATGTGGAGCACATGCTGGCTTTGTCAACTGAAAACCCATCCAGCCCCCCCTCAAAGAGAAAGAGGGGAGGGCAGGGGGAGGGGTAGCACCCCTGTTTGCAGCTGACCTATTTGCAGCTGACTCTTTCTATAACCCAGTGCCTCTTCTTGTCCATTTTGAAAATAATGGAGCACTCGGAGAAGAAGTCATCCACCCTCTTGGAGAGGGAGAGAGGGCCATAGTCACAAATCAACCACTTCCCATGGGGATAGGGGCCTACAAACTTCCAGGTGTGGATGAGTTTTCCTCTTATTTCATTAATGAGGGTGGGGCTTCGGTGGCCCTCCGCAAAACCCTTGGAAAAACCCGCCGTGGTGAGCGGAAGGCGTGTTTTAATATAGCCTTGCCACTCAGGGGAGAGCTTTTGCACTTGCAGCAGCTTATTGGAAATTTCCGAGGGGCAACGCATGGAGGTTTCTTGTGCGTGCGCAAGCGGTGCAAACATAAAAAGGGAAAAGGCAAGGGGGGCAAATGTGTATTTCATAGTGAAAATTTTTTAAATGTTAAACCCGGCTGGGCATAAAACAACCTTTCAAAGGAAAAGGCGTTTTAGACTCAAAAACGTTTCAGAAAAAACGTTCAAACCACAAAAAGTGGAGCGGTTTATAAACCTTTGAGCCTCCAATGTCCATGTGGAAATGCACAAGCATGGCCAGGGTTGCCCTGTCTTGTTTCTCTGAGAGCAAAATACCCGAAATAGCCTTTGGGGCTCTGCAGTGTGGGCATAAAAACCATTCCCCCGTTGCGGGCGGAATGCCAAAGCATATATAGCTTGGCTCGCAAGCTTTTTCACCCTTTGCCCCTGTACCCTTTGCCCCTGTGCCTTCCTATGGATCCAAACAACCCTGTACCCTCTCGTCGTCCTTCTTCTATACCACCATCAGGCATGCCCCCCGGCATGTCCCTGGACGCAGCTGAGCTGAACAGAGCCAACTGGGCTCTGGGCCTGGGCATCGCCTCCCTCATGTGCTTCTGTGTCTCCGCCGTCCCCGCTCTCATTGTAGGCTGGCCCGTTATGAAAAGGGGCCACAACCCCGATGCGAGGAGCCGTGCCAAAATTGGTGTCATCTTCAGCTTGGTTATGCTGGGGATCAGCCTCCTCCTCATCCTTTTCTATCTCGCCGTTCTTATATTCGGCATTGCCCTGGCAACAAGTGCCTCTTGAGCCTGAAAACCTCTTTGCGTGGAGCTGCTTCCTATGGACTCACCTAACCCTCTTCCCCCTCACTATTCTCCTCCTCGCATGCCCCCGGGCATGTCCATGGGAGATGCGGATGAGTTTAACAAAGCCAATTGGGCTCTGGGCCTGGGCATTGCCTCCCTCACGTGCAGTTGTCTATCCGCCGTCCCCGCTCTCATTGTAGGCTGGCCCGTCATGAAAAGGGGCCACAACCCCGATGCGAGGAGCCGTGCCAAAATTGGTGTCATCTTCAGCTTGGTTATGCTGGGCATCCATACAGCCTTTCTTATCCTCTATGTGCTGTGGTTTGTATTCGCCGTCAGCGTGTTTGCCGGCATCGCAACCAAAACAGTTCCCCACCTCCAGGCCCTCGAGAAAGAAGTGCAGCAGCTGGACAAAGAAATTAGGGAGCCTGTGGAGGAGCATTTTGACACAGACGAAACCTAAACCCCTTCCGCTGTGCCTCCCCTCCTTCTGTCCAGCCCCCCCCATCGGCCACAGAGGGCTAAAAATAATTTTTTCGCCCTCCCCCGTGGCCTCCATGCCCAAGCTTAAACAACCTCAACGCCCTCTACACAAGCTTAAGGGAAAACGTCCCCCCTCACTCCAGTGGACTTTTCCCATATAAAAGGGTTGTTTTTTTAGGCCTGGGCTCTTCTGTATTTGCGGGGGAAATGGAAGTTGAAGCTAAAGCTGAGGCCTCAACTGAAGCCGTGGTTGAAACCACCATTGAAGCCTGAGCATGCGCTGCCTTTGGCTCCCACAAGTTTTGGAAGAGCTGCTCCAACTCTTTGGCATATTGCGTTTTTTCAACAATGGCGTTGTCCACAAACTCAGCCAAAGCCATTAAGTGTAGCGTTGCCTCAGGTTGTCCTCTGTCTGCAAAGCGTATTGTTTCTTCCAACTTCCTCCCTATTTTTTCTGCATAGTGCGCGCCGGATATTGCGGCCAAAGCTTCAAACTTTTCTCTCAACAACGCAGCACCCTCGAAGCCTCTGTTTTGGAGGCGCCTTAACATGCCTATGATGGCTTCCATTTTTTCATTCTCAGTTTTGTGCATGACGCCCTCGGCGCAAGAGGAAAAAACAACTCACGTTGCCTCTAAAAAAAGTTTCAACTCCAGTGAGGGGAACGCCTCAAAACTTCTGCCACTCCCCACGGCTTAAATTTGCTTAAGCGTTCTGTGAGCTCGGCCCACATGGCGTCCATTTTCTCTTTGGGTATTTCCGTGTTGTTTTTTTTGGCTTCCTCAAGCGCTTTGAGAAAGCTCATCAGCTCGTCGCTGAAAACCGCCAAATA
>Ga0099364_10001879_pt1 | contig 33944 bp, 31 predicted proteins | sample TergutTh196P3_FD_73070 | JGI IMG/M metagenome (GOLD analysis project Ga0099364, IMG submission 73070) | Microcerotermes parvus P3 segment gut microbial communities from Pointe-Noire, Republic of the Congo - Th196 P3 | ecosystem: Host-associated > Arthropoda: Insects > Digestive system > Gut ... | reverse complement strand
CGCGCAGAAAATTTTTCGTTTCGCGCCAATTTATCCTTCCCGTGATCTCGGTGAGCATTTTTTCTTTCGCTTTATTCTCGCAATCGGTTAATTTCCTCATCGTTTACCCCAGCGTGCTATAATAATACAACATTTTAAGATACGTAACGAAATTTGGGACCGGGGGATACGGCGGATGGGTAAAACGGAAAAATATCCTAACGGATTGACGGGCGAGTTGGCGCGGCTTGCCGCGGCAATCGAGGTTGGCGATTTCGGCATTGTGCTAAACGACGATCAATTGCCGCGCGAGGAAGCGGAAGCGGTCCGCCTCTTAAACAAAGCCCTCGGAAAATACAAAGACTCCGTTCGATACGAACAGATACATTGCGGCCGCGGTGAGGATGACGAAGCTTCGGGCGAAGACCCCAGAATGCGGATACTCGGGCGCGAAATCACAGGAATAGATATAATGAAAGGACTCGAAGGCGTAGGGGGCGATATTGACACGTATGTCAAAATTCTGCGGTCGTATGTCGCCGGCACGCGAACAATGCTCGACTCGATGGAGACCGTCGGCCCGGATAAGCTGGAGAGTTATGGGATAACCGTTCACGGCCTCAAGGGAGCGAGCCGGGGAATTAACGCCAACCCGCTCGGCGATTTTGCGGCCGAGCTCGAGAGCGCGGCGAAAGCCGGCGATTTCGATTTTGTAAGCGAGCGGAACCCGGCATTCCTCGAAGCGGCTTGGAAACTCGTTTATGATCTTGAGGAAATTATTTCCGCCATAGACAGTGAAAACCCGAAGCCGAAAAAAGATAAACCGGACGAAGCAGTTCTGTCGATGTTGGCGGCGGCTTGCCGCTCTTATGACATCAGCGACGTTGACGAGGCAATGGACGAGATAGAGAAATACCATTACCTGTCCGACGGCGGCCTTGCGGGATGGTTGCGTGATAACGTCGATTTGATGAACTTCGAGGAAATTGCGGAGAGACTAGAGCCCCTGATAAAGTGAGGAGATAATGATGGCACGCGCGTCACGAGGACTTAAAAAAATCATTGTTGTCGACGACGTCAATTTCAGCTTGATGATGACGAAGACCGCGCTCAAAAATTACTATGATGTTTATCCTGTGCAATCCGTCGAAGCGTTGTTTAATCTCCTTGAAAAAATAACCGTGGATTTGATATTGATGGACGTCAATATGCCGGGAATCGACGGTTTTGAAGGCATCAAACAATTAAAAGCCGACGAGCGCTACGCGGAGATACCGGTGATCTTCCTCACGTCCAAGTCCGACAAAAGCTCCATAGTTAAGGGCATAAGCCTCGGCGCGGTCGATCATGTTCCGAAGCCCTTTTCCGCCCCTTTGTTGTTGGAGCGCATCGATTACGCGCTGAATCCCGAAAAGCGGCGGACCGTATCGACGCACGCCGACGACGATGCCGACGACGTAAACGACGGCAGGTTGTCCATCCTGGCGGTCGACGACACCCCCAGCATGTTGAAATCGCTCCACTACGCTCTTTGCGACAGATACAAGGTTTATACGATGCAAAACCCGGCAAAGGTAAAAGACTTCCTGAAGAAGAAAACGCCTAATTTGTTCCTGTTGGACTATAAAATGCCCGGAATGAGCGGATTCGACCTTATCCCGATAATTCGCGAATATCCGGAGCATAAGGAAACCCCGATCATTTTTATAACATCCGAGGGGACAATCGACCACTTCACCACGGCGATGTATCTGGGCGCCGCCGACTTCGTGGTGAAACCGTTCAACACGACGATACTGGTCGATAAAATAGAGAAGCATATACACCCGAAACAGAAGGAAGAAGACAACGACGACGGCGAAGAAGAAAGAGAAGACGGAACCGGTGAAGTTCCTTAGAAATGAGAAAGCAAGGACGCGCAATGCGCGCCCCTACAATAGAGGAGGCATCTGAAATGTATAACATAGTTTTTCTGAGGCATGGGGAGAGCGAGTGGAACAGGGAGAACCGCTTCACGGGGTGGACGGATGTGCCGCTGTCGGAAAAGGGGATAAACGAAGCGCGCGCGGCGGGGGTCCAGATGAAACGCGACGGTTTTTCTTTCGACAGGGCATTCACGTCGGTCTTGAAACGCGCGATAAAGACCCTCTGGCTCGCACTGGAGGAAATGGACGAGATGTACATACCGACCGAGTTCTCGTGGCGGCTCAATGAGCGCCACTACGGCGCGCTCCAGGGGCTCAACAAAGCCGAGACGGCTAAAAAATACGGCGACGACCAGGTGAAAATCTGGCGGCGCAGCTACGATATACGCCCGCCGCTCCTCGAAACAACCGACGAGCGTTATCCGGCGGGCGACCCGAGGTATAAGGGCCTCACCGAGGATGAGATACCGGCGGGAGAGTGCCTCGCGGACACGGTCGCGCGCGCCGTGCCGTATTGGAAGAACGTCATAGTCCCCGAGATAAAGGCCGGACGCAGGATCGTCATAGCAGCGCACGGCAACAGCCTGCGCGCGTTGGTTAAGTATCTCGACAATGTGTCCGACGCCGACATCCTCGAACTCAACATACCGACGGGGATACCGCTGGTCTACGAGCTTGACGCCGACATGAAGCCCATCTCTCACAGATACCTGGGCGACCCGGACGCGATAGCCGCGGCGGCCGCCGCGGTGGCGAACCAGGGAAAGAGCAAGTAAACGCGGTAATGAGCGAGCGTGATTTAGAGCGAGCGCGCGCGTTCGTCGCGAACACCTTCGCGATGGACGCGCATTTCGACTTGGCGCTGGATATCGACGAGAGGCGGGAGCTTGGCGACAGAAACGTCTACACCCTCCGGCACGACGGGCTCATTCGCGCCGGGGGATGGGATTGCATCGTTTCCGCCCTATTCGTCCCCTCGCGGCAGTTACCGGAGATGGGACTGCGCAAGGCTCTGGATCAGATCGCGTCTCTCGTCGCCGAGGAGAGCGAACAGCGCGACAAAATAGCCCTTTGCGTTTCAATGCGGGAGGTCGACGCCGCCAACAAGGCGGGCAAGGTTGGCATCCTGCTCTCGCTGGAGGGCGCGGACCCGATAGGCTGCGACCTGCGGCTGCTGTCGATTTTTTACAGACTGGGAGTGCGTTCGCTGGGGCTTTCGTGGAGCAGGAGGAACTATGCCGCCGACGGGTGCTCGTTCAAGCCCATGAGGGAGGGCATGAAGGGCGGGCTCACGAGCTTCGGCGTCGATTTGCTGGAGGAGGCAGAACGCCTCGGGATGCTGATCGACATAAGCCACCTCAACGACGAGTGCGTGTCGGACGTCGCGCGCTACGCGAAGCGCCCGTTTATCGCGTCGCACTCGAACAGCCGCGCCATCGCGGACACCATGAGAAACCTGTCAGACGAACAGATACGGCTCGTCGCGGAGAGCGGGGGAGTCGTCGGCATGAACGGCGTGTCGTTCATCGTTTCGGACGAAAAGGGCAAGAACATCGGCGCCGCGGAATTATCCGCGCATATCGACAATATAGTGCGACTGGTCGGAGACGACTTCGTCGGGCTCGGACTGGACTTCTGCGACAGGATAGCGGATATCCATCCGTCGTCGCAGTCCATGGGCGCGTTCGACGTGATGGGAGATCACGGCGGGCTTCCGAAATTGGCCGCCGCGTTATTCGAGAAAGGATACGGCGAAGAGCGCGTCGCAAAAATTATCGGAGGGAATTTCCGACGGGTCTATGAAGAGGTAATCGGGTGATTTCATGCAAGCGATAAAAGCGGTATACGACGGCGAAAGTTTCACGCCAAAACAACCGATACCCGTGCAGGGGCATTATGAAGTGATTATAACGTTTATTGAGCCTATAGCCGATAAACAAGAGGAAAAACCGAAACGTGAGGTTAAGCTCGGTTTTCTCAAAGATAAAATACCCCCGCTACCCGACAGTTTTTTTGATCCGCTTTCGGAGGAAGAACTGCAATTATGGGGGCTGTAGGTTATCTGTTTGATACGCATACATTTCTTTGGGCGGTGTATGATAAAACAAGATTGAGCGGTACAGCAGAAAAAGCGATTAAGGATAACAAATCGAGCATTTATGTTTCTGCCGTAAGTGCTTATGAAATCATGAACAAATACCGAATTGGCAAGTTACCTGACTATGCGTATGTTGCGGAAAATTATTTTGAGATTCTTCATGAATTCGGCGCAGACGAATTGCATCTTAGTACGCGTCATATGTATTTTGCGGGCAATTTTGAATGGAAGCATCGTGATCCTTTTGACAGATTATTAGCGGCACAGGCAGTTACTGATAATCTGATCCTGATAACAAATGACCCCGTATTTCAAGAACTCTCTTGGATGACGGTTTTATGGTAAACAGCGAGGTAATCGGGTGATTCTATAGGCCGAAGCAACGGGCGCGCGATGTGCGCCCGTTGCCGCTAAGGGATACCGTAATCGAGGTTATTGACCAAGGATATACGGTATATTGCTCTTCTCCAGTTCAGCGACGATTTTTCCCTGTTCCTGTTCAGGCAGTCCCAAAATTCGGAGCGCTTCGCTTACCGGTAATTTAAGTTCTTTTATTATGCTAATTGCACCCTTGACCATACCCTCGCGCTCACCCTCATTCCGGGCGATACGCCTTGTCTCCTGCACGTCGTAGTTTTCTATTGCGAACATTTCCTTAACCCCCTTTTGCTCTATTCCTTCCACGATCTCCCTGATTTCTTCCTCGGGCACGTTTACCCTTGCTAAAAGCACTGTTATCACGTCGGCTATCAGCTTCTTCAAGTGATCCGGTATGTCGAGCGACAGCCGTTCAATGTAGTCCTCCGGCAGTTCGCGCAGCATCCTTATCCTGTCCGGCGTCCTTATTTTGTCGATTATCATTATCAGCGACAGCGTGTCGCCGAACCTGACAAGTTCGTCCGTGCTGTATTCGTTCAGGCTGATCAGTTCATACTCGAACTTCGGTATGTATTTCTCAAAGACGCCGCTCATTTCCGTCCTATTCAGGAAATTGGTCTCCGCAGTCCACTTTCCCGCGCCGTCGTAAAACACTATCGGCAGTACCGGCGGGTATTTGAAGTCTTTCGTGTAGCTTATATTGTTATTCGCCGCGTTTACTTCCTTTTCGTAGTCGTTCAGCACGAGCGCGATGTACTGGAGCATTTTGAAGCTCGACCGGTAGTTTACCTCCGACTCGTGTTCGACGACCGAGATGACGAAAAACGGCGTGTCCCCTTTGAGATTTATGCGTTTAACGACGTCGGAATCCTTCTGATCCGTGAACAGCGGGATAAAGCGCTCGGTTATGTCCTCGATGTCCGCGGGATCGACGGATTTCAATACATCTATATCAATGAAGTCTCTCAGGAACTCCGAAAAAAGCTCGTGTTCGCCGAGTATCAGTTTCAGGCAGTTGTCTTTCGCGTTGCGTATAGCATCCATATCGCGCTCATTTCCTCTCGGGCATTGATGATACTTGAAATTATACCTCAGAAATTTTTTTCAGGATAGTTTTATATTAGTTGGGACAGACGCGAAATGTGCGTTCGTCGCGCCGCGTGATTGAAAGAAATTCGCTTAAAAAACCTTCACAACTTACTAAAATAGTTGTATGATGGCGAAAAGTCCCGCGGGGACGGGACGCGTATCGTGAATTAAATCTATCGGAAGGAAGGGACGAAATCGATGATGATAACAATTAGTAAGCGAGGGGGGGGGCAACTGTTTACTTTTATTAGCGCTCGCTTTTTGTTTACTGGCGGTAACGGCCTCGGCCGCCTGGGCCGTCGACCCGTGTGAAGATTGCAAAGAACATTTTAATGATAAGGGCGACAACCCTGGCGATTACGGTGACGGCTCCGAAAGTAACCCGTTCCAAATCACCGAAATTGACGATTTGAATCACCTGAGCTCTTGCGTTAAAGGCGAGAGCACCGGCAACGACCACTACGGCACATTCTTCAAACTGACGGACAACATTGATTTCGAAGGGCAAAAGTGGACGCCTACGGGCGAGGAGGGCAAGGCCCCCATCGGCTACTGGGCCAGTTCGAGCGACCTCAGACCTTTCAACGGCACATTTGACGGCGCCAATCCTGAAGGCGGCTGCTATACAATCTCCGGGCTGGACGTGAGCAACCCATCCACCATCCCTGACGGTAATAGTTCTTTGGGCCTGTTCGGCTACGTCGGAGAGAACGGCAAGGTTAAAAACCTCAACGTTAAAGGCACAGTTACGCGCACCGGTCTAACAGAAGATCAACGCGACGAGACCGGTATCGGCGGCGTTGTGGGACGTAACGAAGGGACTGTGCAGGACTGCTCCTTCTCGGGTGATATTAATGAAGTTTTTACAGGAAATGTGTGGACTGTCGGCGGCGTTGTGGGACATAACGAAGGGACTGTGCAAGGCTGCTCCGCCTCGGGTACTATTACGGGTATAGCGCGAGTCGGCGGCGTTGTGGGACGTAACGCAAATGGCGGCGAGGTGTCGGATTGCTTCAACACCAGCACCATTACCGGCCTTAGGCTGGGATCTGAAGGTCTTTCTATCGGCGGCGTTGTGGGGATTAACGATAACGGCACGGTGGTAAAGTGCTACAACAACGGCAACGTTACCGGCCAGCACAGCAGTATCGGCGGTGTGGTGGGACGCAATGCGGGAACCGGCAACAGCACTGTGTCGCGGTGCTACAACACAGGGGTTGTAAGCGGCCCGTATAATGTCGGCGGCGTGGTGGGACTTAACCTTTCATACTCTGACTCAGCCAAAGCACTTGTAACAGACTGCTACAACATCGGCATTGTTACCCGCGGCGCCGCATCCGACAACGATGCCGCCTCGCGCGGCGGCGTGGTGGGGTATAACAACGGCACGGTCGAGTACACCTACAGCTACTGCACAATCACCGGCGTTTATAACGCCGGCGGCATAGTGGGGCTGAATGCTATGTACAGTTACGGTGGCAGTCGTTGGAGCGGCGAGGTAAAGGACTGCGTATCGCTGGCCTGGATGGTTCACGGCGACGGCCACCCCCTTATTCCGGGCGGTCCCCCCCGCGATATTCAACCGAGTGTCGGGCTAAACGTGGGCCGCGTGGTGGGCTTAAATACCTCCGAAGCCACCGTACCACTCGCCGGCAACAAAGCGCGCGCGGATATGGAGCTTCGCATAAAGGGAGTGAACCACGCGGGCGATCTCGAAGATGATGATAAACAACTCACCACAAGGCACGGTGAGGATGTGAAGACCAACGAGTCGGGAGCCCCCGATCTCCTGGGCGATGTGTTTGATGGCTGGGCTTATCGAAAAGACGGTGACGAGCCCATTTGGCGTTTTAATACAGATGATTTATTGAGAGAGGGCGTGCAACTGCCGATGCTGGACGGAGTTGGCGGGGATCAAACGAAAAGTCGTTTGCCAGGGCATCCCCATGCCCCGGGTCAGACCGACGACGGCGGCGGCTGCGGCTGCGACGCCGGCGGATTCACGGTGCCCGGCCTGCTGGCGCTCGCGTTCATGATGGGAATAAAACGCCTCCGCCGCCCGCGCGGGTAGAAAAAACAGGCGAACACAGGTTGCAACGCCGCGCTTTTGGCGCGGCATAAAAAATCGCGGCCCGCAAGGGCCGCTTCACTTTGCCTTCCTTACATCGCCTACTGGGAAATTGCACCTACCGGGCAGGCCGGGACGCAGGCTCCGCACTCGACGCAAGTCTCCTCGTCGACGATTGCCTTTCCGTCGCTCATGCTGATCGCAGTCGTCGGACATACGCCTACGCAGGCCTCGCAACCGACGCAAGTCTCCAGATCCACTATCGCTTTAGCCACTTTTTATCCTCCCCTTCTGTGTATGGGTTACAAGATTATGGAGATTTTGCAACCCTCGAAACAGAACAATTCTAACATAGAACTCGCGTGTGGCAAGTGTCCCTGACAATTCTGTCCAGAAGCTGCGGAAATGTCCACCCGTGCGCGGCCGCCGCCTTGGGCACGAGGCTGGTTTCGGTCATTCCGGGCGCGGTGTTTGCCTCGAGGATGAAGACGCCGCCGTCATTACCGGCATACCGGAGATCAATCCTGCTGTACGTCCTGCACCCCAGGATAACGTGCGCGCGCCGCGCGTACTCGGATACCTCCATTGCCGCGGTATCGTCCAATGGCGCGGGACAAAGGTACTCGGTGCGGCCCTTCGTGTACTTGGAATTGTAGTCGTAGAATCCGGAGCGCGGGCGTATCTCGATTATCGGCATCGCGAACGCGTCCTCCCCCGTGCCGAAGACGACTGCCGTAAGTTCCCTGCCGGGGATGAATTTTTCGACGACGGCCTTTGTGTCGATGTCCCAGACCGCGTCGAGCGCGCTCTCGGCTTCGGCGGGGTCGCCGGTGATGACGACGCCGATCGTGCTGCCGTTGGAGGCGGGCTTTACGACGATTCTTCCCCAGGCGCCGATAATTCGGCGGAAGTCGCGCTTATCCGGCGGCCTTATCGCAATGCCCGGAGGCGTCGGTATATGTACCGACTCCATAATGCGCCGGCCGCTCTCCTTGTCCATGCACATCATACAGGAGAGCGCGCGCGAACCGGTGAATGGTATTCCGCGCGCTTCGAGCGCGGCCTGTAGCCTGCCGTCCTCTCCCCAGCCTCCGTGCAGCGCGATGAACGCCGCGTCCGCTCCGATGGCGGGCCAGTCCGCAATCAATCCCGAGACGGACTTGACATCGGCTGTGACCGTCTCGTATCCCGCTTCCTTCAACCCCGCTTCGACCGCCGCCCCGGACTTGAGCGACACCTCCCGCTCGTCGGATATTCCGCCGCAAAGAACAGCTATTTTCAAAAAAAAACCCCCTAATCAAAACCTTGGGGCTCCGCCCCAAACCCCGCCGGGGGACACAGTCCCCCGGACCCCTTTTAAGGGGGTCAAGGGGGCTGCGCCCTCTTGCGGGTCTGGGCGGAGCCCAGGGTTTTATTTTATATTATGCAAAACGTACTTCTCTATCGCCCAGGCGACGCCGCACTCGTCGTTTGACGGGGCGATGTCCTGCGCGACGGCTTTCGTCTCGTCGCGGGCATTGCCCATCGCTATCCCCAGCCCGGCGGCTTCCAGCATCTCGACGTCGTTGTCGCCGTCGCCGAGCGCCATAACGTTTTCCATTGCGACGCCGAGCACGTCCGCCAGTTTACGCAGGCATTTTCCCTTGTCCGCGCCGGGGTTCATCATCTCGACGAAGTTCACGTTCGAGCTGGTCACGTAAGCGCGGCCGGCGAACTTCTCGGAAAATTCCCTCATCAATTCGCGCGACGCTTCGAAACCCTCGGTCTTGACGAGTAACTTGGTCGGCGCGGTCTTTGGTTCGAAAATATCGTCTCCAAGGGGTTTGCCGCTAATGCCGAAGTGTTTTTCGTAATTCACGTAATTAAAGTCCTCGGTGTCTTTAACGTAAAGCTGATCGTCGATGTAAGACTGCACGTAGAGGCCGCGCTCTTTGAATATCGCGAGCATCTCGCGCGCGACGCCGAGGTCCAGCTTGAGGTGCATCGGGGTATCGCCGGCCTCGCTGCGGATCATCGCCCCGTTGTAACAAATGACCGGAGTGTTGCCCAAACCCAAAAGGCGCGCGAACTCCGCCGCCGAATTGTACATGCGCCCGGTGGAAATGGTGAAGACCGCTCCGGCCTTCATCGCTTCGGCGATCGCGCGCAGGTTTTTTTCCGGTGCCCCTCCGGAGCTGTCGAGTAATGTTCCGTCGAGGTCCGATGCTATCAATTTGATTTGACTGAATGACAAAATTATTTCCTCCTCATTATGACAACGCCGCGCAAACGGTCATTGTAAGAATCTCTCCAAGAACGGCGGACGCGCCTATCACGTCCCCGTTGACGCCGCCCAGGTTGTTTCGCGCCCATACCGCCATTCCAAAGCCCGCGGCGCATGATACGGCCATCCCTGCTATCCAGGCCGCCGGCCATATGGGAAACATGACGCAAGCGACCGCGGCGGCCAATGCCAATTGGCGCGTCCCGAAGTTTCGCACTATGTCGCGCGCCATTCCCTCGGGCCAGGGGTACTCGCCGCGATAAACCGCCGCCATGCACCCGAAACGCCCCACCCCGCACGACATAACACAGACCGCGAGCCAGCGTCCGGGTTCGATGCCGCCGAGCAGTGCCGCCCTCGCGCCGATAGCCGTCACGATGCCGGCCACTCCGAACGCGCCGGCCCGCGAGTCTTTCATCACCGCCCTCAGGGCGTCGCCGCGCTTTCCCGAACCGAAGCCGTCGCACAGGTCTCCCCAACCGTCAAGATGCAGGTTCCAACCCAGGAGGGCGTAGATTGCGGCGGCAATCCAAGCCGCGCCCTGGGGCGGGATCGCGAACGAAATCAGCCGCGCGGGAATCGCCGCCGCAAGGCCGAACAATCCCCCGGCGAGCGGCAGGAATATTATCGCGTCCGCGGACGGCAGGGCGCCTTCGGCCGTTATAAACGGCATAATTTTTTTCGGAACCGTTATCCTCGTTATGAGGAACCATACGAGCGCGAAATCGGAAATAATTTTTTTCACGGTTTCAACCATAACGGCAGGCCGGCGACCACCAACGCGGCTTCGTCGGCAATGCCGGCGGCGATCTGGTTCGCCGATCCCAGCAGGTCGCGGAAGCGCCTGCCCAATGGGTATGCCGGGACTATTCCGCATCCGGCCTCGTCGCTCACCACGATCAGGCGTTTATCCGTCCCGTCGGCGGCTTCGCGGAATCCGGCGAAAATATTTCTCGCGCCGTCCAATATTTTTTTTTCGGCGGGCCGCCAAAGCGCTTCGTCCCCGTCGGTTCCCTCGGGCAGCGCGAGCATCGCCGCCGAAAGATACATCGTAAGGCTGTCGAGTATCAGCGCATCCGCCATCGGCGCAATTTTTCCGATCTCGCCCGGCAGCGAGAGGACGCCGTCCTCCCATGTGCCCCAACCGGCCGGACGTCGGGATTTGTGCGCGGCGATACGTGACGACATCTCGGGGTCGCCGGCCTCCGCCGTGGCGATATACACGACCCGCCCGTCTTTTGGCGCAAGGCTCTCCGCGAACGCGCTCTTGCCGCTCCTGGCTCCTCCGATCACAAATGTTATGCGAGACACAAGCCGCTCCCCTCCAATCGTAGAGAACCTCCTTCGCAGATGATAAAATAACTTTTGTGAATTATATCGCGACCGGCAGAAAAAAGGAGTGGTTCGTTATGACGAGACTCAGGAGAACCGATGAGATCGCTGGAACGGAGGAGAAGTACGAATGTCTGCGTGAACTTCTGCGGCGTCTGGTTGAGATCAGGCACCCATACGCCGGCAAGATGGCCGAGCGCGGTCTTCGCCCCGAGCATATAACAAATTACGGCGACCTCGAACTCCTTCCAACGACGACAAAATACGACCTGCTGAACAATTATCCGCGCGGCTGGTTCGCGGCGGAAACGAGGGAAATCACTCGAATCCACGCGACGAGCGGCGTCACCGGCAAGCCGACGCTGGTGGCCTATACGGAAAACGACATCCGCATGTGGCGGAAGAATATGGCCTGGTGTATGGGATTGGCGGGCGTGGGCGAGGAAGACATCGTGCAGGTGTCGTTCGGTTACGGGCTCTTCACGGGCGGCCTCGGTTATCACGACGGAGCGGCCGCGCTCGGCGCGATGGTGGCGCCGGTTTCGGGAGGTTTCACCGACAGGCAGATCTCAATCATGAAGGACATCGGCGCTACGGTGCTTGCCTGCACTCCTTCCTACGCGCTCCGCATTGCCGAAGGGGTGAGGGAGAAGGGCCGCGAGGGCATTAAATTACGCCTCGGCTTCTTTGGAGCGGAGGCATGGTCGGAGGAGCTGCGCGCGCTGCTCGAAGAAAGCTTTGGGATAAAGGCTCTCGATCTCTACGGCTTGAGCGAGGCCATGGGGCCGGGCGTGTCCGCTGAATGCCTCGAACAGAACGGCCTCCACATATCCGACGACTTCATAGCGGAAGTGCTGAATCCGACCACGCTGGAGCGCCTCGGCGAGAACGAGGAGGGCGAACTTGTCCTCACGGCGTGGCGGAAGGAGGCTTTCCCTGTGATTCGCTACCGCACCCGCGACCTCACGAGCGTCACGGACACGCCCTGTCCCTGCGGCGAACCGACGCCGCGCATGTCGCGCATACGGGGCAGGAGCGACGACATGCTGATATACCACGGCGTAAATATTTTTCCGAGCCAGGTCGAGGCCGCGCTGTGCTCGGTTCCGGGCCTCACCGCGAATTTCCAGATAACCGCGTGGCGCGAGCTTGGACTCGATAACCTGAGTTTCGTCTGCGAGCGCGCCAATTCCGAATCCGGCGATGTCCCGGAGTTGGAGATTAAACTTGCGCATACGATCAAAAACTCCATAGGCGTCTCAGTGCCCTTTAGTATAGTCGAACCGGGCACTATCCCCAGGACCGACGGTAAAGCGGTCCGTATAGTCAAGAAATAGCCGGAACGGAAATTATGCAACTATCGCGCAGGCACGTGTTTGTCGCAGGCAAGGTACAGGGCGTCGGTTTCAGGTGGAGCGCGCGCTCGCGGGCGGGCGAACTTGGGCTCACCGGCTGGGTGCGCAACCTCCCGGACCGAAGGGTCGAACTCTGTTTTCAGGGCGAGCCGGGAGCGGCGGATGAGATGGAGGACTGGTGCCGCAAAGGCTCACCCTACGCGAGAGTGACCGGCTTCTCGGCCTCCGAGGAAATGATCGTCGAGGGCGAGAGCGGATTTGAGATAATATGAGGCCGGTACCGACAGGTGGAATGAGGGCGGCCTCCCGTTGCTTCTTGCTGCTCGCCTTCGTTATTTCATTCTTTCCGGCGCAGCGCGCATACGCCTCCGTAAAACTCGCTCCGCCCGAGAACGGAGTCTATCACGCCGCCCATCCCGACTTCGGTTTCGACGCCGACCGTGTGAGCGCCGAAAGCGCGCGCCGGTTTGAATCGCTCGCCGCGAGGAAAATCGTATGGGCGTATTTTTCGTGGCACTGGGCAAACGGGATAAAATTCCCGTCCGAGCAGTGCCGCGCCTTGAATGAAGCCGGGGTCGTCCCGCTGGTCGGGATCATGCCGTGGAGCTCCATGCGCCAGGGAGAGCCGGAAGCGGTTTACACGATGGATCGATTATTGCGCGGCGACTTCGACGCGGAGCTGATCGTTTGCGCCGATGAGGTACGCGGCCTCGGGTTTCCGATAATGATCGAGTTCGGCCCAGAGGTCAACGGTTCATGGTTCCCGTGGAACGGCGCGTGGAACGGCAGGGACGAGGACACATACGGCGAGCCGGGGTTCCCCGACGGCCCGGAGCGTTTCAGGGACGCGTACCGCCGCGTGATAGAAATTTTCAGAAGCCGGGGCGCGAATGATGTGACGTGGGTCTTCCACATAGCTGCTTCTGCGGCGCCCCGCGAGCCGTGGAACTCCGCCGCTTATTACTATCCCGGCGACGAGTGGGTCGACTGGATCGGCGTGAGCGTATACGGTATGCCCGACGACAACGGCGATATAAGGCCGTTCGACGAAATAATAAAGCACATTTATCCCGGAATGTGCGCGTTATCCGACGATAAGCCCCTCGCGGTGCTGGAGCTCGGCGCGCCGGAAGCGACGAACGCGCTTATAAAAGCCGAATGGATTGCGGACGCGTACCGCTCGATTAATTCAGGCAGTTACCCGAGGATAAAGTCGGTCGCGTGGTGGAACAAGCTGATAAGGTCCGACGGCGCTCCTTCGGGCTTGGAAATAGACAGCTCCCCGGAAAGCCTGGCGGCGTACCGCGCCGGCGTGGAAGGTATGGCCGAGGAGGCGGTTTGGAGTACATTCCGTTCCGACTGATAATTAGAAATAAAACAAAAAAAAACTATTGTCAATTGTATCGAACGCGGATATTATCTAAAACATGGATTGACTTAATTTCAGCATTGAACAGGGGGATTGAAATGGCGGAAAGCGTAATAGGACGAAGCGTTCCGCGGGTTGACGCTTACGACAAAGTAACGGGACGCGCAAAATACACGGATGATATGGCGGACAAAAACGCGCTGGTCGCGAAAATTTTTCACTCAACGATAGCTAACGGACTCGTGAAGAGTATGGACACGAGCCGCGCCGAAAAAACGCCCGGCGTGGTTGCCGTGTTCACGTGCTTCGACGTGCCGGAGATCGATTTTCCGACGGCGGGGCATCCCTGGTCGACCGACCCCGCGCATCAGGACCCCTCCGACCGCAGGCTGCTGAATAAGCGCGTGCGCCTGTACGGGGACGACATTGCCGTCGTCGTCGCGGAGGACGAGGTGTCGGCGTCGAGGGCGCTTCGCCTGATCGAGGCCGAATACGAGGAGTACCCGGTCCTCATCGATCCGGAAGAAGCGATGGCGGACGGCGCGCCGATGCTCCACGAGGGTTTTCCAAACAACATACTCAAGCATCATATCGTGTGCGACGGCGATTTTGACGAGGCCATCAAAGAGGAAGGCTTGATCAAAATCGAGGGGACGTACCGGACCCCTATCGTGCAGCACTGCCAGCTCGAACGGCCGACATCCTACGCTTATATGGAGGGCGGCCGCGTCGTGGTGGTATCCAGCACGCAGATACCGCACATTGTCCGTCGTATCGTGGGGCAGGCGTGCGGCATCCCCTGGGGGAAGGTGCGGATCATCAAGCCCTACATAGGCGGAGGTTTCGGAAACAAGCAGGACGCTTTGTACGAACCGCTGAACGCGTGGCTGTCGATGCGGCTCGGGGGCAGATTGGTGAAGCTGGAGCTTTCGAGGGAGGAGACCTTCTACGGAACGAGAGTCCGCCACGCGATCAAAGCGCATATCACGTCATATGTCCGCCCGAACGGACGCATTGTCGCCCGCGACGGGAAGTTCATATCGAATCAGGGCGCTTACGGCTCGCACGGCCACAGCATAGTGTCGAAATCCGTCACCGCGTTCAGGCAGTTATACAACGACGAGCGGGCGAAACGCGCCGAGGCTTGGACCGTCTACACTAACACGGCCGCGGCCGGGGCCATGAGAGGCTACGGCACCCCGCAGTCCATTTTCGCCTCGGAGTGCCACGCGGAGGACACGGCCGCGCGCCTCGGGATGGACCCGTTGGAATTCCGCCGCATGAACATGATGCCCGTGGGCTGGAAGGACCCGTTCACGAAGAACGTCAACTGGTTCGACAGCTTCAACCAGTGCATCGAGAAGGGGCGGAAGTACATCGATTGGGACAGGAAGCGCGAGCTGTATAAGAATCAGGCCGGCCCCATACGCAGGGGCGTCGGAATGAGCCTCCTGTGGTACAACACCGCCGTGTGGCCGATCTCCATGGAAGTGTCCAGTTGCCGGATGATACTTAATCAGGATGGCAGCGTGCAGATACAGATCGGCGAGACGGAGATAGGGCAGGGATCGGACACGGTATTCGCGCAGATGACGGCGGACACCCTCGGCATTCCGTTCAAAGACGCGCACATGGTCTCCACGCAGGACACGGACGTCACCCCATTCGGGACCGGCGCGTATGGCAGCAGGCAGACCTACGTGGGCGGACGCGCGATAAAGGAGACCGCCGAAATATTGCGCGGAAAGATACTCAAACACGCCTCCGATATGGTCGGCATAGGCGATTACGCTCTCGACCTTCAAGACGGCATGATCGTCCGCAAGGGCGACGAGGTGAATCCTCTGATGCCGCTCTCTGAACTGGCGACGGAAACGCTTTACAGAATGGGAAATTCAGCCCACATCACAGCCGAGGCCACCGTGGAAACGGAGAGCAACGCGTTCAGCTTCGGCGTCGGTTTCGCGGAAGTGGAGGTCGATATACCGCTGGCAAGAATCAGCCTCATAGATATAATTAACGTCCACGACTGCGGGACGCTGATAAACCCGCAGCTCGCCGCAGGCCAGGTGCACGGCGGCATGAGCATGGGCATAGGCTTCGGAATATACGAGAAGGCGCTGTACGACCCAAAGACCGGAAAAATGCTGAACGACAACCTTCTCGATTACAAGTTCCCGACCATGATGGACCATCCTCATCTTGAGGCGATGTTCGTCGAAAACCCGGAACCGACGAGCGCGTTCGGCACAAAGGGGCTCGGGGAGCCCCCAACCGTTCCCTGCGCTCCGGCGATACGCAACGCGGTTTTCCACGCGACGGGCGTGGCGGTGAACGAAAACCCGCTCACGCCGCACGTGCTTTTCCCGCTGTTCAAAGCCGCCGGCTTGATCGGCGAATAAGGACGATTGGGAGGATTATCGACATGTACGACTTTGGAGCGGTATACGAGGCAAGCAGTACGGCGCACGCAATAGCGTTGCGCGTGGAGCACCCGGAGGCAAAGATACTCGCGGGCGGCAGCGACCTGTTGATAGAGACGCGGGCGGGGAAACTAGCCGGAGTGTCGGTGATAAGCATTTACAAGCTGGACGAGTTGCGAGGCGTGACGATGGACCCGGACGGCGCAATACGCATAAGGCCGCTCACCAGTTTTTCGGGTATCGTGCGTGACCCGATCATTTTGCAGCACATCAAGGTACTGAGCGAGGCCGCCGCAACCGTAGGAAGCCCTCAGCTGAGGAACATCGGCACCATAGGCGGCAACGTGTGCAACGGAGTGACGAGCGCGGACACGGCGAGCACTCTTATGGCGTGGGACGCCGTTATGGAATACGAAGGGCCGCGCGGGAAGAGAACGGTTCCCATCCGCGAGCACTATATCAAGCCGGGGGTCGTGTCGTTAGCGCCGGACGAGATACTGACGTCGATCCTGATACCGCGCGAGAGTTACGACAACTGCTTCGGCCACTATATAAAATACGCGATGCGCGCCGCGCTGGACATCGCCACTCTTGGGTGCAGCGTCAACGCGCGCCTGTCGGAAGACCGCAGGACCGTCCTGCGAATGCGCGCCGCCTACGGCGTGGCCGGTCCCGTTCCAATGCGGGCCCCTACTGCGGAGGCGGCGTCCCAGGGGCAACCTGTCTCCGAGGACACTGTAACTGCCGCCGCGAAGGCCGCGCTTGCCGACGTGAACCCCAGAAACAGCTGGCGGGCGAGCAGGGATCTGCGTATGCAACTCGTCTTCGAATTGACGAGGCGCGCTTTCAGGGAATCCATCATTCAGGCCGGAGGTGAACTCTAATGCAGGATACCGCAAGCAAAGAGACTGTGGAACGGGCTTCGAAGCGTCAATTCGCGACGGTCCGCTGCACCGTAAACGGCAGGGAAGCCGAGGTTTCCGTCGACGTCCGCGCGTCGCTCGCCGACATGCTGCGAGATGACTTTGGGCTCACAAGCGTCAAGAAGAGCTGCGAGGTGGGGGAGTGCGGCTCGTGCAACGTCATCATCGACGGCGAGTGCTTCAATTCCTGCATCTACCTGGCGATATGGGCCGACGGGAAAAATATCCGCACGACCGAGGGCCTCGTTGGGCCAAACGGAGAACTTTCGGAGATACAGCGACTGTTCGTGGAGGAGGGTGCTGTGCAGTGCGGTTTCTGCACGCCGGGTTTTATCATGACCGCCACGGAGATATTGGAGTCGGGCAATGACTACACGAGAGAAGAGCTCAAAAAAGAACTGAGCGGCCATCTGTGCCGCTGCACGGGATACGAGAATATATTGAACGCGGTAGAAAAAGCGCTGCAAAATTCCAAACAATAAGGAGGGTCAGTGATGAGTTTCAGCAAAGTGGTGATTGCTCTGGGCGGCAACGCGCTCCAGGAGGCGGGGACGCCGCCGACTGCGGAAGCGCAGCTCGACGTGGTGAGAAAGACCTGCGAGAGGCTGGCGGAAATTGAGTTGAGCGCAAAGGGATACGAGGCGGCGATAGTCCACGGCAATGGGCCGCAGGTTGGACGTATCGCGCTCTCCCATGAGATGGCCGCCCGTTCCGGCGAGGACCTTCCCGCGATGCCGTTCGACGTGTGCGGTTCAATGAGCCAGGGCTACATCGGCTACCAAATACAACAATGCCTGCGCGACGCCATAAGGAACAGGAACCGCAACATCCCGGTCGTCACTATCCTCACCCAGGTGGTGGTGGACGAGAGCGACGCGGCGTTCCAAAATCCAACGAAGCCGATTGGCCCTTTCTACACCGAGGAAGAGGCGAAGGCGATTGAGGCGGAGAAGGGCTACGTCATGAAGGAGGACGCCGGACGCGGTTGGAGGCGTTTCGTTCCGTCTCCGTTGCCCAAGCGTATCGTCGAGCTCGACTCCATAAAGCGCCTGTGGGAAAGCACCGTGATTATCACGGCGGGCGGCGGCGGTATCCCCGTCGTCGAGAACATGGACGGGTCGCTCACCGGCGTCGCGGCCGTGATTGACAAGGACCTTGCCGCCGAATTGCTGGCCGAGGAGATGGAGGCCGATTACCTCCTGATATTGACGGAGGTGGAAAAGGTCTGCATAAACTATAAAAAACCCAACCAGAAGGAACTGTCGAACCTAACTGTGCCGGAAGCCGTAAAATACTTAAACGAAGGGCACTTCGCGCCGGGCAGTATGCTCCCTAAGGTCATGGCCTCGATAAAATTCGCCCGGCGTTTCCCCGGTAAAAAAGCCATAATCACGTCGCTCGACAAAGCGGCGGAGGCGCTGGAAGGCCGCGCGGGCACAGTCATTACGATGGCGTAACAGAGTTCGCCCGTTCGACGCTGATATAATTCCGGGGGGTAAAAAAATGCGGTGTTTCGCGGGCATAGATTTAGGCACGCAGAGCGTCAAGGTCATAATAATGGACGAGCTCGGGAATGTATCGGGCGCGGGCTTTGAATCGTTCGACTTCGCCATTCCGAAGCCGGGCTACGCGGAGCAGTCACCCGACACCTGGTATGAGGCGGCTGCTTCCGCGATTTCGAGCGCCGTGAAATCGTCCGGCGCCGGCCCCCGCGATATAGAGGCAGTAAGTTTCTCCGGCCAGATGCACGGTCTCGTGTGCGCGGACAGCTCGGGGAGACCGTTACGCGACGCCATACTCTGGCTCGACCAGCGGGCTAAGGGCGCGATCGCGCAAATATATGAGAAACTGGGGCACGGTTTCGTCGCGTCGAATGTTCAGAACACTATTTCACCCGGATTCCTTGTAGGTTCCCTTTACTGGATGTATCTGAACGAGCCGGAGCTGTACGAGCGCGTAAAATATGTCATGCTGCCGAAGGATTACCTCAAATTCAGGCTGACGGGCCGCGTTGTGACGGATTATTCGGACGCCGCGGGCAGCGCGGCCTTCGACAATGTGAAACTGGGTTGGGCGTTACCCCTGATCGAGGGGCTCGGCCTCGACGCCGGAAAATTCCCCGAGATACTTCCGTCGACGGAAATCATAGGCGAGGTGACTGAAGCCGCGTCGCGCGACACATTGCTGCCCGCCGGGACAAAGGTTGTGAACGGCGGCGGCGATACGTTCATGCAGAGCCTGGGAAACGGCATAACCGACGAAGGGGTCTTCGCCTGCAACATCGGCACCGCAGGCCAGGTATCCGCAACCAGCGCAAGGCCGTTGTACGACAAGCTCCTTCGGACAAACACATTCGCGCACGCGATGCCGGGCCGGTGGTATGTCATGGGGGCATGTCTCACGAGCGGCGTTTCGCTGAGATGGTTCGCGCGCTCGATACTCGGGGTAGACGATTACGACGAAATAAATAAGGAGGTATCCAAACTGAAGCCGGGAAGCGAAGGGCTGATATTTCTCCCATACCTCTCGGGCGAGAGGACGCCTCACCTCGACCCCTCCGCGAGGGGATTGTTCTGCGGGCTCTCCCTGGCGCACGGCAAGTATCACATGGCAAGAGCCGTCATAGAGGGAGTGACTTACTCCCTTCGCGACTGCATGGAACTGTTGATCGGCATGGGCGTTCCCTGTGAGAGGGTAATCGCGTCCGGCGGAGGGGCGAACAGCGAATTCTGGCTTCAAACGCAGGCGGACGTATTGGGGCGCGAGGTTTGCAGGAGCCGCGTATCTGAACAGGCTTGCATGGGAGCCGCCATAACCGCCGCGGTGGGGACGGGCGCGTACAGGGATTATCCCGAAGCCTGCCGAAAGCTTGTAAAGTTCGACGACAGGGTTTATACGCCCGTCAGGGAAAACGCGGAGATTTACGAGGGGTATTACGCCTTGTTCCGCGAGCTTTACGCCACTAATAAACTCAATTTCGTTAAACTGAGCGGACTGTCAGATCCAAAATAGCTTTCGTAATTATATAAGGGGGCGGCACATGGGAAGCTCAAAATACGTAATCATAAACGGGACGCGTTTCGGCGGCAACGCTCCGGTGCGCGTGGAAAGTATGCTGAAGACCCCGTTGTCGGATAGGCGGGGATGCGTCAACGAACTGGAGGAGCTGAGCAGAGCGGGCTGCGAGCTGGTCAGGGTAGCTTTTCCCGGCAAATCGAGCGGCGACGGTTTGAAATACTTGATCGGAGTGTCGAAAGTACCGATCATGGCCGACATCCATTTCAATCACGAGTTCGCCCTGGCCGCCCTCGACTGCGGCGTGTCGTCGATACGGATCAATCCGGGCAACATGACCGGCTCGGATGGGCTGGCCTCCGTGCTGGCCGCCGCCCGTGCTAACGGCGCCGTAATAAGGATAGGCTCGAACGGCGGCTCGCTCAACAACAGGCAAATCGCGGAGCATGGCGATAGGGCGTCCGCATTGGCGGCGGCTGTGGAGGAACAGCTTAGGCCTCTCATCGAAGCGGGATTCGACGACATTATCATCTCGGCCAAATCGTCCTCCGTAAGCGAGACGGTGCGGGCTAATTTCCTGCTGTCCGAAAAATATCCGTATCCGCTGCACATAGGGATCACGGAAGCCGGCAGCGGGACGGACGGCGCGGTAAAGAGCGCGGTCGGCCTCGGCATACTTCTGGGGCAGGGGATAGGCGACACGATGAGGGTCAGCCTGACAGGAGACTCGAAGACCGAGGTGGAGACCGCGTATACGATACTGCGCTCGCTTGGTTTGCGAAGGCGAGGGGTAAATCTTATATCGTGCCCTTGCTGCGGCAGGCGGAGGGTGGACGTTGCCGAGCTCGTTGCGAGAGTCAGAGCGATAATACCTGATCCCGCTCCCGACGGACTCGATATAGCCGTGATGGGATGCGAGGTGAACGGCCCGAGGGAAGCTGCGGCAGCCGATATAGGAATAGCCGGAACGGTTGGCGGCTTCGTGCTGTTCGAGAGGGGATCGCCGGTCATGTCCGGAAGCCTCGGCGAATTGGAGGACTCACTGACGAAACGCTTTCGGAATTTTTTAGAAAAATAACGGGCGTGAATACAAGACCGAAGGGGCGGCAGGCTGCCGCCCCTTCGGTCTTGTATGGTCTATGTTTTCTTGAGCGAAAGCACCCTGCTCTCCGATACCTGGAGCCGTGACGCCGAGATTGCGATCACTCCGTTTTCGAATGACGCGTCGGCCTTGTCCGTGTCGATCTCGAATGGCAGCGGCAACTCGTAGTTGAACGACGCGACGGTCTTTCTGCTGTACCAGGTCTTGCCATCGTCCTCGGTTTTCGCGGTCTCTTCCTTCTGCTTCGACTTGAGCTGTATCCGCTCCTTGGATACCCTTATCTCAACGTCGTCGGGATCGATGCCCGGCGCTTCCACCGATACGTTCAGCCTGCCGTCCTTCTCGTACATGTCGAAGTTGCTGAAACTCCGAGACGTCGGGAGGTCCGGCGCCCACAGCAGCCTGTTGAATATGTCGTCGATATCCATCAACGAGCTTCGGCGGTGGGTTCCCGCCAAACTGTTCCTGAAAGGTGTTAACGCGAACATTTTTATCTCCTCCTGTCAATTATAAAATATTGACTTAGATTGACTAAGGGCATGGTAAAACACTTTTCTAAGTTTGTCAATACTATTGGTGAAAATTGGTCAATTTCTTGTATGTCTGTGGGCGCGTTCGTTCATTATGTTATAATCTGGGTTCCATCAAAACAAATGGGGGAATGTTTCCTGTCGAGAATAACCGATTTGCTGAGGGGCGGGAGAATACTCGTTTCGGACGGAGCCTGGGGCACGTTTTTACATAAGAGCGGGATTGCGCCTGGCGAATGTCCCGACGAGTGGTCGGTTTCCCACCCGGATATAGTGACGGACATAGCCGCGCGTTATTTAGCCGCCGGCGCGGACATGGTCCAGACAAATACGTTCGGAGCAAACCGCCTCAAGCTGGCGAGTTTCGGCTTGGCTGGCAGGGCGGCGGAGATCAATGAGGCGGCGGCCCGCGCGTCACGCGCGGCGTTGGGCGGCATGCCGGATAAATTCGTGATCGCGTCGATCGGCCCCACGGGGAAGATGTTGATAACCGAAGAAGTCACGGAGGAGGAGATGTATGACGCGTTCGCGGAGCAGGCTGCCGCACTTGAGCGCGGGGGAGCCAGTGCCGTCTGCATCGAGACGATGACAGACGTGAGTGAGGCGGCGGCGGCGATAAGGGCGGCGCGCGAGAACACCTCACTGGAGATAATCGCGACGTTCACATTCGACAGGACGCTTCAGGGGACATACAGGACCATGATGGGCGTGTCGCCGGAGCGAGCGGCGGCGGCTGCGCTCGAAGCCGGCGCGGATATAACCGGAGCGAACTGCGGCAATGGAATGGATCGGATGGCCGACATCGCGCGTGAGATGAGGAACGCCTTCCCTGACGCCCTTCTGCTCGTACAAGCCAACGCGGGCCTGCCGGTAAACGTGGACGGGCGCGATGTGTATCCGCAGACGCCCGGCGTCATGGCGTCGCACATTCATAAACTGTTGGACGCAGGGGCTAACGCCGTGGGAGGATGCTGCGGCACAACGCCGGCGCACATTGCCGCGATAAAGGCAGCGGTGGATTTATACGGAACCATTTAGAAGCGCCTGAGAGGGGGACTTTCTTGTGAGAGATTGGTTGAAGAATAATTACATTCCGGTGTTGTCGGTTTGCGTGCTGATCATTGTGGCCATCTCCGCCGCCTTTATATCCAGATCGAGTTCCAGCGCCGCCGATCTGGAGAAAATGCAGAACGCGGTTGCCGAACAAAACGGCCAGCTCGCCGAGTCTAATGATCGGATCAAGAGCCTCGAACTCGAAAACGCGAACAGAATCTCGGTGATTGAGGGTCTCAGGCGGGAGAACGAGATAGCCGCCGAGAGACTGGAGGCCGCGAATACAGCCGCCCAATCGGCGATAGAACGCCTGCGGCAGGAGCTCTCGGACCGCGAAAATGCCCTTAGCGAGGCGCGTCTCCAGATGCTCGCCGCCGGTGAAGAGATTGAATTACTGAAAATCGGCGTAGAGGAGAGGGATTGGGCGATAGCGAGGGGACTGGAAAGCGCCGCCGACGCGGAGGCGCTGATAGAAGGCTTACGAATGGAACTCGCCGCGGCGGGGGAATCATACCGGGCGTTACAGGACGCCGCGTCTGACGCGGCATCCGAAGCCGCCGCCGAAATCGAACAGTTGAAGGCCGAACTTGCGGACAATGAAATCGCGGCAGACACGGAAATCGGAAACCTCCAATCGCAGATAGAAGAATATACAAGTCTTGCACACAGCGCCTCCGAAGCCGCAAACGCCGAGTTCGAACGTCTAAACACGGAGTTGGCCCGATATGAAAGCGAGATAGAAGACGAACGCCGGACGGCCGTATCACGTCAGGCTCTAATAGAACGCCTGCAAGCCGACGCCGCGGAGCTGCAAAGAGCATCGGAAGAAAGCCGCGCCGAGACGGAGCGCCTCAACGCCGAATTGGAGCGCCGCGAACGCGAGGTTGAAACGGAGCGCCAAGCCGCCCTTTCGCATCGCATCGAAATAGACCGTCTGCAAAGCGAACTCGCGGAGCGGTTAAGAGAGACGGAGACCGGCAGCGCCGAAATACAACGGCTAAACGCCGAATTAGCGCAAAGAGAAAGCGAGATCGAAATCGAACGCCAGGCCGCCGCCTCCAGTCAGGCCCGGGTAGAACGTCTTCAAGCCGACGCCGCGGAGCTGCAAAGAGCATCGGAAGAAAGCAGCGCCGAGACAGAGCGGCAGAGCGCCGAATTGGCGCGCCTCGAAAGCGAGGCCGAGACGGAACGCCAAGCCGCCGCCGCGCATCGGACGGAAACAGAACGCCTGAGGGCAGAGCTGGAGGAACAGAAAATGGCGTCGGAAGCGGGCGACGCGGAGATCGAGCGCCTAAAGGCCGAATTGGCACGATACGAAAGCGCGGCCGAAGCCGACCGTCTGGCTGTATCTTCCTATCAGGCCGATATTGGCCGCCTTGAAACAGAACTGGCTCGACTTCAAAACGCGTCGGCCGCGGATCGTGAATCCATCGTTTCCTATCAGGCGGAAATAGCCCGCCTCACGAAACTGGTATCGGATCACGAAGATGAGATACAACGCCTTAGAACCGTCATCGCGGAAAACGCAGAGGCGAACGCCGAGATCGAAACGCTGAACAAAATCATCGAGGAGCGTGACGAGATAATAGCGGCGAACTGGGCCGAGATCGAAACGCTTAACACAACCATCGGAGAGCATGACGAGACCATAGCGGCGGACAGAGCCGAGATAGACGGCCTTAACAAACGGATATCCGACGCGATAACCGAGATAGAGCGCATGAATGAACAGTTGGAAGGGAATGAAGCCGGTAGAATAGCGGAGGAAAAGATCTTCGACGGATTGAGCGCGGCGATAGATAAACTATGGGTCGAAGGATATATCACCGCATCACACGCGCTGGCGTCCGAAGCGGCGTCAAGGTTTCCGGAGAATTCGTACTTCGAGAACTCCGCGCGTCAGCTTCGGACATTGCTCGACGCAATGGCCGGAGACCCGGCTGCGCTGCCCGACGTGATTCCTCAGTAAGCTGACGATTATCCGCCGGCAATTTGCAACGCCGGCCGGATATTCGTTTTTGGGATATGCTCGTCATTCCCAAATCGGCACCGCTTTCTTGAAGGCGTCGGCGGCGATAGACAGAGGAAGATTCTTTATTTGCGCCAACCCGAGATCGCGGGCAGGTAATGTCTCCGAAAAACGTAATTCATATAGCTCCCGGCTGTCCAGCATCTTTTGTACGTCTTCTTTAATTGTTGCCGCTATGCCAAGGCCGGTTTTCGCAAATTCGGCCAGTAATGCGAGACTCCCCAATTCTATCGCCGGATTGATTTCCAAATCGTGACCCTTTAGAAAAAGATCCATTTGCTTTCTTGAGTTACTGCTTTTGTCCAACATAAGGATAGGATACTTGTGTAAATCCCTGAGCCGGATCACCGTATCCGCCAGATAATCATATTTTGCGCCCGCAACGAAGCAATCATGGAATCGCATCACAGGCGTTATATCGAGCGCGGGGTCATCGTCCAATGGGAGATTTACGAATGATATATCAACTGTCCCGTTTTTCAGGAGCTTTATCAACTCCAGGGTCGTGCGATTTATTATAGAAATACGAATCTCGGGATATTTCGCGTTGAATTCATTCAAAAAAGGAATTAAGAAAAGGCCGCAAGCCGTGTCGGACGCGCCGATTTTTATTTCACCGCAGCGCAGGCCTTTCATGCTCGATATTTTCTCCTGGGCGTTTTCTATTAACAAAATCGCATTGCTTACATAGGAGAAAAGAACATCGCCCTCGGACGTTAATTGAACGCCGCGCTTGGTGCGGTTGAACAGCTTGCAGCCAAGCTTATCTTCCAGTTGCATGATCGACTGAGAAACGGCGGACTGCGACACATAAAGCCTTTCGGCGGCCTTAGTGATATTGCCGGTTTTTGCGGCTTCGCAAAAAAATCTATATAGCTCCAAGTTTACATACATAAAAATCACAACTCCTTATCATTGTCATAAGTATCATTAATTTTACTTATTAGAACAACAGTATTATTCTATATACCGAAAAAAGTCAAGCGCAAAGGATTGGCTGTTGGTTTTCCCGGCGGTTCGGCAAAGAGTGTCAGGGCAGGGCGACGAAGGAGTGATGAGATGATTAAAATAATCGATTACAAGGCCGGCAACGCTCCGAGCGTGCTGTCCGCGGTTGCCTTTCTGGGTTACAAGGCCGGTTTCGCGCGGGCGCCGGATGACCTCAAGGGCGCGGGGCATATTATTCTGCCCGGAGTGGGAAGCGCGAAGGCGACGATGGATTCCCTGCGCGGGATGGATTTGATTTCCGCGCTGGAAGAAGCGGTGCTGAGAAAGAAGGTTTTATTTTTAGGGATTTGCGTCGGTATGCAGGTTCTTTTCGAGCATAGCGAGGAAGAAGACGCTGAATGCTTCGGATGGCTCAGAGGCGGCGTCGTCAAATTCGACGAAAAAAAGGTCAGGGTTCCGCAGATGGGATGGAACAGGGTGAGCTTCGTAAAAAACGCGCCCTGCGTAGCACGGGATGATTTCTTTTATTTCGTAAACTCGTATTACGCGAACCCGGCGAACGATTCGGATCTATGGGGCATGGCCGAATATAACGGTCAGTTTGCCGCAGCCGTGAACAGCGAAAACATATACGGCGCTCAGTTTCACGTTGAAAAGAGCGGTGAAGCCGGGCTCGGGCTGCTGAACGCTTTTCTAAAACTTAAGGGAGAATATTGATCAATGCTTACTAAAAGGCTGATAGCCTGCTTTGACGTCATAAACGGCAGAGTGACGAAGGCAGTGCAATTTCAAGACAACATAGACGTAGCTCCCGCCGAAGAGTTGGCCGAGACTATGTACGCCGCCGAAATAGACGAGTTGATCTTCTACGACATTACGGCAAGCGCCGAGAAACGCCGCATCGATTTAGAAACCGTAAAAAAAGTTGCGAAGCGCGTTTTTATCCCTTTCACAGTCGGCGGCGGGATAAAGGGCCTGGACGATATGTACGAGGCGCTTAAGGCGGGGGCCGAAAAGATAAGCGTAGATTCAATGGCGGTGCGAAACCCGCAAATCATCGCCGAGGGCGCAAAAGCATTCGGATCGCAATGCGTCGTATTGTCCACTCAGGTGAAAAGAGAAAGGAAGATGCCGAGCGGGTATGAGGTCTATATAGACGGCGCGAGGACGGCGACCGGGATGGACGCCATTGAATGGATAAAGCGCGGGCAGGAGCTCGGCGCCGGAGAGATATGCCTGAACAGTATCGACAACGACGGAACCCTGGCCGGCTACGACGCCGGACTTATGATGCTGGCGCAAGCCGCTGTCTCCGTCCCCCTCATCGCTTCGGGAGGCGCCGGCTCGCCGGAACACTTAAAGGCGCTGTTCACGAATACGGACGCGCAGGCGGCAATAATCAGCAGCATGTTGTATTCGCCCAGGCTGGGAAGAAATTATACGGTGAGGGAGCTGAAAAAATACCTGGCCGATAACGGCGTCCCTGTGCGCCCGGCAAAAGACCGCGCGCAGCTACGAGAGAAGGGATAACAAATGTTGACTGCGGTAGTAGGAATTAACTGGGGTGACGAGGGCAAAGGGCGCATGGTCGATCTGCTGGCGGAAAAGTATGACGTGATCTGCCGGTATCAGGGTGGCAATAACGCGGGGCACACGGTTATCAACGAAAAAGGCAGATTCATATTAAACCTCCTGCCGTCCGGCGTCTTGCGCGAGGGAACCGTAAACGTCATGGGCGGAGGTATGGCGATCGATTTAGAACATCTGTGCGGCGAGATTAAAACGCTCAAGGAAAAAGGCGTCAGCCTCACGCCCGATAACCTGAAAATCAGCGACAGGGCCTTTATATGTATGCCGTATCATAAAAGACAGGACATATTGGAAGAAGATCGTCTTGGGGATAAAAAATACGGCTCGACCCGTCGCGGCATTGCGCCCGTCTACGGCGACAAGTACATGAAAAAAGGGCTGAGGATGTGTGATTTGGCGGATTCCGAAACACTGGGGCAAAAACTTACCGATCTTGTCGAATGGAAAAATCTCATGTTTGAAGGTTACGGTTCAGACAGGATAAACATGCCCGATGTCCTGCGCTGGCTGGATGAGTATGGCGCGTTACTCCAACCTTATATCGCTGATACGTCGGAATGTTTATCGGCGTCCGTCCGCGCCGGCAGAAACATTTTATTCGAGGCGCAGCTCGGCGCGCTGCGGGATATCGATTACGGCATCTATCCGTACACCACGTCATCACAGACGCTCGCGGCTTATGCGCCTGCCGGGGCGGGGATACCGGGCGTGAGGCTCGATAATGTGATCGGCGTTATGAAAGCTTACTCCAGTTGCGTGGGCGAAGGGCCGTTTACAGCCGAGATGTCCGGCGACGAGGCTTCCGCTCTGCGCGAGGCGGGGGCGGAGTACGGCGCGGCAACCGGCCGGCCGCGCAGGGTAGGCGGGTTTGATATTCCGGCGAGCCGGTACGGTGTGCGGGCGCAGGGCGCCGACGAGCTCGCGCTGACCAAACTGGACGTGCTTTCATTTCTCGACAGGATACCCGTCTGCACCGCGTATGAAGTCGACGGAGTAAAAACTGATCGCTTCCCGTCCGGCGACGCTCTTATGAGAGCAAAACCTGTTTACGAGTATTTGGACGGTTTTAAAACCGATATATCAAAATGTCGCAGAGCGGAGGACTTGCCCGACGCCGCGGTGAAATACATCCGGTTTATTGAAAACGCCGTCGGCTGTCCGATAAAATATGTGTCGGTCGGAGCGGGGCGCGACGACTATTTGACAATGACCGCTAAACAGACGGATTTCATCAAAGACGGAGGCTGTTAAATGACTGACAGATATGAAAGCCCTCTATGCAGGAGATACGCCGGTTTGGAAATGCAGCGAATTTTTTCCGACGACAACAAGTTTTCCACATGGCGCAGGTTGTGGGTCGCGCTTGCCGAAAGCCAGAGAGAATTGGGGCTTGATATAAGCGCGGAACAGATTGACGAGATGAAGGCGCACATAACCGACATAAATTATGAGGCGGCTGCGAGGTTTGAAGCAAAGACGCGGCACGACGTCATGGCTCATATCCTGGCCTACGGCGAGCAGTGCTCCAAGGCAAAGCCCATCATCCATCTCGGCGCGACCTCATGCTATGTGGGTGACAACACCGATATACTCCTGCAACGTTCCGCCCTGCTTCATATCAAAAAATTGATCGTAAACGCCGCAGCCATACTGTGCGATTTCGCGGAAAAATATAAGAGCCTTCCATGCCTCGGGTATACTCATTTTCAACCGGCGCAGCCAACTACGGTCGGAAAGCGAGCCACGTTGTGGATACAGGATCTGCTGTTCGACCTGAGACAGCTTGAGTTTACGCTCGGTAATTTGAAACTGCTCGGATGCAAGGGAACGACGGGCACCGGCGCGAGCTTCCTCGCCCTGTTTGACGGAGACCATGAGAAAGTGAAAGCGTTGGAGCAAAAAATCGCCGATAAAATGGGGATTGGCCATGTTTACTCCGTCAGCGGCCAGACCTATTCGAGAAAGGTTGATTACCTCACGCTGTCCGTCCTGTCGGGCGTCGCGCAAAGCGCGTGTAAGTTTTCAAACGATATTCGCCTGCTGTCGCACTTGAAAGAGATTGACGAGCCTTTCGAGGAGGCGCAGGTCGGGTCGAGCGCGATGGCTTATAAAAAGAATCCGATGAGAAGCGAACGTATCGCGTCCCTTGCCCGGTATGTGATGGCGGACGCGCTCAATCCCGCGTTTACCGCAAGCGCGCAATGGCTGGAACGGACTCTCGACGACTCCGCGAACCGGCGTATAGCGATCCCCGAAGCATTCCTTGCCGCAGACGCGATCCTTGCGCTGATGATCAATATAGCCGGCGGGCTTACCGTCTATCCGAAGGTGATAGAAAAAAACCTGAATGATGAGCTGCCCTTTATGGCGGCCGAAAACATTCTGATGCACTGCGTCAAAAAAGGCGGCGACAGACAGGCGCTCCATGAAAAGTTACGGCTGCATTCGTTTGAAGCCGCGAAAATGATTAAGCGGGACGGCGCGAAAAACGATTTAATAGCCCGCGTTTTAGCGGATACAGGCTTTAATATCTCCGAAAAAGAAATAAATAATATATTGCGCGCCGAACAGTTTACAGGCAGGGCCGCAGAACAGGCCGAGGAATTTTTATCCGAGGCCCGGATAATTCTGGAGGCCAACAGAGAACTTTTGGGCATGGCCGTTACCGTAACGGTGTGACGAATACGAATCATTCGGCTGATATAATCTCATTGTTGACATCCTGACAGAATCATGTATACTAACCCGTACTTAAAACTTACGGGGTGTTTGCAATGCCGTTCGTACCATGCTTGCTTTAGCCGACTGTAATAATTTCTTCGTGAGCTGTGAAAGGCTTTTCCGTCCTCACTTGAAGGATAAGCCGGTCGTCGTTTTATCCAACAATGACGGCTGTATTATTTCCAGGTCAAATGAGGTCAAGGCAATGGGCATTCCTATGGCTGAACCGTACTTTCGCGTTGAGCAATTCCTTAAATCAAAGGGCGTCGCCGTCTGCTCGGGCAATTTAGCCGCGTATAATGAAATATCGGATAAAGTCATGGCTTTCTTATCGCGATACACTGACTGCCTTGAGGTATACAGCATAGACGAAGCATTCTTTAATCTTCCGGAAAACGCGATTCCCGACCCGGTATCATATTCTATCGAAGTCCGCGGGCAATTATACCGTCAAATTGGAATTCCATTATCCATAGGTGTTGCGCCGACCAAGACGCTTACTAAGCTCGCCTCCGATAAAGCCAAAAAAACGGAACTCGGCGTAATGGCCCTTACAAGGAAAAACATCGTTCCTGCGCTGCGGGCGACCCCGGTTCAGGATGTTTGGGGGATCGGCCGCAAGAACGCCGATAAACTGAATAGATGGGGGATTATTACCGCGTTTGACTTCGCCGGGAAAGACCCTGTTTGGATAAAGAAGGTAATGTCGATAAGGGGCGTTATCACGCAATATGAATTACGCGGACAGCCCTGCATACCTCTTGTCACAGAGCCCGCGCCTCCGAAATCCATTCAGGTGTCCCGGACATGGGGTCAGAAAATCACCTCCATCGATGACGTTGAACGCGCCATTATCGACAATATATTGAAAGCGGGTACGCTGCTGAGAAGGGGTCGTCTCGCGGCTAAGGCGATGGCCGTCTACATTCGCCGCGGTTATCGCCATCATGGGGAATGCGGTTATCTGACGGAAGATTTTTACTTCGGCGAGCCTGTCATGAGCGACATAGAGCTGATCGACGCGGCCCGGTATTTGCTGCGAAAAATATTCGTTCCGGGGTATCAGTACACTCAGGGCGGAATTACCCTTTGCAATTTTACCGACGCTAACTACAGGCAAAGGACGCTGTTTGGCAACGATAATGAACGGAAGGCAAAATACGAAACCATATCCCGCGTTACGGACGAGATAAACGAATTCCTGGGGCACAGGGCAATTTATCCGGCTACCCTCGCAGTCAAGGATAAACCATGGAAGCCGTATAGGAACCATCTGTTTCCAACGCCTTGACAAACGCTTCATGCGTTTGTCCCGCCTTGACGCCTAGCGCGGGTTTTTAATACTCCCACTCGAAATCCGGGCCTCCGGCTTCGCGGATCCTTCGCTTCATGTCGGCGGATATTTTTTCGAGGGCGTTTTGCGTCTTGCCTTCGCAGCGCGACACGAGTATCGGCTGCGTGTTCGACACGCGGAGGAGCGCCCAACCGTCCGGGTACAGTATGCGGACGCCGTCTATCGTAATCGCCTCCATGTCCTTTAGCGCCGCTTCCTTCACCCGCTCGACAATGCCGAACTTCTCCCTGTCGGCGCAGGGGAAACGCGTCTCGGCGGTCGAAGGATACGCCGGCAGCGCCGCGACGAGGCCGGATAATTTTTCGTCCGTGTTCGAGAGTATGCGCAGAAGGCGTCCGGCGGCGTAGAAGGCGTCGTCGAAGCCGTAAAACTCGTCGGCGAAGAACATGTGCCCCGATACCTCGCCCGAGAACAGCGCGTCCTCTTCCTTCATCTTGGCCTTCACAAGCGAGTGCCCCGACTTCCACCAGAGGGGCTTGCCGCCGAGCCGCTCGATTTCCTCCGGCAGCATCATCGAACTCTTTACCTCCACTATGGCCAACGCGCCCGGGTTTCGTTCCAGAATCTCGCGCCAGTATATCGCCATCAGTTGATCGCCGAAAATCATGTTCCCTTTGTCGTCAACGACGCCTATGCGGTCGGAGTCGCCGTCGAACCCTATGCCGGCGTCCGCGCCTTCGCGCAGAACCGCCTCGATGAGCGCCGGCAGGTACTCGCGTTTGGTCGGGTCGGGGTGATGGTTGGGGAAATTGCCGTCGGGTTCGCTGAACAGCTCCACGACCTCCGCGCCGACGGCGCGGAGGAATGCCGGCGCGTAGATGCCGCCCGTGCCGTTGCCCGCGTCGGTCACGACCTTTAGTTTTCGGGGGCCCAGCGTTATCTTCGATCTGAGCATCGCCGAATACAGCTCGTTAATGTCGGCGTTCCCGACGCTACCTTTCGTCTCGGCAATTTCCGTCCTGCCTTCGGATATTATCCTGTATATCTCCTGCACGTCGTCGCCCCACATCGTGGCTTTCCCGAAGGCGAGTTTGAGCCCGTTGAACTCCGGAGGGTTGTGGCTGCCCGTCACCATGACGCCGCCGTCCATTTCGAAATGGTAAAGGCTCCAGTAAAACGCCGGGGACGCGGCCATCCCTATGTCGGTGACAGAGACGCCGGCGCTTGCCAATCCTTCTATGATCGCGGATTTTATCCGAGGGGTTGAGAGCCGCGCGTCGCCGCCGACCGCGGCGGTACTGATGCCGCGCTTGGCTAGGAATGTGCCGTAAGCCGCCCCGATCGTCCTTACCGTTTCGCAGTTCAGCTCCTGTTCGGCGAGCCCCCTGACGTCGTATTCCCTGAAAATATGACGCGGAATCTTCACGTTATCTTGCGGCATAATAATTCCTCCCGGCGTTTAACGATAAGGTAATTTACAAAACTTGAACGATCACGTTAATAATATCATTTCGAGTTGAGAATTGAGAATTAAAAAATACCGTGAAATTCTGTTTTCTTTTCGTGCAATTTGGAGCGATTTTTTACTTAATTCTCCATTAACCATTCTCAATTTTCAATTCAAATGATATTATACGTATATGCAAGGCCATTACGAAGGCCGCAGCGTCCGCGGGGTGTTACGAGCACCGCCGCGGCGAATGTAGGGACTGACTTTAACCCATAGCCTACAAACACGGGAAAAACCCGCCGCTACGACGGAATCAGTATATCCATTCGCTTGGGCGTTTTCAAGCTGATTTAACCGTCGTCCCGACTGTGTTTTTTACGTGAAAACGCTGAAGATGTGAATTAGAAGCGCGTAGGCGAAGTGTTCCCTGCGCGCTTTTTTGTATGGCCTTCCATAACCCGGCGGGCGGGTTTTTTGACCCGCACGCCGGTCCGCGTTTGCGGAAAAGTTTTGTGTGAGGCTGGTGATGGCAATGTTACGTATAATAACATTCGGTGGCCTGCAAATATCGAAGGGCAAGAAAGCGCCGCTGATTGCCGGCAGGAACACTAAGATGTGGGAACTGCTGAAGCACCTGCTTGCGAATTACCCAAACCCCGTGACCCTCGAAAAGCTCGTAGCAACGGTCTGCACCGAAGAAGACATGAACGATCCGGGGAGGAACATCAGGGCGCTCGTTTACAGGATGCGAAAGACGCTTGAGAGGCACGGATGTGATCCGGATCACATTTTATCCTCAAACGGCAGCTATCATTGGAACAAAAACATCGCGTGCTTTATTGATTTCGTGGAGTTCCGCAAATTCCTCGACGAAGCCGAAGCGCCCGGCAAAAGCGACGACGAGCGCATAGCTTCCTACAAAGCCGCCATCGCGCTCTATCATGGCGAGTTCATGGGGGAGAAATGGTCGGATACGGATTCGTGGGCGTTCAACTTCGTGGTTTTTTACA
>Ga0099364_10001878_pt1 | contig 33949 bp, 32 predicted proteins | sample TergutTh196P3_FD_73070 | JGI IMG/M metagenome (GOLD analysis project Ga0099364, IMG submission 73070) | Microcerotermes parvus P3 segment gut microbial communities from Pointe-Noire, Republic of the Congo - Th196 P3 | ecosystem: Host-associated > Arthropoda: Insects > Digestive system > Gut ... | reverse complement strand
GAGGCTTCGTTTTCATCCCTGAAAAAGACGACATTGTCATGTTAGACTTCGAATACGGCGACCCGAACCGTCCCTACGTCGCAGGCAGCATCTTCTCCGAAAAGGTAAGCATCGGCGGCAACGACAACAACAAGATAAAAAGCATCACCACGCGCGTCGACAGCTCTATTACCTTCGACGACGACAAGGGAAGCATCGTCATCAAGGACAAACAGAAATCGGACAGCACAATGACCTTCGACGGCGAACAAAATATACATATCAACGCCGACAAGAGCATATTGCTGACCAGCGGTGAATCATCCATCCTGATGAAAAAAGACGGGACGATAGATATCACAGGCGTAAACATCACAATCAACGGTTCGAAAAATTCAAAGATGCTGAGCGGAGGCGCGCAGTTCGACGCCACCTCGCAAGGCGCCAAAGCGAGTGTAACCGGAACAACAACGACCGTCCACGGGGGAGACACGACGACCGTCTCCGGACAGACCAAAACAACCGTAACGGCTGTCGGGCCTACAATCATTGACGGAGCCGTAGTTAAACTGAACTAATAAACGCCAAATGAAAGAAACCAATCCGATAGAACAGCGTATAGAAGCGATGGCCGATAGATGGAATGACGTAAAAGAGGCCTCACAGGACGTCAGGGTTATTCGTATTCTTGCAGACGAGCGGGAAATGCCTATGATTGACGCTTTTATCTGGTATATGGTTGGATTGGACAATCTGATTGACGATATAGCTTTCATTTTAGACCCGCTCTTTACGGATGCTGATACCTATAGCCTTCACTTGTTGCAGGCGCTGGAATCCTGCATCAGGGAATGGAATGAAATCCCGAAAGAAGAGGGTATTGAGTTTGTACCAGTAGATTGGACGCCGGACATGAATTTAGCGGGTAAAAAAAACGCCTCGACGTTGTTTGTTGCGAATTTCAACCATTTGGCCAAATCGTTAGACCTTGAAGAAGGTGTTTTTACGGTAGCGACCCTCACCTTTCCGCGCGACCCGGCCAAAGCAAAAGAGGTACAGACATGGCTCGAAAATGCCATCAAAGCCGGTATCTCCCCCCAGGTACGTTTTCTTGTGGTTGATTCGGCGGAACATCCGGTATTTAATAAGGTGGCAAACGTGTTTGACGAACAGGTATATACGCTTGTCCCTGATTTGGATATGGATAATGTGATGAGTCAGGTGGCTGCCATGGGCGATCCGACCGACCCGTCCACTCCGTACCGTATCTCATTCGTAAACATGATGAACGCCATGGGGAAAAACAACCCAAAGGAGGCGCTGAAAGAAAGCAAAACATGTATCCGTATTGCAAAAGAAAATGAAGCACGCGACCCTGGCTGGGGCATACAGGTGGTAGTTGTCAATCTGGCATTAGCCAACGACCAACTGAAAACAAAAAACTATGAAAAGGCTATCCAGTTTGCAGACGAAGCAATCGAAGCGGCTGACGCCCTGACGGACAAAGTCGACCCTGCCATAGCCAATTCCATATCCGGACAGGCCTGTATGACGAAAGCAGCTATCTACTGCTACCCGAAAGAATGGGAAAAAGCCCTCCCATTTTATGCCCTGGCAGCCGAAAAATATGAAAAAGCTAACAATACGGTTATGGCCATTGAAGCATATCGCATGGCCGGCTTTTGCAGCGCCAAGTCATGGGGCGCAGATACGGTGGACTATTTAGTGAAAGGATTCCGGCTCGGAGAGTTTGCCGACAAGGAGAGTATAAAAGCAAGCACATATGCTGTATTGATAAGACAACTGCTTGATAAACGATACAGGGATGAAATATCTTTTGAAGAAATAGACCGTATCGCATCCGGTATCTATGGCGACAACTGGCATGAGATCATCAACCTTTTATGGAAACAGTCGCCCGATGCGGAAGAAGTATTAATGAACCCGACAGAAAGGAAGTAATATGGAGCATAAAGATATAAAAAAGGGAAGCGAACTGACGCCTCCGGCCAGCGATGCTTCATACGCAGAGAAGGCGTCATTCAACCTGAAACGCCAGGCTGATGTGATGCAACAATCGTTGACCTCGGCTGTCGACCGGCAGCAGGCTATTCAAAACAATCCTAATGCAACGTCGACCAATAAGCAGGCGGCAACCGTATTAGCCGGAGCAGAAATGGCGCTGTCCTTGGCCGGCAACCTGAAGAGTATCGGCATGAGGGTATCCGAATCGCTGATGATGCCCCTCTTCGAAAAACTGTCGTTCCTGAAAGGAATGGCCTGTCTTCCTGTCCTCAAACAAACAGACCCGGTGATGGGCATTGACATCCATAATGTGATCATCCCTCCCTCGCCTGTTGTGCCCATGCCGCACCCCTATATCGGGATACTGTTTCGACCGAAAGATTTTGTCTCCTGCTCCGCCCTGTCCATACTGCCCGTTCCTCCCGAACCGGAACCTGTCAATGAGGAATCCGATTCCGCCGCTATCGCAAAATCCAACGCCGCCAAAGCCGCCAGCCTGGTGCATACCGCCGCCGTGATGGCTATCAACATGATTGGCGCCAGCGTGAAGTTAGGCGATTACCTTCCCCGCGCCGTCGCCGGCACGCCCACACAGAACGTTCCGCATATACCCATGGGTGCAGGCTTCTCGCCTCCTTTTGCCTTAGTAGAAAAAAATGTCGGCCACTCCTATCTCGGCAGTCTGATTGTGCTGGCCGATAATGAACCGTTGAGCGGAGCGGTAGCCCATCTTCACAACGACTGCTGGGATGTGGGCGCTACCAACCTGCACACTGAAGACGGCGTGATGAAAGCCGTAAGGTTTTATGTCCCTTCAGGTATCCAGACGTCCATCCCCATGGGCAAACCGGTGCTGACCAACCCCGTCCCTATCCCCGTCAACGCCATGTCTATCGGCAAGAAACTGCTGAAAGCAGGATTGGGCAAACTGAAAAAAGTAGCCGGTAAAGTGGCTAAAAAAGCTGAAATGATGTCGCGCAAAGCCGTCGAAAAAGCGCTCAATAAAATAGGCCAAAACCCGAAACTGAAAGCAAAAATGGGCGGATGCGCGGGTTTGACCAAACTGTCGAAAAAATTCGGCCTCGGACTGTCACACCCCGTAGATGCAGCCGAGGGCTACTTCTATACCGATAATGTGGATTTCTCCCTTCCGGGCGTTATCCCTGTCGACTTCGAACGCACCTATTATTCGTACAGCAATTACCAGGGGCCGTTAGGAACAGGCTGGCATCACGCCTACGACATGGCGCTGGCCTTCGACCACGACGATAATATCGCCGCCTTCCGCCAGTCCGACGGACGGACCACCGGTTTTCAGATACCCGCACGTGGCGGTTCGTTCTTCAACCGCAAGGAAAAACTGTGGCTGCACCGTACCGAAAACGATTCGTATTATATCTCCGACCTCGAAGGATTACTGTATTATTTCACCGACCGTGAATACCATAACCCGCATAACAAAACCGAAGCGCACCTCCTGCAAAGCATCGCCAACCGCAACGGATATGCCATCCGCTTCGAGTACAGTCCCGACGGCATTCTAAAAAAAATGACGGATACCGCCGGACGCGACATCCTCTTTGAAACCGACCACAAAGGGCATATCACCGCCATAAGTACGCCCGGCCAAACCGAAAACAGCCCCCGTATCACCGTGGCGCGCTATACCTACGACGCAATTGGACGACTGACGGTGCAAACCGACGCATTAGGACATGAGATGTACTTCGAGTATAACGGTCACCTGATGACCAAAGAAATATGGCGAAACGGACTGACCTGGCAGATGATTTACAAGGGAACGGGCGTTGATGCCAAATGCATCGAGATAACCGGCAACAACGACCTGATGCACTACAAAATCAACTATGTAGCGCCCGACTGTACGATTGCCGTCAATAGCCTCGGAGATCAAACGACTTACTACCACAGGAACGGTTTTGTGACGAAACGCATCGACCCGAACGGCGGCGAGCATGTGTTCCGTTACAACAACGACAACGAACTCGAGTGGACAACCGACGCCGTCGGCAACGGTGAGGGTGAAACGCACGACGAATATGGAAACTTAGTAACCAAAACAGCAGCCGACGGCGGTTTCACGAGCCTCAAATATGAAAACAGGGATTTCCCGTACCTGCCCACCTCTGCCATCGACGCCGCAGGCGGTCGCTGGCAGTGGACATATGACGAACATGGCAACCTCGCCCAAAGAACCGACCCCGTCGGCGCCGTAACGGCTTTCGGCTACAGCGACGGATTGCTTTCCGGCATCACCGGCGCCGAAAAACAGCAGACACACCTGGAATACGACCGGCACGGCAACCTGATAAAAACAGTCTCCCCCGACGGAGGCATCAACCGCTGGCAGTACGACCTGCTGGGACAATGCCTGCAGCATGAAAACCCCAAAGGCGGCGTAACCGAATACGCCTACGACCTGCTGGGACAGGTCACGAAGGTGCGGGAACCTGACGGCAATATCCGCGAACTGACCTACGACAGGGAAGGCAATGTAATCCATGCCAGGGACAACGACCGGGATGTCAGCTTCACCTACCGCGGCGTCAACAAGTTAGCTTCACGCACCGAACGAGGCGCCACGCTCCGTTTCCTCTACGACACGGAAGACCAACTGCGATGCGTCGTCAACGAAGCGGACGAGAGATACACCTTCACCCTCGATACACAAGGCGATGTAACTGAAGAAAAAGGCTTCGACGGCCTCACCCGCAAATACTACCGCGACCTGGCCGGACGTGTGACAACCGTCATGCGACCCGACGGCAAGCTGATAAATTACGAATACGACCCCGCCGGTCGCGTAACGAAAGTCATCTACAACCCCGACGACAAAAAAGGACAAACCGAAGAGACCTACGAATACCGGCGTGACGGAGCGCTCATCAAAGCCGTGAACGAAAACGCCGAAGTGATTCTGGAACGTGACATCTTGGGACGTGTCGTCAAAGAAATCAGCAACGGCGTCGAGGTCGTCGGCAAGTACGACCTATCCGGCAACCGGACACACATCACCTCCACCCTCGGCGCCGACATCAAAGCCGAATACAACATCATGGGCGATGTCGTCTCCTTAGCGGGCGGCGGCTGGCAGACACAATACCGGCGCGACCTCTTCGGCCTGGAAACAGAACGCACCTTTGCAGGCGGCGTACACTCACACACCGAACGCGACAGGCTCGGACGCGTCACCGGACAAAAATTCTCAAAAAACAGTCGCAGTCTGACAGAAAAGTCGTACTTGTGGGGCGCAAACGACAAGCTGCTCTCCGTCATCACCGACGGTAAAGCCAAACACTTCAGTTACGACGGCTGGGGCAATCTGTCAAAGACCGTCTTTGAAGACGGCCATACCGAACACCGCAACCCTGACAAAGTGGGCAACCTGTTCGAGCGCTTAGACCGCTTGGACAGAAAATACACCCAAGGCGGCAGGTTGCACAAAACGGAAAACAGGGTGTACCGATACGACAAGGAAGGCAACCTGATTCTCAAAAAGGACATTCACGGCGCAACATGGTGTTACCGGTGGAACGAAGCCGGCATGTTAGCCAGTGTGAGGCGTCCCGATGCGAAAGAAGTCTTTTTCACCTACGACGCCTTAGGTCGCCGCATAGAAAAAAAATTCGGCGGCGTGACCACCCGCTGGGTATGGGATGGCAACGTTCCCCTGCACGAGTGCCGCAGCTACTACCGCCGTGACTGGGACAAGATACAGAAGTCCATATACTGGGAAGAGCAAAAGCACCCGTTAGTAACATGGATATTTGAAGAAGGCACCTTCGTCCCGACAGCCAAGTTGACAGAATCCTCAAAGCTATCCATCGCCACCAACTACTTAGGCACCCCCGAAGCCATGTACCGCGAAGACGGCCAAGCCGTCTGGACATGCGAGCTGAACAGCTACGGCAAAGTCCGCAACTACCAGGGCGCCACCAAAACCGACTGCCCCTTCCGCTACCAGGGCCAATACGAAGACGCCGAAACCGGCCTCTACTACAACCGCTTCCGCTATTACTCACCGGAGGAAGGGTTATATCTTTCACAAGACCCGATTGGACTGTGGGGAGGATTTAAATTTTATTCTTATGTATTTGATACTAATAAAGAGATAGATGAATTGGGATTATCACCTGGTCAACCATTTACCGATTCGAAAGGTTTAACGTTAATTGTAAAAAACCAACAGGATTTAAGCCACATGACTACTGCTCAATTAGAATACATGAAAGAGTATGGAGTAGCTGGTACAACAAAAGGAGGGAGATCAAGTGGACGCGAAAAAATCATTTTACATCATCAAAAACAAAACCCTAATGGTCCAATAATTGAATTACCTGCAAGTAAGCACAATTTAGGCAATAGAAAACTGCATCCCTTTGGGAATAAGAAAGGAGCAGGTGTGGGGAAAAATAGACCCGACTTTGACAATTGGAGAAAGGAATATTGGCAAAATAGAGCTAATGATGAATTGAAATTGAAAAAATCAAAAGGAAATTGTTAATATAATAAAGTATATATGGATAAAAATACGATTAAAAAAATTGATGAGTTTTTTGAGAAAAACCCAATAGCAAAAGGTAGAAATGCTACTGAAAAGGAAATAAAAGATGCTGAGATTGAGTTGAATATTACATTCGATAGAGATTACATATCGTTTCAACTTAAATATGGAGGTTCAATGATTAAGTCAAAAGAAATTTATGGATTCTATAATTCAGAATTAATGGGAGATATGAGCATTATTGAACTAACAAAATCTTATCGTGAAAATGAATTCAGTTCATCGGATTGGTTGATTATTGGCACAGATTATTCGGGTAATTTTGTAGGTATCAACAAAGAAGGGAATGTTATACTTCACGACTATGATTTTGAAGAAGACAAAATCGTAGCAAATACTTTTGAACAATATATTTTGGATTCATTAAATGAATGACTATTTATTAATATTTTTATAATTTTTATATTTTTTTAAAAAGAATAAGTTATGGAAGATTACTTTACGGGAAATAGTAGATATTGGCCACTTGTTGGATATGATAATAACGATTTCAATTTTTCTAAGAAAAACAATGAAACTAATTTTATTGTTTCTATACTAAGTACATGACAAAAATTTAAAGATATCTATTTCGGATTCGGCATAAGGGTTGAGCAGAATATTGGCAATAAAGTCCAATCCGTATTTAAGAAAGCTTTTGGCTCGTCTGCCGTGCTTGAGTATTCTGATTGGTTTGATATTATCGTTGACATATACCCCTACTCTATACGCCCAGACAAACGCTAGCATAACGATGGTAAAGAGTTTTTCAATACGTTCGAGGTCTGTCAGATGGGTGTTTTCAATATTGAATCCACTGGATTTCATTCCTCGAAATGCGGTTTCGATCTGCCATCGCTCTTTATAAGATTTCTGTGCACATTGGGGTTTGTTTAAGGAAATAATAATTTGAAATTCAGGTTTTCCCTCTTTATCTTTTACTTTGGACGCCGAGAGATAGCAAAGTTGTCCGTTTACCCGATAGATACGGCGCTTAAAGGTACATTGTCCGCATTTAAGGTCTGCAAACATAACAAATGCTTTGATTTTTTTGCCGTTACAGGGGTCCTCAATAATAAAATTTTCTTTAATGCGGATGTAATATCTTATTTTATTGCGATTCAGATAAGCAACCCATTTTCCCCCTACAAATTCGCGGTCGGCAACGAGATATTCTATGGTTTCGCATCCAAAGAGGTTTATATACCTGTCGATTATCTCGATACGTTCATCTGTATCGGAATTGCCCTGTTTGTCAAGCATAACTATAAGCAGGGGAAATGCAACGCCTTTATAGGTAATGGCCAGGGTTAACACATTGATGTTTGTCTCACCGAACTTCCAGTTTGTTCTGTCCATAGCCAGGCAGAATGTGGGCTTGTGTGGCAGTAATATGAAAATCAATCGGGCAATCAAATCAGTATTCAGGGCATAACTTGCCATAAATCGCTGAATGCGTCTAAGCGACAACCCTGCCTTGGCTTCTGTTTCAAAAGCGGTTGCCAGTTTTTCGAAACAAACCGTTTGTAATTTGCATAAGGCGCAAATAAACAAGCCAAAGAATTTTATACGGGCAAGATTCATATTTCCTGCCAGAATTTCTTGTAAAGTTGAAATTAATTGAGTACTTTTGCACTCGACTTTGAGATTCATTGTATCCATAGTAATTTATTGATATTAAACAACAAAGGTACAAAATCTCAAAGTCTTTTCAAAATAAAAATTCAACTATTTTTGTTGATTTTCAAATAATTATAAACAAAATTCGCACATCCCTATTCGACTAAAAATCGTTCTCGTCCGACTGTTCGCAAGGTGTTCGCAAGGGTGCGCGTCTAAATAAATTATCACAAACGGCGACTATATTTATAGAAGAGGTGAGGAGGTGAGAAGGATTCAAGATACGAGAAGAGATGCGGCGAAACGTCTCGAAATACCCTATCTCTTTTGCTTTCATTAAAATAGGATGGGAATTATAAGTCGGGCGAAAATGTGCTAAAATATGTTAAATTAAAATTTTTTATATACCTGATATTCAATCATTTAAATGCATGAATATCCAAGGGCACAAAAGAAGGAGATGAGGAATTTTTGTCATGTACTTAGGGATATGTAAATGATATAAATAGTTGGATTGATGAATTTGGTTTGTATAAGTCAAGTACAAGTGGTAATAGTAGTAGAGCACAAATAGGACAAGAAGCTCATCGTCAAATTGAAGCAAAATTAGCAAAAAGAGGATATGGAACGGAAGTACCTGTTTATTTACCAAAATCAAATCAAACAGTAAGAAAAGATGCAATGAAAGGGAAAATAGTAGTTATAATAAAACCTAATACTACATCAGGTAAGAGGGATGGAGCAAAACGAGCAGCACTAATGAAATCAGAAGGATATAAACCTTATGTTTGGCTTTATAACCCCAAAAACCCAAAATACTTACCTACTTCAAGCAGTTATATAGGTCCAAATAGTAAAAATTGCCCATAAAATGAGTATAAATTTATTAAAAATAATTCTTGAGGAAGAATTAGCAAAATTAGATTATAAATTATTGCCCAAAAAGCAAAGAATTAGTGATATGATTTATTCTAAAGAATTAGATAATGGTATGATACTTTCTCTTGGTATAACAAAGTCTAAAATTTATAATCATAGATTTACGGGTTCCTACTATTTAGCAGCCTCCTATACATGGTCGATGGCGTCTCCTATTTTTTTGCCGGAAAATGTTTATGAAAGAATTGGAAATTACATTACATTATCAGAGCGAAAAAATTTGGTTGATAAACTATTTTGGAATTTAACAGATGTATGGTGGTTATACAATGATTCAAAAAAAATATTAAACTTTGTAGAGGCAGTTAGAATTACTCAGAGAAAATTTATTTCACAAGGACAGAATATTTTACCAAATTTATTAAATCCAAACAAGTATTTGGATTATAAAAATTACATATCTGCTTTAAATGAAATATTAAAAAACATTGATATATTAAACAATGATGTTCCAAATTTTCTAAATGATGAAAGTCTGTATGAAATCACTAAAAAAATACTTGCAAAAAGAAATGATATACGAAACAATAAAAATGGAATATCATTAATGAGTGTTGATGCTTATAATTGTTTTTATTTATCTTCTAAGAAAAATAGAGACTTAATCGCTTCAATTGCTAATCAAATAACACTTTAATTCATTAGAAAACAGACGGATGAATGGACGTGGAATACATTGACTAAAGAAATAGTAGAAATAATCGAAGAATATAAAAAATTGCTTTGGGATGCAAAAAGAAATGCTCCACCAGTTTTCGTAGAAGAAATTTCAATGTTAAAAAGAGCAGGGATAAACGGTTATATGGTTCCTCCCAAGAAAACAAAATGTTGATTATGAAGTATATTGATGTTATAAGACAAAAGATTGAATTATTGAATAGAAATATTAAGTATTATCGGGAAAATAATGATTTCTCTATTGATACAAACAATCCAAATTGGATAGAAATTGCAACACGTCAATCCATGGAAATAAATTCTAAGTTTAAAACTGAGATATGTAATCTAAATAATGAATTAATTTCAGGATGGAAAAGTTTTTGTAAACAGGACATTTTAGAACTTCAAAATATTTTAGAAATTTCTGATGCATTAATACTTCAAAATATTGGAATTGAAATCAGCAAACTAAGTAAAAGTAATTTTAATGATGCCTTATTTTTCTTATTATTAAAAGGCAAGTTTACTGATTATCGGGACTCCTTGTTTTTTTTAAGAGATATAATTACTTTTGCAAAAGTAAATAATATTAATTATAAAAGCTCAGGTCAGAATTTAATCATGTTATTCAATGAAGATGAATTTCTTTTTTATTTTAAAAATACAATAGAGTTTTAATGGAAAAAGAGAAAAATCAACAATCTGTTACTCAAATAATAACATCTGATTTGGACATAAATAGTGTTAAAGAAGTAATTGATATATTGTAGACCAACTAAACTAAAATCAATCAGGGTGATGGGATTAAAGGCAATAGTTAAAGATTCAAAAATAAAATTTAATATTTTATCTACTCCTTGGTAATTTCACAATTTAAAATTGTTTTTATGAGTACTCAACATTCCAATAACATTAAAATTTTAAATTATGACATTGAAGATTCATTGCCAATGGGTAAGAATATTTTTTACCTTTGTGTTACATGTAAAACTATACTTAAATCATTTCCTTCATTTCCTAAAGAATCTTGTCAATGTAAATGTCAAAATATTACTGTTGATATAGATTATGGAAGGGCTGGTTTTAAGTCACCAATTGATGTAATCATTCTTCAGATAGAATAGTCTAAACTTTCTCTCTTCTTAAACCTGTGAGGTATAAACGACAAGCTGCTCCCCTTCGTCTCCAACGGTAAAACCAAACACTTCAACTGTAAGATGGGAGATGGGTTAATCAGCTTTTCATCGCTTATTTTGAAAAAACGACTTTATTAGGTCGGCACATTCTGCTTCAGTGATGCCATGTTGGACTTCCGTTTTCGGATGCAGGGCGTTGGGGGCAAAGTGGGTGTAGCCGCGCTTTTCATCCTTTGCGCCATAAATTAATGCGGAAAGTTGTGACCAGGCGATGGCGCCTGCACACATCACACAAGGTTCTACGGTTACATACAAGCGGCAATCCGTTAGGTATTTAGCGCCTAAGGCGCTTGTAGCGGAAGTGATGGCAAGCATTTCGGCGTGGGCGGTCGGGTCGTTTAACCGCTCGGTTTGGTTATGTGCTCGGGCGATGATATGGTCATCGCTAACGATAACTGCGCCTACAGGTACCTCGCCTTCCTCTGCGGCAAGGCGGGCTTCGGTTAATGCCTGTTTCATAAAATATTCGTCGGTAAAGGGATTCATGTTGTTCCTTGTCGCATCTCCTGTTCATCAAACAAAGTAGGGCCTTCGTTGGCCTTGTCCGGCTCTGTGTTCCCTTGTCGCATTTCCTGTTCATCAAATAGCATCGGATAATCCTCTGCCAGCTTCTGCCATATATGGGCGAGAATCGTTCGACGACACCAGTTTGCTTTATTTGTGATTTTGTACTTTTTCAGATGCCGTTCAATAGCTTTAAACTCTTTATCATTTAGAGTAAATGAAATACCATGGGTTCGTTTTTCTTTCTTTTCAGGCGATTCTTTTTTTGCCTGTTTGTCTTTCTTTGCTTGTTTTATCTTCATGACGGGGGAGTTCCTTTTTGAGCGGACAAAGGTAGCGTATTTGTTTCCGTTATGCAACTTTTTTGTTTTTTTTATTTGTATTGCAATGATTATTTTTGTAACTTTGCGGCGTTGGAGCGTTCAAAATAGTAACTAATAAAATAAATCGATTATGAAGAAAATTTTTGTATTCTTAGGGTTGTTTTTAGTCTATGGCATTGGTAATGCGCAGATTAATACGTTATCTTCAAAGGAAGTGAAGCAAGGGTGGAAGCTGCTTTTTAACGGGGAAAATTTAGACGGATGGACGTCGGTAGGGAAGGATACGCCTCCTGAAAGAGGTTGGGATGTGGAAAACGGCGTTTTAATTGTGAACAAAGGAGGCGCCCAAAAAGGGGGTGATATTATTACGAAAAACCGGTTTTCGGACTTTGACCTTATGTTTGAGTTCAAGATTACGAAAGGAGCTAACAGCGGACTTAAATATTTCTTTATTAGATATGAGAAGGGGGGATGGCTTGGATTAGAGTATCAGATTCTTGACGACGAAACGCATCCTGACGCCAAATTAGGTCGCGACGGCAACCGCCTTCAAGCAGGATTGTATGATATGTTTCCGCCTGCCAAGAATAAGAAAGACAAGCCGATAGGCGAATGGAACAAAGGGCGGATCGTAGCGAAGGGGACGAAAGTGGAGCATTACCTGAACGGGAAAAAAGTACTTTCGTTTGACCGGAAAAGCGAACAGTACATGGAAGCCTATAAGTTGAGTAAGTTCAATGGCAGCGAACCGGTGTTCGGTAATGTAGAACAGGGACATATCCTTTTGCAGGATCATGCGGATGAGGTGTCGTTCAGGAATTTAAAAATCAAAATTTTAAAATAATAATAGTATGAGAAACACTACGAGAAGAACCTTTATTAAACAGGTTGGAGCAACAGGTGTGGGTATGACGTTAGGCGGTCTGTCATTCAGCGCAAAGAGTTATGCCAATATCGCAGGCGCTAATGAGCGCATTAATGTCGCCGTGATGGGTACAAACGGCAGAGGCAGTGGAATGGGCGCTAATTTCCAGCGTATCAATGATGTGAACGTAACTTTTGTATGTGATGTCGAAGAGAATGCGCTAGCAAAAGGGATGAATGCCGTGACAAGGGCAGGTGGCAGTCCGAAAGCTGAAAAGGACATTCGCAAGGTACTTGAAAATAAAGACCTTCATGCGTTGTTTATTGCAGCACCCGACCATTGGCACACCCCGGCTGCCATCATGGCGTGCAAGGCGGGAAAGCATGTATACTTAGAAAAACCATGCAGTCATAATCCGCGTGAAGGCGAGTTATGTATTGCGGCAGCCCGTAAATATAACCGGATTGTGCAGGTTGGCGCTCAACGGCGTTCATGGTCAGGTGTTATCGAGGGCATCAATGAACTGCGTAACGGTATTATCGGACGGGTTTATTTTGCCAGAGGCTGGTATACGAACAAACGTACTTCTATCGGTTTCGGGAAGAAGGTAGCGCCGCCTGCAAACTTAGATTTCGATTTGTGGCAGGGGCCGGCGCCTCGCAGTGAGTTCCGGGATAACTTAGTTCACTATAACTGGCACTGGTTCTGGCATTGGGGTACCGGCGAGGCGTTGAATAACGGGACACATGAGATGGATGTGATACGGTGGGGACTTGGGGTCGATTTCCCAACGCAGGTAAGCTCGGAAGGCGCGCGTTTCGTGTTCAAAGACGACTGGGAAACGCCGGATACTCAGATTATCAACCTTCAGTTCGGGAATGAGTGTTTAGTCACATGGGAAGGAAGGAGTTGTAATTCAAATAATTCGGAAGGCAAGGATCGGGGCGTTATTTTCTATGGCGAAAAAGGAGCATTGGAAACAGGATTCAACGGATACCGAGTATGGGATCTCAACAATAAAATTGTCAAAGAACTCGATTCTAAGGAGGTTATTGATGGTCGTGACCCTTCAAGCCCGAGCGCCAATTTGGATGCGGTACATATTCTGGATTTCTTAGATGCAATCAGGAACAACCGTCGTCCGCACGCTGATATTGCAGAACTGCATAAGAGTACGACATTGGTGCAGTTAGGTAATATAGCATGGCGTACTGGTCAACGTCTGACAATCGATCCATCTAACGGGCATATTCTCAACAGCACCGAAGGTCAGGCGTTGTGGGGTCGCACTTATGAGCCGGGATGGGAGATTACTTTGTAAATAGGAAAAACGGCCTTTAGATGCGTCAATATTAGCATGTTTGACTATTGCAACGGCAGGATGCCGTATCTGCTCCCCATACCTATCAACGAACGAACGATGAATCCCAGCCTGGGGCAAAATCTGGGTTGGTAATGCCGACCCAAAATGAAAAGGTTGAATTGGGCACACGGGCGTCTCTCTTGCGTAGGCGTTGGAGGCGTCCGCGTATCCGGAATGGATGAAAAATGATTTTTTTTTTTGCATTTTGATTGAATTGCTGTATATTTGCTCCCATAAATCTAATCATTATGCAGGAACTGTTACGATTATTAAAACGGTTTTTCGGCTATGATACGTTCCGCCCGTTACAGGCGGAAATCATACAGCGTACGCTGGCAGGCAAAGATTCGCTCGTCCTAATGCCTACCGGGGGCGGTAAATCGATTTGTTTTCAGATGCCGGCGATTTATATGCAGGGGACGGCGATTATTATTTCGCCCCTTATCTCGCTGATGAAAGACCAGGTGGAAGGGCTTGTTGCCAACGGTATTCCAGCTGCTGCACTAAACAGTTCCATGCCCGAAACAATGAAGTGGCAGGTAAAACAACGTTGCAAACAAGGGCAAATGAAACTCCTGTATATCTCGCCGGAAACGTTAATGAGCGAGCTTGATTATCTCATCTCACAAATGGACATATCCCTTTTTGCCGTTGACGAAGCGCATTGTATCTCGCGCTGGGGACATGATTTCCGACCGGAATATACACAGTTATCCGTTTTGAAAGAACGGTTTCCTAAAGTTCCGGTTCTTGCGCTGACCGCTACAGCCGATAAAGTGACGCGCAACGATATCGTAACCCAATTAGCGTTGAACGAACCCGAAATATTTATCTCTTCTTTCGACCGTCCGAATATTTCATTAGAAGTGAGGCGCGGGTTGACGTATAAGGAAAAGATGGCCGCTATCACACGTTTTATCCGTAACCATCCCGACCAGAGCGGCATTATTTATTGCTTGAAACGCGACAGTACGGAGAAAGTAGCGCAATATCTTAATACTTACTGTCGTATTTCGGCTGTGGCTTATCACGCCGGTTTATCGCCTCATGAACGCGAAAAAGCGCAAAATGATTTTATCAATGAAAGGGTGAGCGTCGTGTGTGCAACTATCGCTTTTGGAATGGGTATCGATAAAAGCAATATCCGCTGGATAATACATTACAACATGCCAGCCAGCATCGAAAATTATTATCAAGAGATAGGACGCGCCGGTCGTGATGGCACGGCAAGCGATACAATCCTTTTTTATTCGTTAAGTGACTTGGTTTTATTGAGCCGGTTTGCAGAAGAAAGCGGACAGGAAAGCGTTAACAAGGAGAAACTGTTCCTGATGAAACGTTATTGCGAGACGGATTTATGCCGTCGTCGAATTCTGTTAAGTTATTTTAGTGAGGAGATAGCGAATGACTGCCACAATTGCGATGTCTGCAAGAATCCGCCCCAACGCTTTGACGGCAGTATCTTAGTACAAAAAGCGCTAAGCGCTATCATCCGTGCAGAAGAGAAGATAGGAATGCGGATGCTGATTGATATACTCAGAGGATCTGGACGCATGGAACTGCTCCAGCAAAATTATCACAAGCTGAAGACCTACGGCGCGGGACGCGACCTCCCCTACCCCATTTGGAAAGAATATATCTTCCAGATGCTGCAATTAGGTTTTATCGAAATTGATTACCTCAATAGCCAGCAGTTGAAAGTCACCCCCTTAGGGAAAAAAGTCCTGTACGGAAAAGAAACTGCTACATTGACCCTGTATACTGAGGTAGAAGACATAGTTCAATCTAAAAGGAAATCTAAAGTTGCGAGAGAAACGATTTATACACCACAAGGATATATACCCGCTCAGGCGGCAAAACCGACCTATACGCCTGAACCCGCTCCAGCGCCGGCAGACAAAGCTAGCGATGATGCTTTAATGGCTGCATTACGCCTGTTGCGCAAGCAAATCGCACAGCAGGAAAAAATGCCCGCCTATATCATCTTTACCGACGCATCCCTTCAGGATATGGTACTTAAAAAACCCCTGACATTAGATGCTTTTTCAAGTGTTAAAGGCGTCGGAGAAGCAAAACTCGAAAAATACGGAGAACAATTCATCGCCACAATCCGCTCCTTGCGAGAGCGTCTTTAATAATAATATACTTAATTAAAAGCCAAATTCTCCTGATTTTGAAGGTTGTGGTTCTATTTCTTTGCGCCGGATCAATAGCGCATTGTCATCAGAAAGGAAGATGTCCGAATCAGGGATATTCTTTACAAAAGCCTCCTTCGCTTCGGGGGAGGGAAAAAGGACAGCGGCCCTGTAGCTTTTTGTTTGGGGGTCAGCCCTGAACCATACTCCCCGATAAGCTACATCCTTCAATAGTGCAGTCAGGTCACGGCTTGTCCCTGAAACTGAGATAGGGCCTCTGAGATATTTGATTATACCCGAATAGGGAGGCGATATTGCTATGTCTGGGGGAATATCCGGCAAGGAAGAATTTTCGGCTTTGACTAATAATGGTATCAGTTCGCCTGCAAGCTGTTGCGCCCGCTCCGATCCGGAAGGATAGACGATAGAGATGTATAAATTATCAACAACCGCCTGTAATTGATAAGGTGAAGCACAGTCGATAGCGCCTAAGGAGTCTGCTTGTTGGCAACGGAATACGTGCATCGAGTAAATTCCGAAGGCGTCATTCCAATCCGGCATCTCATAAATATCAACTGTAAAGTCTTCGCCTTTGTATGAAATATCACGGTTTGTCAGCGATTTGAATCCGTATTCGAAAAACAGGTCGGCCGCTCCATTCATAAATCCGTACAATCCTTCACCGGTGAATATGCGTTCACGCTTGATTTCTGGCTTCTCTTGCGCCGGTAAATTGGAAGCAAGCATCAGGATGGTAAGGGGAAAAACTATGAAAATCAGTTTTTGGAATAGACGCATCTTTTAAAAATTTATATGTGTATTAGTTTCAATGACGACCTTGATGGATTCCGAATCACATTCGATTTTATCAGTTACCCCAAGTCCCAGTTCCTGAGCTATTTCCATAAATCTGCGCGCGCCCTCGCGTTCTTCCTGCTGAATGCCCTCGGCTATTCGTTTTTGCAATACCATATTAAAAGCGATGCTATCGACAGCCACAGGGTCGGTACCGGCTAACAGGGTGTCGTACTGGCAGATAAACTGCGGATTGGCGGCAGGGCCGCCGTCGAAACATCCGATGATTGCGTCGACGATATTCAAAACAACCTTGTCGCGTAAAGGCGGGAACGCACAGACCTCCGCACACGTCTCGTGCCACAAATCCTGGTGAAGCCGTCCTGTATTGGTAATCGCCCCGAAAGCAAGGTTTTTCATACAACAGGTTATCGACACGCCGGCATTCTTCAAAACCGGTACATTGATGATTTTGGTTACTTTTTCAGTACAAATTTTGGTGAAATAGGAATTTTTCCCTCCGTTCACCATGTACGGCATTGTATCAGCATCATACTCACCTTCCACGTCGGCATAATAATACTGATTTCTGTCAATACGGTCTTCACTGTAAAACCGTCCCTCGCTGTTGACATAACTATTGTTCTCATCGTACCATTCGGTCGACATCATCTGAATACCGGGGTAATTTTCTTCGCTAAAACCGGCGTCTTCCAAACTTTCCTTCCGCCGGTCCCAGATGATTATACGTTCTTCGGATATACCTGCCTCCACCAACTGACGGATTATAGATTTTGTCACCGCATGTGACGTAGACAACAGCTTCCCGCCTATCGGGTTTACCTTGATGCCAATCACATCCTGCGGGCTTACGAATTGCAACCAGGCTTTTTTGAGGTCGGATTCGCCTGAAAGCCGGATCATACAGCTTTTTAGCATTTCATAAACTGCCGGTTCCGAAGGTTTACCGTCAGCCACGCAATCGGAGTGTCTGACAGTTACGACCTTCCCCGGATATTTTCCCGGCATCGAATCGGCTGTGCGGGGTATCGCTCTGGCTGTTGCGATGTTAGTTTCCGGTTTTCCTTGCATGGTAATAGCGCTTGGAGTTGCGATGTTTGTTTCCGGTATCAATACCGCAGGAAACGCCCTGACAACGGGTACAACCATTAAGCTCGTACCTCCAACAATGACTTTTCGAAAGAAATTTCGTCTTCTCATGATTGATATATAGCATTTAAAAATGCAAATATACGTAAATAAAATTAATAAACTCTATTATTTCATTTAAAAATGGTATCTTTGCGGTTCATTTGTTAATAATAAAAGATTCATGGAAAAAGAAACTTTAAATCGAAGAGGGTTCATTAGGAACTCGGTTTGCGGAGCAATTGGTACGGTTTCGATACCTGCATTTCTTACCGGATGCACCTCTGCAAGTACAAAAGATGAAAGCGCTCAACTGAAAAATGTGGAAGTGCCGGAGATATTGGATAAAGCTCCTGACGGTAAACCGCTGAAAGCCGGCCTTATAGGATGCGGCGGACGCGGTACGGGAGCAGCCGAGAATTTTGTAGCAGCCGGAAACGGACTGACTATTACTGCGTTAGGAGACGTCTTTGAAGATTATATGGCGTTAAGTCGTGCATCGCTTGCTAAAAAAGGCATTACAGTGCCCGACGACAAGTGTTTTATCGGTTTTGACGCCTATAAGAAAGTAATTGATTCGGATGTAGACATCGTATTGCTGTGTACGCCCCCCGTTTTTCGTCCGTTACATTTCGATTATGTCATTGAAAAAGGGAAGCACTGCTTCATGGAGAAGCCTTGCGCCGTAGACCCGACAGGTGCGCGCAGGATATTGGCTACATCGAAGATTGCTGATACAAAGGGACTTTCCATTATCAGCGGTACGATACGCCGTTCGCAGAAAGACCGCATAGAGACCTATCGGCGGGTGGCGGGTGGCGCTATCGGCGAAATCATCTCGGCCCACGTGATTCGTCATGGTGGCGCGTTGTGGTTTAAACGGCGGGAGCCTAAATGGACGGATATGGAATATATGCTCCGTAACTGGGTGAATTTCTGCTGGACATCGGGCGACCATTTGGTAGAACAGTTTATCCATGAGATAGACCAGATGTCGTGGTTCATGGGAGACCGGACGCCTGTTAGGGCGGCGGCTACCGGCGGTCGCCAACGACGTGTGACGGGCGACATGTACGACTTTTTCAGTATTGAATACAGTTATGATAAGGGTGTTCATGCGCATTGCACCTCGCGACAGATAGCCGGATGCGACAACGAAACCAGCGTCCTTGTTTACGGTACGAAAGGCTATACCAACTGTGTAGACTCAATCTTCAATTATGACGGGTCGGTCATTTGGAAATATCCCTATCCCAAAAAAGAGGACGCCGACCAGTCAATGGCCGTACCCGACCCGTTTGTTTCCGAACATGTACGACTTGTCACAGCTATTCGTACAAATAAACCGGTCAACGACGCCGAGAAACATGTTCATTCCGTACTGATGACTATTATGGGACGCATGTCGGCTTATACGGGCAAGTTTGTCAAATGGGAAGACGTTATATCGTCGACCATGAAATTAGGCCCCGACACTTTCGAGTTTGGCCCCGTCCCCGGAATTCCCGAAGAGATACCTTTGGCAGGGAGAGCGGTAGTGTGATTAGTTTTCAGTTTTCAGTTTAAAAATAAAAAGATGGAACGAAGAAATTTTCTTAAAAAATCATTGATTGCGGCAGGGGCGTTGTCATTATCGGATAATTTATTATTGGCTACAGAGAGAACGGCTTCCCCAAATGGAAATGCCCGTTTATCCCAGAATACCACGCCCTTACGAAAATCAATAATGTGGGGTACCGTCGGATTGCAGGGTTCGGTTCTTGAGAAATGCAAGGCTATTAAGGAGGCCGGATTTGATGGCATTGAACCGAACAGCCATGCCGACCGTAAGGAGATGATAGACGCGATGACAGCTACCGGTCTGAAAGCTTCGAGCGTATGCAATTCAAAACATTGGGATACAACGCTGTCTCACCCGGATATCAACGTGCGTCGTGAAGGGATAAAAAATATGATTATTGCCATGGAAGACGCCCAGGCGTACGGTACAGACGCCGTCCTGCTTGTACCGGGCAGGGTGAATGAAGAGACTTCTTACGAAGAATGTTGGAACCGTTCGACGGAATGCATCAAAGAACTTGTGCCGACAGCCGAAAAAATGCAGATCAAAATATGCATCGAAAATGTCTGGAACAATTTCCTGTTAAGCCCTATCGAGATGCGTATGTATATCGAACAGTTCAATAGCAAATTCGTAGGTTCTTACTTTGATTGCGGCAATATACTTGTTTACGGATGGCCCGAACAATGGATAAAGACGTTAGGCGAACGCATCGTACGTATTCATATCAAAGAGTTCAGCAAACAGATTGCCGATAAACAGGGACGTTCGGCCGGTTTCAACGTCAAGCTGACGGAAGGCGATGTGCGATGGAAAGAAGTGATGCAGGAAATCAAGGATAACTACAAGGGAGGCTGGTTGACAACCGAACAGGGTAGTTCAAAGACACTTGACGACCTTAAAGACTTAAGCGCCCGTTTTGATAAGATACTCGCGATATGAGAAAAATTTTCGCTATTTTCCTTTTAGGCTTGACGTTTTCGGTAAGCCTTTTTGCACAGGCGAAATATTCGCCTGATTGGGAATCGATTAACAGTCGTCCTACTCCGCAATGGCATACAGACGCCAAGTTTGGAATTTTCATTCATTGGGGGGTATACAGCGTACCCTCCTGGGGACCGTTAGAAAGGGACGGCGCCAAAGGTGTTTATGAATGTTATGCGGAACATTACTGGAGCCGGTTGATAAACAATCATCCGTTATTTGTGAAACATCACAACGAAACGTATGGTGAATCCGTTAAATATCAGGATTTTGTAAAGGACTTCACTTGTGAGATGTTTAATCCGGATGAATGGGCGAAGCTGTTTCACGACGCGGGCGCCAAATATGTCGTTTTAACCTCGAAGCACCACGATGGATTTGCTTTGTGGCCAAGCCGGTATTCGTGGAACTGGAATGTGGTCGACTTAACCCCTCACCGCGACATTTTGGGAGATATTACGAATGCGGTGAAGAAAGCCGGATTGCACATGGGGTATTATTACTCCTTGTTAGAGTGGTATAACCCATTATATAAAGATATTGACGCCTATGTGGAGAATCACATGCTGCCTCAGATGAAAGAGTTAGTCAACAAGTATGAGCCCGAAATTTTCTGGCCTGACGGCGAATGGGATTATACTTCCGACAAGCTCCGAAGCGCCGAATTTCTTGCCTGGTTATTCAACGAATCACCTGTTAAAGAAACAGTTGCCGTCAACGACCGGTGGGGGAAGGAGACACGGAGCAAGCATGGTGGCTATTATACGACAGAATACGACCTGGTACATAGCGATAACGTGAAAGAGACCCGTATTTATCATCCTTGGGAAGAATGTCGGGGGATAGGTCATTCATTCGGATTCAACCGGAATGAGCGCGTAGAAGATTACAGTACGTCGGAAGAATTAGTACATCTGCTCATAGAAAAAGTTGCTATGGGCGGCAATTTATTGTTGAATATAGGCCCGACTGCCGACGGTCGTATACCGGTGATTATGCAACAACGACTGATGGATGTGGGGAAATGGCTTAACGTAAACGGCGAAGCAATCTATTCGACAAGGCCATGGACTACAGCCTCGAAAAATTCGGACGCTTCCGCTTTTTATACGACAAAAGGCAAAGACCTATACATTATTTTCACGAAATATCCCACAAAGTCGGTCACTATACCGGATGTCGCCCGCAGACCCGAAGCCGTTCGGATGCTGGGAGCAAATCAAAAAGTATCCTATAGTTTCAACGGGAAAAGGCTGACTATCCAGCCGCCTGCAATGATTACCGGTCAGGCGCCATGTGATTACGCCTGGGTCATTAAAATTACAGGATGTCTGTAAGGGTCAATAAGTTTCTAAATGAAAGCGGTGAAAATTAAATTATTATTAATAAGCATTTTATTTCAACCAGCAAAAGTAAAGGCATAATTCAGCCCGAAATTCCAAACTGTGACTATAACGGTTGCGACTATCTTGGAAACATAAAAATTTATTTTCAACTTGTCGGCCAGCAACCATATTATCAGGTTGTTTATTCCAAGGCCTGCTAAAGCGATGACGAAAAACGACAGGTATTCGGTGGCGATGTGACTGTTGGCGCTCTCGAAGGTCCAGACCCGATTGAAAAGATAGTTGGAAGAAGCCGCTGCGACGAAGCCGCATGAATTGGCTATATACTTGTTGATTTTGATTTTTTCCTTTAATAGCCAAGTAACTCCGAAATCAACCATCATCCCGGAAAAACCTACTACGCAAAATTTGATAAATTTTACAAAAAACATTTTAGTCCCTTATTTTTATACGGACGAAAGCGCTGTTATTTGCACAACAGAGCGTATTATCGAGCGTCAAGGCAAAAAGGTATCCGGCGGGATTCAAATCAGGGACGACGGTACTTAAACTCCCGGTAACTGTTGCATTAGCCGGCAATAATTCAATCTCACGGTTCAGGGTACAATTGCTAAACAGGGTTTTTGCTAATTTCTCTTCAGACGTATAGGCTGCTTTGCATGATACGGGGAACTCGGCATGTTGAAAATTAATGTCATAAGATGTCGGATTAAACATTTTAAAATCTATTGTCAACGTATCTCCCGTACATAACTCCGCTTGAGGCAGTGTAAATTGTATTTTCACCCTGTTTACCGACTGAAATTCAGTGGCCGTATAGCCGTAAAAACTATTCCCGTTCAGTTGATACTCTACCGACTTCCCATCCATTTTCTGGCCAACAAAAACAGGTTTGCCTTGATATTTCAGTTCATTTTGCCAAATATCAAATTGTGTCTGACGACTATTTACAGCGCTCAGCACAAATGATTCCTTACCTGCAAAAAAGAGGTAGCCGGAAGGGTTCTGGTAAGAACCCGTAAAGACAACCGGCAAATGTCCTGCAATTGATTCTATTGCCTCCACTTCATTTTTTTCGCCGTTAAAGCCTAATTCTTCAGGTAATAAATCGGTTAAAAAGATAATCCGAACGAAAAATATCACAAAGAGCGACGGGAAAATCCAATTCTTTACAAATTTTCTCAATTTGATATCACACAGACTTTGGTGATAGAGTAGTACGGCTACCGGTATAGAACAGACAACCGTCCAGTGCGGCTCAACGTGTCCTTTGAGAGTCATCAGCCAGAAAAAAGAGAAAAATCCGATGATGATAAAAAAGAGGCCTCTCTCAAACAGGTCTTTCGATTTCTTTTTGACGATAACATACACAACCGCTCCAAACGTGAGCGGATTAAAAATAACCAATTGATTAGGCAGGTAAATAAGTAAATTCCGCCAGTGGAATCCGCCGCTTCGGTCTACCAAATGATACCTGAAACTTGGAAAACCCATCGAGACTTGCCAATAGATATGTGGAGCTAATAATAATGCAGTTAATAAAACGGCAACCCAGCATTTTGGTTTTGCCAGCAGCCTGAAGTTTGAAGCGACAACAAAACCGATAACGAGAAAAGCATGGTATTTACTATAAATCATTCCGGCCATCGAGAGCGCGAGCAACAGGGTATTCGTCCACGATTCGTGTCGCAGGAAGTTGCGGTAAAACAGGAAAAAAAGCGCTGCAAAAAACAGGAATGGGGCATCGGGAGCGGTTATAAATCCAAAAATCTGAAACATAATAAGGGAGGAGGCGATAACAAAAAACAGGACTGTCTTTTTAGCATCAGGCAACTTTTCTTCGATTATTTTCCAAACCACAAGAAGTGTAAAGGAATGAAGGATAACGGTTGCAAATCGGACGGAAAGGTTACCGTCGAATAAGAGCGCTGACAACCATGTCATTAGTCCTACCATGGGCGGATGGTCAAAATAACCCCATGCCAAATGCCGTCCGTATAGAAAATAGTATGCCTCGTCGCTCATTACTTCCATGAAAAGCGCCTGGATAAAATTCAATCCCATCCATACAATTATCAAAACAAGAAAAAGTTTTCGATAATCCAAACCTTCAATAAGATGTGTAAGACGCTTCATTATTTTGTAAACCAGTTGTCCCAAATATAGCTGTATTTTTTTTGTTCTTTCTTTTTCATATTATTCAAGTCTATCGATGCGTAGAGTATTTGTTGTTGACGTATCCTTTGTTCTGTAAAATGAAATGACCACATCAATTTCAGATTCACAACCTCGCTTTTGTAGAAGCAAATATAAAGGTCGGCTCTGTCATAATTTTGTGATCGGTAAAAAGGATCGCCCCAATAAAGTTCACGCCCTCGGGCATTGTATAATACTTGCTGTCCTTGTCCATTGTAATAGGTATTCATCAGACCCAACCCTCTATATTCAATATTTACTTCTGACAATAGCCCCTTGGGGTAGTTCCACACTTCCAAGTTTCTATCCCTTTCAAGTTCAAATGAAAAGCCCACGTTGGCGTCTAATTTCTCAAAATTCGTCTTAGAAGAAAAGTCTAACCCCAAAGAAGTCAACAGTATCACATTATCATGAAGTCCATCATCAAGCGCTCTATTCATGGTGCCTGCATAGTGAGACACGAAGCCGAAATGCTGTCCATAGAGCGCCCCCAGATTATATCTACCTGACCAGCAGACATAAAATGTCTCCCGTCGTGTGTAGGTCTGCCGGCTTGTCCAATCCATCCATAAATTGAAATAATTTTTTTCTGAAAAATATTCCATAAAAATCCCATTGATAATGGGACGGTAATAACGAATTGAATCTTGAAAAAACATGCGGGGGAATTTATCCGCCATCAATTTTCGCGGGAAGGCGCCCATATAAAAACGGAAATAGGTGTCTGAATAATCATAGTAAACGATTGGGTTAAAAAAATCTATCGTTTTATCACTTCCAAATTCGTGCAAGGCGTCAAATCCGGCAAAAGCCCGGTGCTTCCCATTCCAACTAAAACCTATTTCCGGCGTCAGGTGAACACCCGCCATCGTCTGTGGTGTGTTCCATTGAGAAAAGCCATATTCGGAATTGTCAAAAAAATTAGACACCCCAGCTTTCCATAAGACCTCCTGCGAGAAAGCGTTCGTCAGAAAACTACCGGCCATCAAAGATAAAAAAATAATACTCTTTCTCATAATGTTCTGCATCCCAGCCTATTCACTTGAAATAATAATCAATTCAATAATTACGGGGTGCAAAGTTATCATTTTTCATTGAAAAATGAAAAAAACGGCATAAAAAAACTGGGTATGCGGACGTCCCGTCCGCCCTCTCAGACTGCGGACGGGACGTCCGCATACCCAATACTGATTATTCAATTTTCACCGTATAATTCATTCCTTGGCTTGGTTGCACCAGAAAGTTTTCGACGCAGAAATTGACATTACCGCCTGTAATGCCTTGGTTCAGCCTTACTGTTATGGTTTGGGCGCTTTGAGGATTGAGGATATAGGGGTCTAAGGCGTTGTTACGGAAATAGGTTAACCGCGCATCATGGGCGGTCCTTTTAAAGTAGAAGGTCAGGTCGGACTTGTTCGCGAAGGTGATACGGGCTAAGTTTTCGGCTTTTGTTACAGTTATTTCCACTGCATTTTCGAACAACTCTTTCAGGTATATTTCTTCGCCGATGACAAATCGATCGAAATACACCGCTGTACGTCTTTCTTTCAATGCTTCGTAAATGGCTTCAGCTGTCTTGTTACGAGCGAATACGAGGGTCATTGTCCGGTGTTTACCCGGGGCAAAGGGTGCCATGGGGGCGTGAACATCCGTATTACCGATCATCGTCAGTTTCTTTTCCAAGCACCAGCGGTGCGCTTCGGGATAATAAGGGCCGTTGACCACTTCAATGCCATGCAAAAAACCCTGTTCTAACAATTGGGTATGTTCCGGCCACCACAGGGTAGTGTCGGGCTGTTGCGATTCCCAGCCGGGATGGTTCCAGAATATGAAAGCATTTTGCGCTTTGGCAGCGCGGAAAGCATCCTTGTAATCGGGATTATTAGCCAGTGCATCCGCGTCGGTGATAAAGACAGCATTGCTATGTCCGGGAGGCATCGACCGGGTTATTTCGCTGCCCCTGATAAGGATGATATTCCTCGTTTGGGCGACAGGCGAAGCTAATTCATACGCAATATTGTGCGTCAGCGCTTGAAGCGAACTTTTAACAATTTTCTCGACGTCCTGCAGATATCGGCGGCTCTCAAGATGGTCGGTGATGGCAATGGCGTCAAGCCCGTCGCGATAAGCCTCGTCGACACGTACGGTAGGCCAGACCGTACCGTCGGAGAACATGGTGTGCATGTGGAAATCGCATTTCAAGGTAACGAAACCCTTCAAATCGGGGATGTCAATCTTACCTCGTCCCTGTGAAAATACCGGTAGCGCAATGATAAGCGCCAATACCAAGGTTGAAATTTTTTTCATGATGATCCTAATTATTAAATTATTAATATGTTTTTCATAAGAAAACTACATTAGTTTTATGCTTCTTTTCATGCTGCAAAGATAATATTTTTTTCGATGAAAAAAGAAAAATATGCATTCGTTATGAAATATTAGATAAATCCATTATTTTTGCATCTGATAAGTAATAAAATTTTAATACAACATTTCTATGAACCAGCAAATATTCAAGGAAATACAAATACTAAAGCGACAAATATTGCCGGACGAAAAGGTGATTCTCTTCGGGTCTCAAGCGCGCGGAAATGCACGTGATGATTCTGATTGGGATTTGCTTGTGTTGTTGAATAAGGGAAAAAAAAGTTTCAGTGAAGACTACGAAAACTATGCTTATCCTTTTGCCGAATTGGGACTAAAATATAATACGTACATTAGTACAAAAGTTTATTCAGTAAAAGACTGGGAAACACATCCGTCCATTTTTAAATATAATGTTGAACGTGAAGGAATTGAAATAGAATGACACTGAATCCGGAAGATAGGAAAAGCATCGTAAATCATCGTTTGCAAAAATCCAAAGTAACTTTGGAAGAGGCAAAAGGAAACATTAGAATGGGTTATTGGCATTCAGCAGCCAATCGTTTATATTATGCTTGTTATTATGCTGTTACTGCTTTGCTTATAAAAAATGGATATTTAGCCCATACACATCACGGAGTTTTTACTCTTTTAGGGAAGCATTTTGTTCTTGAAGGAATAATAAGTATAGAGCAAAACAAACTGTATGGAACACTTTTAGAACTTCGACAAAACAGCGATTATAGCGATTGGGTAATGATTACGGAAGAAAACGTAAAACCCTTTGTTGAGCCTGCCGAAAAGTTTATCGTCGAAATAGAAAATTTACTAAAATAGTTGTACTCTGCGGCCTCAACTTTTATTCTTCTTTCCCTGATAACTGCTTATCCATAGCGGCGGCTGCGCGTCGTCCGTCGCCCATGGCGAGGATGACGGTTGCGCCGCCCCGCACGATGTCGCCGCCGGCATATACGTTATCCAAAGCGGAACGCATCGTGTCTTCGTTGACAATAATTGTTCCCCAACGGCTTATCTCCAATCCTTCAAAAGCTTTTGGCACCAAAGGGTTAGGCGAGACGCCTACTGCTACAATGACTTCATCGACGTCTATCGTTTCTATTGCATCGGGTATAGGAACAGGACGACGACGACCGGAAGCGTCGGGTTCGCCGAGTTGCATCTTCTGAACGCGCATTTGTTTTACCAGACCGTTTTCATTGCCAAGATATTCCACCGGGTTGTGAAGCGTCATGATCTCGACGCCTTCTTCTTTGGCGTGTTTGACCTCCTCTATACGCGCGGGCATCTCCTCTTCGCTACGACGGTAGATAATCATAGCACGGTCGGCGCCCAGACGAAGCGCGGTACGAACCGAGTCCATGGCTGTATTTCCTCCTCCGATGACCGCTACATGCTTGCCTATTAATACGGGTGTATCACTGTCGGCGGCGGCGGCATACATCAGATTGACGCGCGTAAGGTATTCGTTTGACGACATCACGCCAATCAGGTTTTCACCCGGAATGTTCATGAAATTTGGCAGTCCGGCTCCGCTTGCCACAAATATACCCTTATATCCTTCCTGAAGCAAATCGTTATAGCTTAGTGTTTTTCCAACGATGCAGTTCATCACAAACTCAACGCCCATTTGTCGGAGCACGTCCACTTCCACATCAACAATATGGTTTGGCAGGCGAAACTCCGGAATGCCGTATTTCAAAACGCCACCTATCTCATGCAACGCTTCAAAAACGGTTACCTCATACCCCATTTTAGCCATATCGCCGGCAAACGAAAGTCCTGCAGGCCCGGAGCCGATAACGGCGACCTTCATTCCGTTTCTATCGGCTATTTCTGGGACTGACATCGAACCGCTTTCGCGTTCCCAGTCGGCAGCGAAACGTTCAAGGTAACCGATAGCAACCGGTTCTTTTTTCATTTTCAGGTGAATACATTTACATTCGCATTGCTTTTCCTGCGGGCATACACGTCCGCAGACAGCAGGCAGGGCGTTGGCCGTTTTCAACGCTTTCGCCGCCTCTGCAAAGGCGCCGCGCTCAATGTTTTTGATGAAAGTAGGGATGTTTATGTTTACCGGACAACCCTCTATGCAGGTAGGCGACGGACAATCGATGCACCGCCGGGCTTCTGACATGGCTTGTTCGGCAGTTAATCCTAAATTGACTTCTTCATTGCACCGGCTACGGTATGAGGGGTCTAACTCGTTCATTTTGACACGTTCAATAGCTGTACGGTCTTTATTTTTCATCTTCCGGCGCAGTTCTTCACGCCAAGGCTCTGCTCGCTGTAATGTTATTTCTTTCATAAGTAAAAAAAGGAATTATGAATTTTTAATAGTATAACTGAAAACTGATAACTGAAAACTGAAAACTGAAAACTGAAAACTGAAAACTGATAACTGATAACTGAAAACTGATAACTGATAACTGAAAACTACACTTCCATTGATTTATAAGAGCGTTGACGCATCATCATCTCATCGAAATCGACTTGGTGCGCGTCAAACTCAGGGCCGTCGACGCAAACAAATTTCGTCTTACCGCCCACTGTCACCCTACAAGCGCCGCACATCCCCGTCCCGTCTACCATAATGGTGTTAAGCGATGCCACTGTCGGTATTTCATATTTCTTTGTCAGTGCGGATACAAATTTCATCATGATAGCCGGGCCTATCGTAACGCATAAATCTACTTTCTCGCGGTTAATGACGTTTTCAACACCGGCGGTAACTAATCCTTTTGCGCCATAGGAACCGTCGTCTGTCATGATCACGACTTCATTCGACACAGCCCGCATCCGTTCTTCCATGATTATCAGTTCTTTCGTCCGTGCTGCAAGAACTACGATTACCTTGTTGCCCGCCTCATGAAGCGCTTCAACAATCGGGTATAAGGGGGCTATCCCTACTCCGCCGCCCGCACAAACGACCGTACCTACTTTTTCAATATGGGTAGCCTGTCCTAAGGGGCCAACTAAGGAAGTGAGACAATCGCCAACGTTCAATTGGCAAATCTTTTGTGTAGATTTACCTACAGCCTGAATCACAAGGTCTATTGTACCTTTTTCCTTATCCGCATCCGCAATGGTCAGCGGGATACGTTCGCCTTTTTCACCTTGACGAACGATGACAAAATGCCCGGCTTTACGCGAACGGGCGATAAGTGGCGCCTCAACGACCAACTTAACTACAAACTCTGAAAAGTGCTCTTTTTCAACTATTTTATTCATTTGAGAATATAATTATGAATTATGAATTAGGCATTATGAATTGGGCGTAACAAGTATTCACACTTATGCTACGCGCGTACATATATATTTTATTATGTAAGGGGGATTTATTCAAAAAATTATTCATCGCAAGACGGGTGCTCAATACGGAAAATGGACTACTCAAAAAGTTTATCATCACGAACCAGCATCAGAATGGACGAATGGGGTAGAATCAGATATTTTTCCTCATTGATTTGCACTTCATACCCTGCATTTTGCTGGTAAACGGCAAAATCGCCTTCCTTGACTTGCAACGGGATGTAGGTTACATTTTCTTCTTTCTTTTTCCAAACCTCGTAATCATCTGAATGAGAGGGTATGGGGATACCGGGCCCAGCTTTAATAATATAACCTGTTTGCAGTCTTTCACCTTCCTGCACGGTGGGCGGAAGTAATAAACCGGATTTTGTTTTTCCCTGCGGGTTAGTTGGTTTAACCAATACTTTATCTCCTATCATCAGGAATTTGTCGAGCTCTTTATTATCAATCGATAACTCCATAGTAATAAACTTTTATACTATTATTGTGCGAAAATTTTGCGACAAAGGTAGTGCAAGTTGAGAGATATACAAAATAAAAACTTGTTTTAAATTTTGTATATCCGAAACGCCGCCTACCTTCTGGTTCTGCCGAAAGGTCGTGCAAGTTGAGAGATATACAAAATAATATCCATAACTGACACGATTCAGAACGCGTTTTTGATGGTTTTGATTGAGATGCCAAGTAGTTTTTCGGCGATAGGATTCAGGTCTTGTTCTTCTCCTGAGAAATGGAATACAGTATGTCGGTGCGATAGGGATTGGGCAGGTTTCAGGAACGCTGCCGGTGAAACGCTTTCGAGTTCAAGGAAGGGCCCCATGATGCTGCCATCGTCTAACGGGCCATCGTTGTAAGCGTTCAGGGCGTCGCCGGTCAGGGGGTCTTTGTCAGGATTCCATTCCTGATTCAGGTAGATGGCCTCTTTGTCGACGTCAAAAGTAGTAATGGTGAGGCGTTTTGAATCGGGGTCATAGTTTCCGGCGATGGATTTGGCGCGTTTGGCGTTCAAGCCTATCTTACTGCGGAATTTACCGTCGGTTTTCAGGTAGATGATATTGCCTTGTATTTTAAGGCGATCGGCTGGTATCTCACCGAAATAATCGGAGGTAACGATTTTGCCTAAAAGGGTTTCATCGCCTTCGTTGAAAGGTACCACCGTCACCGCGTCGGGCGCAGGATTGAACATGTCGAGTATCCAGATACAAATCGTACCGGTTTCTGTTGTCCATTCAAAATCGTTCAGGTTGGTGATGGTGTTATCGGTTTGGTAGGCTACCATGTTCAGTTCGGGATTTACCGTTATTCCCAGCATACGACCGACCTCGGCAGGCGCTATCAATGAGATACTCCGGTTGACATTCAATTTAAAACGAGCGCCCTGATAGTTTGTCACTTGCATTTCTTTTTTCATCACCGCTTTTCCGTTATCCGAAGCGACAACATCCCATGGTTCAATATCAATGGGTTTAGGTGTGTGCCAGTTGGCATACGTCTGTTCGGCGCCCGGCGCAAAATATACCGAGAACTTGCCGCCTTCGGGGCCAAGCCAGAAACGGTTTTCGCCGCCGTACCCGTTCATGTGTTCATCGATGACTTCAGAATCAAGCGCTTTATAATTTACAAACCCGAAACTGTCGCCCTGCAGCCCGTTTGCTGTGCCGGTAAAGACTTTCCCCTGATATTTAGGGGAGACAATAATCTGCGCCTTGCCGTCGTTACTGCTTAGCACAATAAGGCTGTTGTCTTTTTGCTTCAGAAAAGCAAGGTCGTAGCCAAAGGAACCTTTTCCAAAACTGTCGCTCGTTTTCGACTTTTTGGGATTGTTACATGAAAGGGTAGTCATCATCACAAAATATACTGTTAAATAAATAAAATGTTTCATACGTAAAAATAATGATTAATGATTAATGATTAATGGGTAAATTTTTACAAACCACGATGCTATAATAGGCAATGATAGCGAAGGCGATTGCCGGAATCCAATAGGCTAATTTTATGCTTGACATATCAGAAACGATGCCCTGTATTTGTGTCAGTACAGCGGCGCCTGCAATTGCCATCACCATACCGGAGCCGCCGATTTTTGTATCGTCTCCTAATCCGGAGATACCCATGCCGTAGATGGTGGGAAACATCAACGACATACATCCCGATATGCACATCAAAGCATAAACGCCCATGACGCCTTTATCATAAATGGTAACAATACAACAGACTACGGCAATGACTGCCAGGGCTGTCAAAATATTACGCGGTTTGAAGAAACGCATCAATCCGGTACAAACAAAACGCATGATTACAAAAAGAATCAACGAAATGATATAATACGTTGCTCCGGCCTGTTCGGATGTTCGCGGCAGGAGGTCGTCCAATCCGATGGCTTCACAAAAGTTATAAAAACCGCCTGCTACGGGTTCGACCGCGCGAAGCGACTGTATAACATCCGCCGATGAGGCATTCGCCCCTAATGAAGCGACTACGGTATCCAACTGCAACTGTTGCATCGCATAACGGATGACAAACGACCAGACGGCAATCTGTGCGCCTACATAAAAGAACTGTGCGGCAACGCCCCAAACATAATTTTTGTTTTTCATCAGCCGATGTAATGCGCCTCTGAAATCAAGTTTCCCGCCCCCTTCTTTCAGGTTGGGCATTTTCGTAAACAGGATAGCCAGCAATATCAATAACATGACAGCTCCAACCGTCATATATGTTGTGGTGACCGCAGATAACTCGGCGCCCTGGATAGCGGTCAGTTCGTCGGCGGGAAGCGCGGCGCGCTCGGACGCCGTAAACAGGTTCAACTGCGACAGCACAAACACCTGACTGATAACCACGCCTGTAATGGCGCCAAAGGGGTTGAATGACTGGGCGAAATTCAACCGTTGAGTGGCTGTCTCCTCCGGTCCGATGACACAAACATACGAGTTGGCCGACGTCTCAAGTACAGACAGGCCGGCAAACAGGATGAAAATTGCGAACAGGTACATGCCGAAGCTAAGTTCGGGGTTTATTTGAAGGCATAATTTGGCAGGATAGAACAAAAATGCGCCTAAGATATATAGGGACAAACCGAGCGAGACGCCTGCCTTATATGTATACTTTTTAATGAACAGCGCGCCCGGAACGGCGCAACATCCGTAGCCCAACAGATAACAAACCACCTGTATCCATGCAGTCCTTGAATCAGACATGCTCATAATGCGTTTGAAAGCAGCCAGCATGGTATCTGTCAGATTATTGGGCACCGCCCACGCAAAAAAGAGGCTGGTCAGCAAAATAAACGGCCATAATATGCCGCGGGGAATGATTCTTTGATTCATGATAATTTTATTTTTTTGGTTTACGCTAAAATCCGAGCGCAAAAATATATATTATAAATCGTTTTAGCAAATAAATTTTATTAAGTGATTTTTTGTACATATAAAAAAAAGAATTACATTTGCATCTTGTTATGTTAAACGTTTATAATAAAAACAATTTATCATGAGCAACAAATTTTAATTAAATATTTTATTTATGAAACAGTTATTTGTTTTTATGCTGGTTTTGGCCGTTCTTTTTCCGGCGCAAGCGCAAGACGGCAAGTTCAACGGGTTAGACATGAACTTGGGCAATTTATCTCGTTTATCCGATGCGAAAACCCGTTCGATAAGCCCCGAAAATTTTACGGGTGAAAAAGGTAAAGGCGGTATGGCCGACCTGAAAGACCGTAACGAACGCAACGTGGCCAATGCCGCCAATGCCGCCCGCGACTTGGGGCAAGGATGGAAACGACAAATAATTTAATAAATCATGGAAAGTATTAAAATCACACACGTTGATATTTACAAGTTAGACATCCCCTTTGGGGAACCCTTTATCATTTCATTGGGTCCGATAACGTGCGCCAATAACATTGTGGTAAAGATAAACACCGATAACGACTTGTACGGTTTCGGCGAGTGCAGCACGATTACCTATATTTCAGGCGAAAGTCAGGAAACGGAATTTATCCTGGCTCAAAGTTTTGCACGTCTTCTCAAAGGCAAAGACCCTTTTGCCATTG
>Ga0099364_10001877_pt1 | contig 33954 bp, 23 predicted proteins | sample TergutTh196P3_FD_73070 | JGI IMG/M metagenome (GOLD analysis project Ga0099364, IMG submission 73070) | Microcerotermes parvus P3 segment gut microbial communities from Pointe-Noire, Republic of the Congo - Th196 P3 | ecosystem: Host-associated > Arthropoda: Insects > Digestive system > Gut ... | reverse complement strand
TGCAACTTCCGGTTTTTCAAAGCCCCAGATTAACATACGGTCGGGCGGCAATTCAAATGTTTCCGGCGTGTTAAGCAAATCGGCAATCAAATCGGTGTTGTCTTTGACGATAATGCCGCCGGCGTCAGAAATGCTAAAAATAAACGGTGTCATCACATCGTCAGGATCAATGAAGTCCACCAAGTTGACCGACCATTGAGCCAAGCGTTCCCGATCCGCATTGTTAATAGGACGACTCATCACCTGCAACAGGTAAAAAATTTCCTGTGCGAATCGTGCTTTTTCCACTAGCATATCATTGCCGCCGGTTATCCAATCGGGATGCAATGTCAACCGGTTCAAATCCACCTTTTCGCCGCGCCGGACTTCCTGCGGAAGTAACTCCCATAGAGCATCCCGGTCGGCAGCAGGAAGACTGGAATAAATCGGCGGAGCAGCCGGTATGTTACTACTACGGGTACCTAAATTATATCGATGTTCCGTCGAGGCAAACGTTGCCGCATCAAAACTGTCGCCGTCAAGCAATTCGCGGAAGCGTTGCGCTAACCCATCGTAATCAGTGTCAATCACCGAACGCAACAGAGACTCCAAATCTTCCGCAGTGAAGGGATTATCAAGATTATCACGGTTAGTGTAAGGATTCATCCCGTAGGGATTGCGGTAAGGGATAGGTGGGGCGACATCGTCTGTATGGTTGGGAGCGTCAGCTACTTCACGGTTGCCTAAATTATCAAAGGTAATCGGCGAAGTGCCGAACCAATCCGCACGCAGTCCGCCGGAAGCGTAAGCGGTCTCGTTGATGAAATCAATAATGTCTCCGCTAGGTCCAGTACTATCGCCATAGCGTCCATGATATCCACCATCACCGGTCAACATTTCTGTATTGACCAATGCTGAATATAATTCGGCAGGTCCCATTCCTGTCCCCGTATCGCTCGAAGAAGTACGTGCAAGGTTGCCGACCGCATTGACGTTCAGCCGACCATCCATATCGACCACTAGGTACGAGACTAACGGTTTGTAGTATGACAGCGTATGCATGTCGAACCGCGCGCTGGACAGAATGTCAAGCCAAACACCGTCGGCAATACCATTGCCGTCGTTGTCCACGTCCAAGGGACCGTATTCTATGAAATGATCCCAGTTTTTCGCCGCCGGATTGCTTCCCGTAAAGTCAGGATGCTCCGACGGCGAAGGACGTAAATCAAGAGGAGCATCTTTTCGATGAAAAGAGGGTATAATCGTCTGCGGCATTCCGTTGTCTGCGTGGTCTGCATACAAACTCAGAAACGGTGTATAGAGGCTTGTTGACGATGAACCGTGAGACTGCGGCGTGTTAAACACCAGTCGGCTTGGACTCGTCATACACCTCAGTTCCGTTACTTGTTCATCCAGCGGCAAGTTGCATTTGAAAGGAACAAGAAGGACAGTTTCAGTAGCGGGATACACATCATAAATGAACGTACTTTTATGGTGCAGATAGTTAGATTCGGGAAACTTTTTTCTGTGTTCTTTCGTAAAATCTACCGTTACCACATTGCCGAGTTGGTCGCTGCCGAGAGCGGTCGATAAGTCCGGTACTGTTACCTGGATAAAAATTATACCATCTATTGTTTCGACTGTTATATTATCAGGTACTACTTCCAGTCCGCTGTTAGAACCATAGAGGTCTTCCAAGATGCTGTGTTTTCCGGTACCGAGTCCGACGGTGAGCAGAACTTGAAATGCTTCATCGAGGTCGCTGACTTGCATTAACGTCTGGAATTGTCCTGCCGGCGGTGCTTCGACATGATGGCTGGCGTACATTTCGGCGATACGGCGGTTGTGCGCAACGATGACCATGAAGGATGTTACCAACATGGCAAACATCACCATCATCGCAAGGACAAAGAGAAGCGTGACTCCGTGTCGGTTGGTGTTATTTTTATACATAAACATGTTTCCTTTTAAGTTCGCAACGCAACATGTCGCATTGCCGAAATTAACCTCATTTTTACCTCATTTTTCCGAACAAAACTACCTCAGTAGCAAAATGTCCGAAATAAATTTCTTTGCGCCCCTTGCGCACTTTGCGGTTGAATCTTTTTAACCGCAAAGAGCGCAAAGGGCGCAAAGAGTTTATTATCTAATCGGTATATTTTGCACCTGCTTACGGTACAGTACGCCGCTGGGGATATACACATGTATGTCGTTGCTCGTCGGCAATGGTGCGTTTCCCGTTACGACGATACTCGGTTCTCGCGATGCCGAACGCTCATCTTTATCCAAGAAGACGATTTTGTACCAGTCTCCGCCGTGAGCCGCTGTGTTAGTTCCCCAAGTTACAAATACATACTTCGTTTGTGTGAGTAGTTCCAAGTGCGTATCATCAGGAAACGTAATCCTTCCGCCGCTCAGAGAAGGAGTAAAACGGTCGCCGTCGCTCGGTATGACTACATGAACGTCATCTTCCGAAAATCTATTGTGGCAAGCGAGGATGTCCATCCCGGCGAATCGGTTGATACGACTAATCGCAACCACCGCTCTGGTACCTCCCCAGTCGGAGAATCGCAACGTTGTGGTGGACGTTTCTGTCAATGTTCCGTTAGAGGGATCCGGTGTAGTCCAGTCCGGCGGAGCGTTGGGCTGTACAGTACTGGACCAATTAAGGTCCCACCGCATCGTACCGAAGTTAATGGAAAAACTCCTTCCAAATCTGTCGGTACGACGAATCCTTTCTCCTGACCAAGGGCTAGGCGGTTGCGGTTGGAATGTGAAAAACCAAGTGTACTTTCCCGAACTCGGCATATCGACATACTGTCCGGTAAATACGGGACGTTCCTTATCGTCAAGCGTAAAGAGGAGGTCGTCGCGTCCCCGCATTCGTTCTACCCACTTGTTGTTTTTGATAAACTCTTTCCGGCTATCCGCTGGCTCAAACGTTGCCAGTGGAAAGACGTGCGAAAATGTCCGCAGTTCCGCTTCGCGAGGTTCGAACCAAAGGAACCGGGTGCAATTTAATGCGAGAAATGTACCACTGAGGGTTTCGCTGCGTGGAGATACGACGGTGTCATTGTAAGATGGATTATCTGGAAACGTTTTCACAATTTCTTCATCCCAATGAACGACGATTTGATAATCTACATCCATAAGAACTGGTCTTTCGTAACTCCGTATTCTCGGACGAATTTGGACGGAAATCTTGGCTTCGGTAATGGTGGTAGTCGTCGTTTGTGTACCGGGTGTATCATCGTCGGCATGGGTTATGTTGATAGTTTCCACAGACCAAAGCACGTCCGCCGGTGCCGTCCCGGAAAAATCGTATGAAGGCAGAGTATTTGGAGCAAATCCCCATTCCGTCGGTTTTGCTTTATCTCTGATGACGATTTCTTCGGCGGCGTTGGCGAGCATATTGGAAGCGTATTCTGCTTCGTAGGCTCTGGAGACTTGGAGCGTACCGAAAGGGATCACGGCAAGCACGCCGAGCAAGCCGATGGCGATGACGAATATCGATGCTAATACTTCGAGTAATGTAATGCCTTGTTGTTTCAACATGTTATACCTCTTATACAATCTTTGCGCCCTTTGTGCTCTTTGCGGTTAAACCTTCTTTTTTAACCGCAAAGTACGCAAGGAACGCAAAGGATATAAAAAATTGTTTCCTCCTTGCGCCCTTTGCGGTTAAATCTTTTTTTAAACCGCAAGGGACGCAAAGGGCGCAAAGAAATTTTATAGATTATTTACAACTCTTCTCACTCCATCTTTAAACAACATTGTATTGAAATTTATTAACAATCCCAACTTACAGCCGCTTAATTTTAGGTACGTTAACACCTGTGCTAAATGTAAATCATTCAACGCATTCACTGCTTTGACTTCGATAATCAATTTGTTTTCGACGAATAAGTCAATACGATAACCTGCGTCCAATTTTGCTTCTTTGTAAATCAACGGCAGTGCTTTTTGTTTTTCCACTGCCGCACCTGCCAGTTGAAGTTCATAATAGAGACACTCCTCATAAGCATTCTCTAATAAGCCGGGTCCTAGTGCTTTGTGTACTTGTAAACCGGCATCAAACACAATTTTCGCCAACTCGTTTTCTGTCATAAATAATTCCTTCCTTTGCGCTCTTTGCGTACTTTGCGGTTAAATCTTCTTTTTAACCGCAAGGGACGCAAAGGGCGCAAATTTCAATTTCCTCCTACATTAAAAAAGTGTTCGCTTGCAAATCTTCTAGCATCGCGGAGTCTTTTCTCCGGTGTATCGCTGACTGTACGAATCGGCGTATTTTCCGTAACACGTACTCCGCCGGTCTTCGGATGGAGCGTTACCCAGTACGTCGCCGGGGCTTCGAGATTAGACTTGCCATCCTCCGCCAAGGAACGGTAATCACCACTGCCATCAACTTCGACTTGCCTGTCCCAATCGCCGACGCAAAAGTACAACATCTCGTTGACCTTCCAAAATTTCCTACCGACATAAAGCCAGTCCACATGTCCCGCCGGTGAAAATATCACGCCCACATCATTGCTCGGCAAAAACGTAGACGGAAGGGCGTCCGGCTCTTTATCTTCGCCGCCGTAAAAGAACGCTTCGCCGCCGGAAAACGCAAGATCGACAATCGTTCCTCTCGGCATCACAATCGGCGGCATCCAGTCCAGTTTAACGTCTGCCAATCGGGTGACGCGATATTCCAGTGCATCATTGAGCGATAGGTCTTCCGGCAACTCCAAGTTTTCATAAGGTTCCGACAAACTGGGAATACCACTGTCGTTCACCGTATAATCGAAGGAACGTCCGATGCGGTTAAATTGCACACTGCCTTCCTCTTCAAAGTGTTTTTGTGCCGTTTCCAGTTCCTGTTGCAACTGGACGTTGGGTAGATCGTTAGCGTTCCAATTAGTCTTGTTCCATTCATCATCGAAAAAGTAAGGGACGATTGTTCCATTCTCTACTCTTACCCGAATGTTCGGCGGATTGACATAATTGGCAAGTCCCCCTTTTTGCAGCCGCATCTCAACAGAAGTGGTCGGAGCATTTCCGAAGGGAATCAACCGCACGGCGTAACTTTGCCGTTCTTGGATGGATTTCATTCTGGCTTGTTGGAACGTTTTTTCCAATACTCGGGCGGCGTTGGCGGTTTTTTGGGTTTCCAACACTGGTCGGAGCATCGGCACACTGACCGCCAGCAGTAATACCATAATGGCAACCACCACGAGCAACTCCACTAATGTCATTCCCAAAGGGAATCGTTGACGATTTCGCATGCTAAAAACTCCCTAAAATAAAAGTCTACAGGCACAAATTTTACTTTTCCATTGCGTACCTTGCGTCTCCTTTGCGTTCTTTGCGGTTAAATGTTCTTTTTTAACCGCAAAGAACGCAAAGGGTTGCGCAAAGTACGCAAAGGAGAGTAAAGCCCTCCTCAATTGTTGTCCAATTCTAACCCCTACCTATACCATTGATGATTATGGATATTGTCCAAATGTCTCGACCCCTCCGGCATGCCGAGTGGTTCCTTGAAAGGATCGAGGATTCCTTCATCGCCGACCGTCGGTGAGACCGGCGATCCTGCGTTATTCGTAATATCGACAGCAATTCCGTACACGCCGTCGGCACCTGCCGAGTAAATCAGCGGATACAAAAACCAGCCGACAAGGAGTTCGTTATCACCAAGCAGTTTGGGAATCCGCTCATCCATCGGGTCGGGATGGTCTTCGCTTGCCGCCTTCATTGCCGACAATAGCAAATCACCTCTCGCACGCCACCAATAGTTCTTTTCGGTGCTGCTTGCCCGAGGGGCGTAGTCCGTATCTTTCAAGACATTTTGTTGTAAATCGCTGTCGGGAAATGCCGGTGCCCAGCGTAGAAAATAGATCGGATTGCCCCAGGCATCGACGAATTCTAGTAATCCGTCGCCGTCGGTGTCGGCAACTTCGCTTCCGTGAAACGCTTCGAGTGCCTCCGGGTTTAGGTTTTGTATAATCAAAAACAGCAACGCCGCCCGACTGGGGATTTTTCCTGGTGTTTGCGTCACTCTATCGTATTCCATCCAATAGTAATTTAATAACGGATACTCGCTGTAACGAGTTGCTGTCCACTGTGTTGGGTAAGGGTCAGTATCGAGTGAACCGCTCGCTCTCGCTAGGTCAGAGTAAAATCTGTTGCCAATTTTCGCCGTCAGGGGTCCCAATGGCGCATTTGTATTGGTTGAATCATACACTTCCGCCCAACTTTGCGGTACTTCCATCCGCATGAGGTCACGGATAAAGTGGGCGGCAATTTTCTGCTGCCTTATCTTGGTATCTTGCGGCGTTTCCTCTGGAAGTCCCGGATAGTCTCGTTCAACGTCTTTTTTAATTTTGTTAAATTTGCTTTCAAACGAAGTGAAGATTTGCAGCATTGCCGTATCTAATTTTCGGATCGTCGCTTGGGTTTTCGTAACTTTGGCGGAGTGCGAAACCGAATTGACGGCAACGAGCGTCAGCGTTGCCAATAAGAGAATGATCGCGCAGACCACGAGCAGTTCGACCAGCGTAAACGCCTGCCGAGGGGCGGAAAACCGGAATTGTTTATGGTTGCGTTTCATGGAGGTGATGTTGTAAATAAAACTGTATCTTTCCTCTTTGCGTTCTTTGCGCCCCTTGCGGTTAAATCCTCTTTTTTAACCGCAAAGAACGCTAGGGACGCAAGGTTAACCGGCGGCTTGCGCCGCTGGCTCTTTTGTTGCCGCTTTCTCTTGCTTGTATAATTCTAACTGTACACTAACGAACTTGTCGTATTCTTCTTGCGGAATACGATCTTCTTCGCGTCCGCTCAACATTGCCATTTGCCATTCTCTCGGCAAAGCCGCTACTATGCGTCTTCGCAACTCTAGCAATTCTTCTTTCGGCAGTGCTGCCATTTCTTCACTCGCTGGTGTTGTCATGTTATTCCTCCTCCCAAAAGTTGGGGTCGAAATCAGAGCCGCAATCGGAAGATTGCGGGTCGCACAGCGACCTTCCGGTCGCTGCTCTGATGTCCTACGGCAAAATACTCTTTAACTCTTTGTAGTCCGAAAAGTTCGTCAGGTTGTCCAAGTCCAGCAATCCGATATTGCCCCCTGATCCGATAACTCGTACATCGTCTCCTTCGCCGAATTTGCCGTCCAAACCCGGATGAATCAACTGGTACGTCGAAGGATTTTTCCATCGTCGTGTATTGCCATCGCCGTCCTCGTCAACATAAGGAGCACAGAAACCGAATCCCAATGATTCTGGAAAATTGAACCTTTTTATATTTATAGGATCAACACCATAAGTATAAGCGTCGGGACCGCCGGTTGTCCTCCCTCGGAAATAGACGATTGGAACAAAAACACCGCGAACTTCGGTGCCTATGACGGGTACGACTTCGGTTCCATTACCGTATCTCTCATAGCGAACATTTTTCCCGTCGCCGATTTCTAAATCGATGAAAACTTTTTTGTCAAAAGTGTCAATGGGATCGAATGGATTTTCAGGGTCTGCGTAAAATCCCGACAATTTGCCGTCCGAATTAGGAAATCCGCCAAGCCAGAGTGCCAATGCCCCTATTTGTGAGTTGGGCAACGTGAAATTCACGCCGTTGCTGCCGTAGGCGTCATTGATGGCAGTTCTTATAGACTCGGCTTGACTGGCTTCCGGGGGCATGCGTTGCCAGTCTAACCTCGGCCACCTTTTCCTAACATGCCTTACGAGTGCATCGTCGTCGAACATGTCCGGCGGATATTCACCGAATTCGGCTTTGTACCGTTCGAGAGCCGTAGCGATCTGGCTCATTTCCATGCCGATTTTACCGCGTTGGGCAGCCCGAAACGCCGCCGCCACCGCCGCCGTGATTATCGTAACCAGTATGCCGATGATGACGATCACCGTCAAAATTTCAATCAATGTAAAAGCCCGCTCCGTTCTCATCGTGTACCTCGTTCTGTGCCGCACAACAGGGCAGGGAACTCCCCTCCCTCCTCATTGTACCATGAAAAAGGAGAAATTGTAACAAAAAAATCGCCGAAATTTGGAATTTTGTGCTTTTTTACCGACCTGACGGTTGATTTTGACTGAAAATTAGAAAGTTTAGGTAATTGGAGAATTATTATCTTGCTGTATTACAGCGAGTCAATGATAAGTAGACTTGTTGCATAACCTCGTCATTCCCTCGACAACCGCCAACACGTGCCCGGCTGATTGAGACGCTTGCCCAGCAAACTCTTGCAAGCCTTACGGCTGCGTCTCTGTTACATGGTTTGGTAGGAAAAAGATTCACAGAGCCAGTAATGTCATTTAGGGACGTCCCCGGCTTACGCCACCGGGCTCTGTGAACTTTTTTACCGCCAGGGCTGTAATATCTCGTGAACCCGCAAAATGTGGGTGCCCCTTTCGAGAAGTTGTTTGCTCACCTGCCGAGTACCTTCATCGCGGTCGGCAAACCGTTCCACGATAAATCGTTTTCGGGAATGCCCAACCAAAAGCGGAGCATCTAATTTGAGAAAGAGAGCAATATTTTCGACTAACTGCCAATTTTGTTCCGCCGTTTTGCCGAAGCCCAAACCGGGATCGACAGCAATTGCCTCCCTATCTACACCAGAGTCTATCATCATCATACGCCGGTTATTTAAGAACGCAAAGACTTCTGAAACAACATCTTCGTACTGCGGGTTATCTTGCATCGTCTTAGGAATCCCCTGCGTGTGCATCAAACAGTACCCCGCTCCTGTTTCCCGAATCACGGCAAGCATAGCCGGATCAGACAAGCCGGAAACATCATTGATAATGTCGGCACCCGCCGCAAGAACAGTCTGGGCAACCGCGGCTTTGGTCGTGTCCACAGAAACCGGAACGTCCGGCTGGCACAGCCGCAGTTGTCGAAGGACAGGTAACACTCGCCGCAATTCTTCTTCTGCCGAAACGCTATCCGAACCTGGTCGGGTGCTTTCTCCGCCTAGGTCAATGATAGCAGCACCATTTTCGATTAACCGTAAAGCTTGACCGACTGCCGATGTAGAATCGAAAAAGTGTCCGCCGTCGGAAAAACTATCGGGCGTAACATTGACGATGCCCATGTAAACAGGAACGTTCAAAGCGAAGGTTTTCGAGCGTATCTTCCAAAACATATACCCATTCTGAGAGGTGGACGGATAATATTGGACAGAAAACGGTCTTGAACAAATTATGAACGTGTCCGTGTCTGTAAGTCGGTCGACCGTCCAAAACCGACATAATAAAATCCAGCATCCGGTGAAGCAGAAGCGAAAAATGCTGGAAAGCAACTCGACAAGGCATCACCGGATCGTAGAAGCCGATGCTTCGCCTCAATGCCCCACCAATATTCATGGTATCGGTCATTGAGACTCTTTACTTCAATAAAAAATCAAACAACCACCGACTTTTACACCTATGCCTAAAAATTCACGCCGAAATGACCTATAAATCTTATCGTGCCAATTCGACCGCACTCGAATACACATCGCTCGGAACATGATACTCCAATGATGAATGAATTCTCTCATCATTATACCAATCCATAAAACGTTCCAAGCCGACTTGCAACTCCGCTAAAGAGAGACGTGTAATGACGGAGTTCAACGCTTGTCCTCCGTTATTGCGCTGCTCTCCATTCCGGCTGTTGTTGTTCGGAACTCTAAAAACCCCAACTAATTTTTTACACGCCCGATTTCTTGATGCAACATTCTGTCGACTTGACTCGAAAGGAAAAATTGGCTACAATCCCTCGTCGCCGCTCCATAATGATAACAATTTGGGGCTATGCAACAAGTCTATCTTCTATTATGCTGTTGCCTCATCGTTCCCGACCCATTATCCTTCGCTCTCTCGTTTCGTTGACACTTCTCGTACTAACGGGAGTCATTATCGGTGTCATGATGATTTCGGAAGAGATACCGCACACACCGCTCGTAACTGCCGCTCCTGTCGTTGAAGTCTCTCCCATCCAGCGGCACGACACCGGTATCGACTTTGCCGTCAACGGAGAAGTGATTCCCTTCCGCCGTATCGACCTCATCGCCGAAGTGCAGGGACGCGTTGTCTATAAATCGGAAAAATGCCGACTCGGTCAGTTCGTCGAACAAGATGAACTCCTCGTAAAAATCGATCCGGTCGATTTTCAACTTGCCGTCGATCAAGCCGAAACCGCTGTCAGTCAGGCAAAAGTCAACATCGACGAAAACGACGTTCAAAAAGCCAATATCGAAAAGGAACTCATCCTCGCTAGGGAAAGACTCGAACTGAGCCGCAAAGATTACGAACGGAACCAAACATTAGTCGAGCGGAGAACCATTTCGCAAGCGGAACTGGAAAACGTTCAATCCGGTCTTTTGGCAGCGCAGGAAGCAATTCAGCGTCTCGAAAATCAACTTCGGGTGCTTGACACGCAGTCGGAAAGACTAAACGTCGCCCACCGCAGAGAAGAACTGGCGTTGGAGACCGCCCAGTTAAACCTTGCCCGAACCGAAGTGAAGGCACCGATTGCCGGTGTCATTACGGCGGACACTTTTGAAGTCAATTCGTTCATACAAAAGGGAGCAAACGTTGCAAGGATTCTCGATCCGACGCAGTTGGAAATCCAATGCAGTTTATTGATGCGTCAGATTCAATGGATTTGGCAGCAGACTGATGAGAGTACTGGTTACGTTTTCGCTCCGACGCCGGTAACGATCATATATGAATCGGACGGCGAGCGCTGGGCTTGGGAAGGCAATCTCAAAACGCTTGACGGAGGAATTATGGATCCTGTGACGCGAATGGTGCCGTGTCGGGTGCGGGTCGATAATCCGCAGTCGGGACGTTGGATGCATGGATTTTCTTCGGGAGAGCCGCTTGTCAATGTAGCGGGACAACCGATGCTTTTTGCAGGAATGCATGTACGGATTATCGTTCATTCTAAACCGGACATCCTGCTCTATCGGATTCCGGAGCGGGCGTTGTTGCCGGGCAACAGAATCTGGACGGTGGTCGACGGAAAACTTCGTCAACATTCGATTCAGGTTGCTGCAACGATACCGGAGGGGGTGCTGTTTTATGCCGATGCGGAGACAATTCGACCGTATGATCTTGTTGTCGTATCGCCGCTTGCTTCGCCAGCGGAGGGCAGTCCGGTGCAAACAGTAATGCAACAGGTTGTTTGGAGTAATAGACTTGTTCCATAACTCCGTCATTCCTCCTCCAACCAACTAGATGTATAATAAGTGGCACCATCAACATACACATGAACCTCTTCGGCATCGGGATGTTTCGCCTCAACCCTTCGACATAATCGTAACGTCGACTCCTTCGTGACGGACAGCGTAAACTCAACGACTGTCTCTGTTGTATGAATGTTTAAAGCACCATGAATGTTCGCCCGTTTACGACCGCCATTTCAGGGTACGGCTTGGAATGTTTATGAGCCTTTTCAGGAGATTTCGGAGTGTGCTGGCATTGGCAGGATTACTGCTCTGGCGGTAAAAAAGTCCACAGAGCCCGGAGCGTAAGCTCCGGTATTTTTCAGCCTCGCACCGGATCTTACGATCCGGGCTCTGTTTGTTTTTTGTTAATTTTTCCCGCCAACCCTGTAAGTGTCCGTTTGTCAATATGCGTCGTAGCCGTAGCAACGAGGTTTTGCGTAGGTTTGGTTCGCAGAAGGAGAGTCTCTGGATAGGACATTCGGAGCGGGTCATGGGTGAGCATTACTTTCAGTTGTCCGATGAGGATTACCTGGAGGCATTGGATATGTAGCCCATGCGGTATTCCATGCTGTAGTGTACTGAATGATACCGCACGTAGAAAATATGATTTTTGTAACTTTTTGCAACGCAGGGAGTTACAGAGTCATGCAGTATAGTGCAGAAATCGAAATTACGGTAGAAACGCCCCCGATGGGGTACGAAGCGTGTTGGTTCTCCAACGGGGAGCTAATGCCCCCCGCTCGCTACACCGCCCCCCCGCTCGCTGCACTGCACCAATTTTATTTTTGTGCTCCCCAGAGCATACAGGGCGTTGCCACGGAATTGACGATATCTCACTGTACGGTAAAATAGAGGCAGGTATATCAGAGCCACAATATGATTATTATTCTAAAACAAAATCCTGCCCCAAAACAATTGGAGACGCTTAAAGAGTGGATCAAACAAATGGGACTGGACATTCACGTCAGCGAAGGTACGCACTCGACCATTCTCGGACTCGTCGGGGACACTTCCGTCGTTGACATCGACTTAATTGGTGCGATGGAAATCGTCGAATCGGTCAAGCGAATCCAAGAACCTTACAAAGCGGCGAACCGGAAATTTCATCCAGACGATACAGTCGTTCAATTCGGCGGCGCAAAAGTCGGCGGAGGAAACTTTTTAACGATTGCAGGACCTTGCTCCGTCGAGTCCCGGGCGCAAATCATGGAAGTCGCCGAAAAGGTAAAAGAAGCCGGCGCAGGAGCGTTACGAGGCGGTGCGTTCAAACCGAGGACTTCCCCTTATGCTTTTCAAGGAATGGAGGCGGAAGGAATTAGACTTCTTCTTGAAGCCAAAAAGCATACCGGTCTGCCCATCGTAACGGAAATTATGGACTTGTCCCAGTTGAAACTTTTCGACGACGTCGATGTTATTCAAGTCGGTGCGAGAAACATGCAAAACTTCCTGATGTTGAAGGAGTTAGGAAGGATCCAAAAGCCGATTTTACTCAAGCGGGGCTTTTCCAATACGATTCAGGAGTTTTTGATGAGTGCCGAATACATTCTTTCGGGCGGCAATCCTAATGTTATTCTTTGCGAGCGGGGCATTCGCACGATTGAAACGGCGACGCGTAACACGCTTGACCTTTCGGCGATTCCGGTCGTCAAGGAGTGTTCGCATTTGCCTATCATCGTTGATCCGTCTCATGCGACGGGTCATGCAAAGTATGTTAAAACGATGTCGCTCGCCGCCGTTGCAGCCGGTACCGATGGTTTGATGATTGAGGTGCACAACAGTCCGCAGACGGCATTGTGTGACGGTCAACAGTCGATTACACCGGAGGCGTTTGCCCGGCTTGCTAAGGGAGTGCAGATTATTCGAGAAGGAATGACTCAAGAACAGTTATCAGAGCCGCAATCGTAAGATTGCATTGACGTTTATATCCGACTTTCGCAATAGGGAACCTCTAATAATACCACAATCTTTGCGTACTTTGCGTAACCCTTTGCGTCCCTTGCGGTAAAAGAAGACTTACGACTACGGGCACGACTCCGTAATTTTTTTACGGATCACAAGTATATTTTTATTATCAATCCTTGCGTATTCTACACTGTCCATTAGCCTTTTTACAAGAAAGACGCCCAGTCCGCCAATTTTGCGTTCCATTACAGGTTTTTCAAAATCGGGTTCAGGATGCTCTAGGGGATTATAAGGCTTGCCCATGTCCTCAAATCTGACAAACACCTCTTCGTTTGCAACGGCAACGGAAATAAAAGCACTGCCGCCCGCTGGTTGATAGGCATGATTGACAATGTTCGTGAAAACTTCCTCTACTGCTAAGTTGATGTCTCCCTGAAAACTGGGCGGACAAAGACTGCACGTTAACTTCTTATTTACAAATTTTGTTACTGTATCAAGACTCTCAATGTTTGCTTCGACTATTAGTTCATTCATATAAAAAATTTGAGCAAAAAAGATGCGAATCATTATATCCGAATCGTCAGCATCGGGCAAGAATAGGGAGCGGAACTAATGTCTAGCAACGACGTTCCGTTCAAATTGTGGTAGAATCGGAGCATGTCCGATACGATGTTCGATAAAGAGAATAGAAAGCGCAAAAAGCCGCGTAAAACGAGTTCGTCCGATCCCGTCGACCTGTCCGTCCTCGAAAAAGCACCGCCGCACGACATCGAAGCCGAAAAAGCCGTACTCGGAGCACTGCTCCGACAACCGGAACTCTGCGACGACGTCGTTATGGTACTGCGTGATCCCGATGACTTCTACCACGACGCCCATAAACGCATTTACAGTCATCTGATGAAAATGCGCAGCGATAACAGCAAAATCGACCTGCTGCTGCTCGTCAACAATCTCACGACGACCGACGAACTGGAGTTAATCGGCGGACAGTATTATCTCGCACTGCTGATGGAGACCGTCCCAGTCTCCGTTCACGCCGTCCATTACGCCCAAATCGTGCGAGACAAAGCAACTCTGCGGAAATTGATTCACGCCGGTTCGGAAATCGTCCGTGATGCTTATGCTCCCGAAACGCAAGCAAAAGACATTCTCAACAGTGCGGCATCGAAAATGATGTTGCTCTGCGAAACGCAGTCGGTCAGCCAAGTTACCGATATGGAAGAGTTAATGGCGGAGGTTTCCGCACTCATCGATAACCGGCTGAAAGGCGCCGTCGCCGGAGTCAAAAGCGGTTTTGCAGGTCTTGACAGTTTGTTGGGCGGATTTCATCCAAACGAACTCATTATTCTCGGAGCACGTCCCAGCGTGGGGAAAACGGCGGTTGCATTGAACATTGCCGAACATGTTGCTCTTAAAAATAATGAGACGGTCTATTTTGTGAGTCTTGAAATGGTAAAGGAGGAGTTGGCGCTGCGGCTAGTGAGTGCGCGGGCGAAACTGAATGGTCAGAAAGTCCGAAATGAACCGCAATTTCTATCCCACGAAGACATCGCTAAATTTATGGATGCGTGCAATGAGTTTAAGAAGGCTCCGCTATTTATAGATGATACGCCGAGCCGAACAGTGGCGGAAATATCGGCGGTGGCACGAAAATTAAAGCGGCAAAACAATTTGAGGTTGGTCATCATCGACTACATCGGCTTGATCACCCCAGACAAAGACATTGAAAACCGACAGGAACAGGTCGCAAAGGTTGCCCGGCAACTAAAACTGTTGGCGCGAGAATTGAAGGTGCCGGTGCTTTGTTTAGCGCAGTTGAATAGGGAAGCCGACGGCGAAAAGGGGGGGCGTCCTAAACTATCGCAGTTACGGGAGTCGGGAGCGATTGAGCAGGACGCCGACGTGGTGATCTTTGTCCATCGGCGAGATATGTGGATGACCGAAGAAGAGATTGATGCCAAAGAGGCAAAAACACAAAAAAACATCCGTGATAGGGCGGACTTGATAGTGGCGAAGCAGCGTAATGGCCCTACCGGCGACGTCGAGTTAATGTTCAAAAGGGAGTGGTCCCGTTTCCTCGAATTGGACAAACATCGCGAGGAGGGATACGAAGAGTTTAACGAGCACGCCGGTTCGTCGGCTGATTTTTAGAATAGACCTGTTCTGAAACCGTCATTTCGGCGCAAGCCGGAACGGCAGTCTCCGACGAGTTTATAGGTGTTTACTCAAAGAATTCAGGTACTCCTCTTTTACGTTTGCCGATAACGTATTACAGGGTTGGCGGGACAATTTTATGTTTTTGTTTTATTTCAATCATTTTCCATTTGTTTCTCACAAAGGCACGAAGGGCACAAAGGTTTGTGTTTCTCCACTTTGTGCCTTTGTGTGAGGAAAATAATAAACATATAATTTTCACACGACAGGGCTGTAAAAGCTATGACACGTTACTTTTTAACAATAATCATCCTGTTTGTTTCTTCGTCTGTTTGTTTTGGTCAAGCAGCGAATAATCGGGCGGGAAAGCAGGAATTGCCGTTGTACTACACTTATGCTCCGCGTAATCTTTCACGCCCCGGCGACTTCAAAGTAGTCGTGGTGCCGGCAACTAATCCGCGACAAGCTAGGCTTGACGCACAGACGTACCATCTCGGTTGGGATGCCGTCGACGCCCGGGAAGGACAGTCAAGAGTAATGTACGAGGTTCTTTTGAGAAAGCGTCCGCCCCGGCTGCCCGGCGAACCGCCGGTAACGAGACGGATCCCGCGCACAAAATAACAGAACTGCGTCCTTACGAACGCTGCTTCGCGAACATTTTCCGCACATACTCGGCACTTTGACGGAGCACTTCGGCAGGAGACATCGTCTTCGGCGTTCCATTCTCCGGTGCCTGCTCGAGAACAATGTGCGGCATTCTGGGCAGCATTTTGAGCCCCGCCGCAAGCCGAACATTGTCGATGTCGCCGTCGCCGAAAGTTTCGCTCCATACGTTGTCAATCGACTGCCGAAGATGTACCTCAACGGTGCGGTCTGCGTAAAGCTTCAAATGATCGAACACCGCCACTTGAGAGTTGCCGCTGCCCCGGTAAGACCAGTGCTGCTCGAAGCAGAGCGAAACATTCTCTGGATCGGTACCGCAAAGAACGTGATGGAATTCCCTACCGCCGAATTCGAGTTCCGTTACGTGATAGTGAAATGCAATAGTCAAGCCGATTTTCTTCAAGCCGACACCGAGGGTGTTCAGATTTTTGGACTGACGAATGAGTTCTGCGTCCGACTTCCCACTTTTGGGTGTCGGATTGAAAACGAAGACTTCAGTTTCGAAAGGTTTGATTTTTTCGCCGATTTCCAGCAATCGTGCGATATCCTTTTCGGCAGCATTTTCGTCGTGCAGATTGCCGCTGGCGTAAATCGACCGCATTGCCAAGCCGTGGTCGGCAAGACGTTTTCCGACGGCGGTACCCTCATTACCGGAGCCGAGGGATACTTCGATACCGTCAATGCCGGCGCCTTTGATTTCGTCGAGACAAGTCCAGAAGTCGATGCCTTCGCGCCGGTACACAGTATTGCAGGTGTATTGGTTGGCAGCGACGTGCAGACGTTTGTTTTCTTGGGCGAGTAAGTTTTCGGCAAGAAGGGCGGCACCCGTTGCCGTGAGGGCGGTTGATAAAAATTGACGGCGTTTCATCGTGTTGGAGAGGAAAAAGGAAAAACCTTATGCCAATGATTATACCTGAAACGTTGCAGAACCGCAATCTTCTCTTTGCTAGCAATACATTCCGGCTTTTGTTACAGGGCTGGCGGGAAAAATTATCAAAGAACAAACAGAGCCCGGTGCGGTAGCACCGGAGCGTACGCTCCGGGCTCTGTGAACTTTTTTCCAGCCAACCCTGTAACTCCTCCCAAACTTTGACACGCCGGCGCAAAGAAAAAATCCCCAAAAAGTCCCTTGACATTTCCCGTCCCGTATGATATACTGCAGACGGTGTGAAAGCGGTCTTGGCGATCCTTGCGCACTTTGCGGTTAATTCCTTTTTTTACCGCAAAGGGCGCAAGGAAAACGTCCCATTTGTTCCCGTTGCCAGTATAGACCACTGCCGGGAGGTTGCTTCATTGACCATCCAAAACTAATTGTTAATCACTGCAAGCACTTCGTCGTGCAAAATTCCGTTAGTCCCTACGCCTTCTTTACCGAAACAGACGGCGTTGCCTTTCCAATCGGTAAAGCGTCCGCCCGACTCTTCAAGAATGACCTGCAACGGCGCCGAATCCCAATCGGACATGATCGGATCGACCATTATTTCAGCACGTCCCGTCGCGACCAGTGCATAACCATATCCGTCCCCCCAAGTCCGAACCAGCCGTACACTTTTTTCCAAACGGTTGTACGCTTCCCGACGGTTACATTTGTCGAAAGTCAACACCTCACTTGTTACAAACGTCGCCTCTGCTAAATTAGAACAACCGGAAACCTGACACCGCTTCGGCGCCCCCCGATTTGTTTCGTGCCAGGCACCGAAGCCGCGTCCCGCCCAAATCAGTTCTCCCAACGCCGGCAAAGCAATCACTCCGCCGACACATTGCCCCTCTCGTTCTAAACCGATGAGAGTGCTATAAAGCGGAACACCATGAATGAAAGATTTCGTACCGTCGATGGGATCGATAAACCAGCGGTAACCAGTGCTGCCTTCGGTGTCAGGATATTCTTCTCCGAATACGGCATCGTCAGGAAAGCGTTCCGTAATCACCTTCCGAAGAAAGACTTCGGTCTCTCTATCGGCAATGGTAACAGGAGACTCATCGTCTTTGTTTTCCACTGTAAGTTTATCGGCAACGTAAAAATACCGGAGCGTGATTTCTCCTGCTTGATAAGCGATGGCTTTGGCGTGTTCGATACGTTGTTGCATAAGCCGAAGGATATAGTATTTCCATCACTTTTCATTCTACCACAACGTAGCAGAGCCGCAATCGTAGGCGCCGCAAATACTGTACAATGGGTGTGTAAAAATAAAGTGGGTGCGGCGCAGCGAGCGGGGCGGTCCGTCGACTTGTCGACGGACTGGCGAGCGGGGGGCGTTAGCCCCCCGTTGGGTTGCGAAGTGTGTTGGTTCTCCATCGGGGGGCTAATGCCCCCCGCTCGCTCATGTTGCTCGCTCATGTTGTGAGTCCACAAAATTTTGACACACCCGCCGGAGTCCCCCTTCCACAAACAGAAATTATCGTTACAATTACATGGTTATCCTTGTACTCGCAGGGCTGTCCTGCGGGGGGAATTCGCACCCTTAACCCTTTCTGTGTAGGATTTATCATGGTTCGGCAAAATTTACTCCGAGAACTCGACTTGGAAGAAAACAACTGGGACGTACAAATTGACGCCGCACTCAGCGGCGTACCAATGGAAGAAAAAGATTGGACAGGACGAGAAATCGTCGGAAATCAAATTGCCGAAGGAAAAATAGTACGTATCGACGAAGATTACGTCGTCGTTGACATCGGATACAAAAGCGAAGGAATCGTGCCCGTCAGCGATTGGGACGAAGACGAAGAAAAACCCGCCATCGGAGAAATGGTCAAAGTCCTCATCGAACAAGAAGACGACGACACGCCAGTCCAAAAAGTCCGAGGCATGATCAATCTGAGCAAGAAAAAAGCCGCCAAGATCGAAGCCTGGGATACAATGATGAGGTCGGTCAAAGAAAACGACATCGTCAACGGCGAAGTCCTCAGAAAAATCAAAGGAGGACTCCTCGTAGACATCGGTGTACCAGTCTTTTTGCCCGCGTCGCAAGTTGACGTCCGCAGACCAAATGACATCGGCGAATTCGTCGGACAACATATACAATGTATGGTGCTGAAAATCGACGAAGAACGACGGAATATCGTCGTAAGCCGCCGTGCAATGATCGAAAGCGAAAGAACCGAACAGAAAAACGCACTCTTCACGCAACTCAACGAAGGTGAAATACGAAAAGGTATCGTCAAAAATATCGCCGAATTCGGAGCATTCGTCGACCTCGGCGGAATCGACGGATTATTGCACATTACCGATATGAGCTGGGGACGAATCAATCATCCTAGCGAATTAGTACAAATGAACGACGAAATAGAGATCGTCGTTTTGAGCATCAACAGAGAAAAGGAAAAAATCTCTCTCGGACTCAAGCAAAAAGAGCCGAGCCCCTGGGATGCGGTCGAGGAACGATATCCAGTCGGAACGCGGTTGAGAGGGGCGGTCGTCAATGTGATGACATACGGTGCGTTTATCAAACTGGAAGAAGGAATTGAGGGACTCGTACACATCAGCGAAATGTCCTGGACGAAGCGGGTGAATCATCCGAATGAAGTCTTGAACGTCGGCGACGAAGTCGAAGCCATCGTGTTGCAAATCAACAAAGACCGGCAGGAAATTTCGCTGGGTATCAAGCAAACGCAGGACAATCCCTGGGAACAGGTTGATGACAAATATCCTATCGGTCAGGAGGTCAAGGGGGTCGTCCGAAACTTGACGAACTACGGTGCGTTCATCGAGATTGAAGATGGCATTGACGGGTTGTTGCACGTCAGCGATTTGTCTTGGGTAAAGAAGATTGCGCATCCGAATGAGATTCTTACTAAGGGGCAGGAAGTTACATGTCAAGTTTTGTCGGTTGACAGAAAGAATCATCGGATTGCTCTCGGCTTGAAACAGATGGAGGAGGATCCGTGGGAGAAACAGATTCCTGACAAGTACCGGTCAGGTCAACTCGTGAAGGGGACGGTAACGAAGGTGACGAACTTTGGCGTGTTTGTAACGCTGGATGACGACTTGGAGGGATTGCTTCATGTATCGGAGTTAGCGGATCGCAAGGTGGAGAATCCAGAGGAGGTCGTGAAGGTTGGCGATGAGATTGAGGTGAAGGTATTGCGGGTTGACATTGACGACAGGAAAATTGGATTGTCGTTGAAGCGTGCGGACTGGGGCGATGAGGGTGATGCATCTTCGGGTGCGGCGTCGAGTTCGTCTTCGTCGAGTATTCCTTCAGATCAGTTGAAGGGCGGCGTGGGTGATGGCGGTCCGTTGTTTGGTTAGTGTAGTTGCGTTGTTTGCAATGCGTATATTAGCCGTGTTGCTTGCAACGTGTATTTTGGGGCGATAGCTCAGTTGGGAGAGCGCGGCGTTCGCAATGCCGAGGTCGAGGGTTCGACTCCCTTTCGCTCCAGTAGACGTCAAGGCAATAATAGACTTGTTCCATAATCGGCATTCCCGTGAAAACGGGAGTCTAGACGGATGAGGCTTCCGCCGAAGTTGTTTTTCTTTGCGTTCCTTGCGTCCATTGCGGTTAAAAAAAGGATTTTACCGCAAAGGGCGCAAAGGATAATGTCATGCCGTTTACGGTATAACAACTTATACCTTATTCTACTATGATCGAAACTTTTTCAAGAACCGAATTCTTCTCCAAGTCTCTTTGCGTTGCATTGCTGATTCCCTTTACGTTCTTTTGTACAGGATTGAACATTTTCGTGTCCAATGCTGCGGAAATGGAAGGAACAATTACAACATTGATACCGCCGCTCTTTGCCCTCCTTGCCCTCGTCGCCCTGCTTTTTTTCTTGACACAACTGCCCTATTTTTTCATCAGAAAACACCAGTTTATACACATCAATTTGTTTCTATTCGGAATCGGATTCCTCCTATGGTTTCAAGCAAATATCTTTAACTGGAATCTCGGCGAATTAGACGGAGCAGGCGTAGATTGGACAACATTCCGCCCTTTGATAGCACTAGAAATAGTCATCTATGCTATTATCATCGGATTGATAATATGGCAAAGACAATGGTTAAGCAAATATGTTGTTCATATCGCCTGCGTGTTAATGGTAATGCAAGCAGTGCCGCTGGCAGTACCCGTGACAAGAATGATGCTCTCCGCAAAACCGACGCAATCGTTATCGGATGAACCGAGTCTTGATCCGGCAATTCCCGCCTGGAAACAATATGAATTTATCTACGACGGCTTTTTTGATTATTCCAAAGAACGAAATGTTGTCCTCATCATTCCCGACGCATTTGGTGCAGATATATTTGAACGATTAGTAAAAAAACATCCCGAAGTGCTTGACTGGTTCGCAGACTTCAATTATTTTCCTAAACACAAGGCGCAAGAGGGAAGAACAGCGGTCAATGTAGCACAAATACTCACCGCTTGTGAACCGGAAGAAAGCCGACACGGTGCAACGGTTTGGAATACCGAAGGGGCATTGCAAAAAACGCTGACGGCAGCCGGTTTTCAAACAAGATTGCACACCGTTGTACCCAGTAAACAACATTACGATCACCGCTGGGTTTCTAATATCCGTTTGATTGATCGAGAGAGTCTGCGAAAGAAAAACCGATGGTACAATAGTTTAGCGGAGTCGGGACTCGGACAGATGTGCGATTTGGCTATTGTACGTTCAGCGCCTATCATTTGTAAGCCTGCCGATACAGAAAGTTTCTCCCCCTTTCGGAGACTTTTCAACAATCTCCGCAGACTATCTCTTCCCTCAATAGGGGACATACAATTTGCGCAACACATCATTGACAGTCCCGCCACTAACGATGCTGAAAAACCTGTCTGCCTTGTCATTCATATTAACGGAGTCCATGCTCCTCACAATATGAATGAAACGTTTGAATTTGAACCTATGCCGGGCATTGATGGAGAAGACCGGCAAGCCTTTGCCGTGCTTCTTTTAATCCAACGCCTGATAGAAGATATAAAGGCAGCAGAAGTTTATGATAATACGCTCATCGTCATTACAGGCGATCACGGCAGTACGGTTATTCGGGAAAACATCGGCGGCAATCATCGAGAAATGCCTTTCGGTTACAATCCGCTCCTGCTAATAAAGAGAGAAAATGAGCGGCATGATACGATTGTCTATCGGAATGAATATACGAATGTGCAAGACATTACGCCGACGATTCTGGACTTAGTAGGTTTGGAAAACTTGCCGGGTCGTTTTTCGGTTTTCGATATACCGCCCGGCGTTTTGGAAAAACGTGAAATAGAGTACGAGTCTTTTTGGTCTGACAAACGAGGCGATCCTATTGTGCGGTTTATAGAGGCGAAAGAAAAATATAGTGTTTCTTCGGAAATCGTTTTGAGACGGTCAGAGATGGAAGTCTATGCAGGACGGTTGCGGTACTTTGTCGGTGACAATCTTGACACGTGGAACAACAATGCCGTTATTGTTTTAACACATCTTGATGAACAAGGGGATAGTATCCTCTATTGGGGAAAACCTTCTGTATCGAAAATCAACAGTATCCGTCATCGTTTTTGGTATTCTTATGGAATACTTGACGTAAGCGGTGTTGCCGACGGTAAATATGAGGTTGCTTTTTTATTGCCGCAAAAGAATGGTAGTTACGTCAAGAATGTACTCGGTGAAATTACAACGGCAGCAGAGCCGCAATCTTTTAGCGATTTCACTCGTGAAGCAACCTTTTAGCGATTTCACTCGTGAAATGCTCGTGCGCCGCACAGCAGAGCCGCAATCGTAAGATTGCGCAACTCTTGCGCAATCATACGATTGCGGCTCTGCTGCCGTTATTGCGCGTTGCACCTTTGCGTACTTTGCGCCTTTGCGCTTAAATCTTTTTTCACCGCAAAGGGTGAAAAGTTTTTGCTATCGCAAGCGCGACTCCGTTAACGTTCCGCCAGCTTTATGATACAATGTCCGCCATGACAAGCGGCGAAATCACCGAAACGATTTTTCGATGGGGACGAATACAAAGCAATAGCGATTGGCTGCTGCCCCTCATCGTCTTCGCTCTGCTGCTCTTCTACTTCGTCCGACGATACAAAATCGACGCCGCCGAACTTAAACCATGGCAACGAACTATCCTGCTCACCCTACGCATTGCCGCCCTGTGCGGACTGCTACTCTATTATCTGCATCCTCAATGGGAAAACCTCATCGGCTCATCACGAGTCGTCGTACTCGTCGATACCAGCGCAAGTATGGGCAACCGTGACGGCGACGATGACAGCGGCAACGATCAAACCCGACTCGACGCCGCACTCGACTGGCTAAAACAAAGTCAACTGATTGAAAGACTGTTCGAAAAACATGAAGTGGCACTCTTTAATTTCGATGAGACGTTGAGCGCACCGCAGACGGAAGCACTAACCGCAGACGGTGCGTCCACCGCTCTCGGCGATGCTCTGTACGACACCCTGCAACGGGAACGCGGACAACCGCTCGCCGGAATCATCGTGATCACCGACGGCGGACAAAATGCCGGTCGCAGTCTCGATTCCCCCTTAGAAACAGCGGATCGACTACGCATTCCGATCTATCCCATCGGCGTAGGACAAACCCATCCGCCACTCAACTATCGCGTAGGCATCATCGACCTGCCAGATCGAGTCGTGCCTAATGATCCCTTTATCGTAAGAGTCCCTATCGAAATGACCGGCGGAGAGCAGACGGCAGTTACTGTGGAACTATCGCTGGATGAATCGGTCATTGAAAGTCAGGAAATTACCTTTACCGCCGATGGGACGATTGACGTTTCGTTCAATGTCCGTATTCCCGATCCCGGCGTCTATCGCTTGAGTGTTGAAGTCATTCCGCCGCCCGATGCGCTGCAAGCAGAACCACTAACAGACGACAATCGGCAGCAGACCGAAGTCCATGCCGTTGACCGAAAAGACCGGGTGTTGCTCTTCGCTTCCACGCCGACTAGGGATTATCAGTTTTTCTCGGCGCAAATCTTCCGCGACAAAACGATGGAACTCGATGTCTATCTCCCCTGGGCGCAGCCGGGCATCTCGCAAAGTGTGGACAAAATCCTCGACCGATTCCCCTCTTCCCGAAGCGAAATGGCAGAGTACGATATTGTCATCGCATTCGATCCTGATTGGCGGGAACTGTCGCCGGAACAGATCGACATTCTCGAACACTGGGTTGCCCGGCAGGGGGGCGGATTGATTCTCATTGCGGGACAAATCCATCAGGCGGACATCATCACCGGCTGGGTAATGGATCCCGGGATGGACGCGATTCGGGCATTGTATCCTGTCGAGTTTTTGGCAAGCACGACGTCGTTTGACCATCGTTTTCGCAGTAGTCCGACGGCGCATCCGCTCAAATTTACCAGGGCGGGCGAATCGGCGGAGTTTTTGCAAATGATGGACGAACAGGGTGTGCTCACTAATTTTTGGAGCCGGTTTCCCGGCTATTTTGGCTTCTTTTCGGTCAAGGGGGTGAAGCCGACGGCGACGCTCTTGGTTTCGTCCGGCTCACCGGAAATGATGGGAAGAGACGAGACCGGCGCGTTGATGGTCGAACAGTTTTACGGTGCGGGTCGAGTGATGTATTTCGGCAGCGGCGAGTTATGGCGGCTCCGGCGGATTAACGACAAAGCCTTTGAACAAATCGTAACGAAGGTGATCCGTCATGTCGGACAGGGACGGTTGCAGCGGGAGTCGGATCGGGGAACATTGGCAACGGACAAACAGCGTTATTCTATGGGGTCGATGGCGCAACTTCGGATTACGGCGAGTGATCCGCAGTTGAATCCGCTGATGTTGCCGACGCTGCCGGTGGAGGTGTTATCGCCGTCGGGAACGTTGCGAATGGTCGATGTTATGCTTGATCCTAATGTACCGGGAACGTATCAAACATTTTTACCGTTGGACGTTGAGGGAACGTGGACGGTGCAATGGACGATTCCTGATTCGGATCAGCAAATTGTGCGGACGATACAGGTGCAGATGAGCGATTTGGAGCGTGAGAATCCTAATCGGAATGAGCCGTTGTTGCAAGAGGTTGCGAGTCAGAGCGGCGGAATCTATTTTGCTCATTTTGAGTTAGCGGAGTCTTTGCCGGAACGGATTGGTGTTCGTTCTCAACGGTCGGTGGTCGATGAAGTGTTGCAGGAGGAATTGCTTTATTATCTGTTGCTGGCAATTTGTGTTGCGTTGTTGTTGGAGTGGACGCTCCGGCGGTTGATGCAGTTGGCGTGATACGGCTTTTGCCTGAAACTATACTGCAAGCGGTATGAAAATGGACGTTTTTCTGCTTTGTGAATCTTTGTGTTCTTTGTGCCCTTTGTGGTTAATCCTTTATTTTAACCACAAAAAGCACAAGGGACACAAAGATTCCACGAGGCAAAACGCCCCATTTCTACCTGTTGGCAGTATAACTTCGGCTGCTGTTTAGAGGTATCTCACTTTCCGGCGGAAGTCTTATTCCAACGTTTGATCGCTCGGGATACGACCCAAAGGAAAAAGATTTCTAACAGAATAAGAACGCCTATCGACAGTTGAACCGTCGTGTCGCTACGGATTTCCTCGATCCGGTCAGGAAGTTTTAACCAACACCACGACACAAAAATAGTAATGAGAAAGAGCGGCGATACATACTTAATCAAATAACGGACAAACCAAGGAATACGAATCTGCGCTCCCGTTTCCAATTCGGACATCGCCGTGTCGATTCCCAGTCCCCAGCCGAAAAGAATAATCATAAACGTCGCAGAAATGAAAATAAACACGTTCAATATCCAAAAATCAAACGTGTCCATTGCGATAAGTCCCTTCGAGAAGTACAAGACGAACAGCGTGGCTGCAAGCAGCAGTCCGCCGAGCAACAAGATACTCCCTTTTCGTTTCAATCCGAGTCCGTCCTCAAATAATGCGATGGAAGGCTGCAACATCGAAATGGAACTCGTCGCAGCGGCGAGAAACAACAGTGTGAAGAACAGAAATCCGAAAAACTGACCGAAGGGCATCATGTCAAACACGCTCGGCAACGTTTGGAAGCCCAGTGTAAAGGAACTGCCGAGGGTCTCTTTGTTCAGGGCAGCGTGTCCCAGAAACATTAACGCTGCCGGTACGATCATCAATCCGCCGAAAACGACTTCGATGAAACTGTTACTGCCGACGGCGGTTACGCAAGATGCCGCCACATCGTCTTTGGCTTTCAAATAACTGGCGTAGGTCAAGACCAATCCAAAACCGACGGAAAGGGAGAAGAACACTTGTCCGGCAGCGGCGAGCCAGCATTCCGGGTTGGCAAGGAGTTGCAGAATAGTCTTGTCTGAACCGGCGGTGCTTAAAACGAACTTCATTCCGTCGAAAAAGCTTTGCCCCGGCTCACCGGTAGGATTGCCGAGCGTAGCAACCCGAATGAAAATGATGACGGAACAAATCAACAGTGCCGGCAAAGCCCACATACAAAACCGCTCGATGCCTTTGTTGATTCCACGATAGACCAGCCAAAAATTTAACGCGAAGCAGATAATCAGACAGAGCAAATAGGGTTTGGAGAATCCTAGTTTTAAGACGCTGCCGTTTTCGGACATTCCGACGAGATTCGAGAAACAATCCTTATATGCTTCGACGGAGCCGAGGTTCATGAGTCCTCGTGCGTATTGGATGGCGTAGAGCAGACACCAACTTTCGACGATGATATAGAAGGCAAAGATGGCGGCGGGCATCATCGCAAAGAGCGAGCTGAAGTACATCACGCGCCGCCGATTCACGACGCTTCCCAGGATACCGGGAGCAGAGTTGTGTCCGCGTACACCGCCGTAGCGTCCGAGTGTCCATTCCGCCCAAGCCAAGGGGAGTCCGAGAAGCAGTAGGGCGACGAGATAGGGGATCAGGAAAGCGACTCCGCCGTAGAGCGCCATTTGACCGGGAAATCGGAGATAATTTCCCAATCCGACGGCACTGCCGACAACAGCAAGAATGATGCCGAGTTGCGATGACCAGTTTTCCTTCAAAGACTGCATTGCACACGTTTTAGAACGTTACCGACATTTTGTCAATATACTGCGGCACGTCAATCATAAAATTTTGATTTTTATATGTTTCCTTAACGGGCTTAAAACACAACAGTGGTGACGAAAACAGAGCTGTTCACGATTATAGATTGGTCACCTCCTAACTTCTGCCTCTTGCCTCCAGACTTCTTCCTTCGCTGCTGTCATCGTTTCTTGCAATCGCCGCTCCGCTTCGGGATTGGACATTCTCCTTCTTCGCATTGTCAGCATCGTGCTCTCCGCTTCATCGAAGCGCTGCAACGAAGTCAGTGTTTCCATTTTGCCTAGCAGCATTTCTTGCGGTTCGCCTCCCTGTGGATACAAGTTCTGTACCGACAGCCATGTTGCCAACGCTTGCTCCGGTTGACCACAGCTCATCTGCAAAACAGCAAGTTCGGTCAACAGCTCTGCGTCGTTCGGCGCCAATGAAACCGCCCGAAGATAATCGTTGCGCGCTTCATGAAGCACGGCTAATGTGTGTTCGGCGTATCCCGCCTGGTGTGTTGCCTGCATCCATTTTGCCCTGCCGCGTAACGCCCAACTTCGGTAATTCTGCGGTTCCAAACGCACCGCTTCGTCGGCATGCTCATGTGCCGTTTTGAATTCCAGAAGTTCTAAACGCTTTTCTGCCAACGAGATGTGGAGCAAAGCGCTATTCTGACCGCCGCGCTGGACGGCAACGTCCAGCTGTTGCAAAGCTTCCTGATGTTTTCCCTGCAGCCAAAGGGCTTCGGCATAGTGCCGACGATTATTGCTGTCGTTTCGATTCCATTTAACGGCGTCTTCGAGCCGTTTTTCGGCTTCGGCAAGGTTGCCTTGTTCCAGGGCGACGATGCCTTGCCGGCTCTGTTCACTGCCGAAGAAGTGTCTTGGTGAAATCGGTGCAAACGACTGGTTGAATTGACAACCCATCGCGAAAACAGGAAGTAGATAGAATGCTAAAAGGCGAATCATCCGTGAAATCATAACGATTTTACGGGAGTATTACCAGAGCAAACAACGTTCACAGGGAGCGTAAAATAAGACGGGAGCATTTACAGCGCTGGCGGTAAAAAAGTTCACAGAGCCCGGTGCGGAAGCTCCGGTGCTGCCGCACCGGGCTCTGTTTGTTTTTTGCTAATTTTTTCCGCCAACCCTGTAAGTTTCTGGTAAAAGGCTTACAGTTCTGTAAGGGTGTGTAAACTACTTGGCAAACGCTTCCAACACCTTATTCGCATGCCGGCTAAAATAGCCGCGAAGGTCTTGCGCATAATCCTCAAGAATCTTCTTGCCGAGTCCCTCGTGATCGCCAAGACGATACAACGCACGAGCATAACCGATTTCGATCAGTGAGTCCCGGCGGCTCTTCTCCGCTGTGCCGCCCTTAGAGTCCGCCTTGTCCCATTTTCGTGCCGTGCCCCAATCGAGATGAACATATCCCGACACGCCCGGCTTGCGCAACATTTCCGCAATCGCCGGTGCCGCCGACTCGTCGCCGATCCACTCCAACGCCAAAATACATGCACGATGATGCGAAAAATCATCCTCCGCTTTCAACTGCTTCATATTCTCTACAATCACCGGTACCGCACGTTTGTCTTTCGTCCGACCGAGCATCATAATATAACGGTCGAGCGGACTCGAAGCCCAGCCGAACTGTCCCATTCCCCGAAAATTCCAGCCGCGATCCCATTTGTCAAACGACTTCACCGCATTGAGAATGTCTTCCGAACCGGTCGGATCGCCTAGCCCTGCCAGTACCATTGCGTAAGCAAGTTTATCACTCGCTGGCTCCGCAGCGGCATACGCCTCTTTGAGCAAAGGCAACGACTCCTTCGGATACCAATGTACTAGTGCCGTTCCTTTGAACGCATCGGGAATCGTCTTAATCGCATTCGGCAAATCTTTGATAGAATCGCCGTAATTATCCTTGTCGGTCAACACCCGCTCCGGCAGGTTTCCGACGGCAACGAGATGCTCCTGCACCGGCTTGATGTCCAGTTTTCGGAGCGGCACATTCTCCCTTGCCGCCTTTGCCGCCAGACAACCGAGAGCATACCCCTGATTCTGTAAGTCCGGCTGCATGCGGATAATCGGAATCGCATCCCGATGACAACTCGTTGCCAAACCGCCGACGTAAATCGACTCCAATCCTACCGGCAAACTGCTCCGCAAGGGAACATCGGCGTAATGTCTGTCGTGGTGTAGGTGTTCGAGTTCAAAGTAGGGAGTCGTTGTGTAACCGTGCGTGTCAAAGTCGCTGTAAGAACGAAATATCGTGTCGGGATACGTCCGCTTGTTAATTTGATCCAATGGACCAAACGAGAAATCGCCGACGACAATTCTCCGTTCCCGGGTATCCATAATTTTCCCGAAGTCGAATGCCCAGGGGAATTTTTCTTTGCCATAGACAAAGACGTGCGTGAGGTCTTCCACGTCGGTTTCATCGACGTACATATAGTCGGTATTGGTATATGACGCACCAAGATGTCTCGGCGGCAGCCCGTGTCCCTGGACGGCGATTTCAAATTCATCGACGAAGGCGGATTCCGCACCGGCAGCGATGGCAATGTCGCCGTTACCCGTTGCGTCAACGACAACCTTGGCAAGCACCGCTTTGGGACCATCGGGCGTGGCAATGACAACACCTTTGACTCGCGGTTCGCTGCTGAATGCTTCTTCCTTCGCCACGATAGCACCGGTTCCTAGTACACTGTACCAGACATCGGCACCGGCTTCGGCAAGTTTCGACCGCCACCAATTCGTGCGCTGTTCGATCACCCAGGCGTGCTGTCCGTCTTGGACTTCTCTGGTAAATCCTACCCGATTGCCGTGCCAATAAACGGAAATCGCCCCTGCCGTCCCCATTCCGCCGAGGTCGTGCAGGTATTCCAGCACCAACGTTTTTGTCCCTTGTCTTCCGGCAGCGATTCCCGCCGGTGCGCCGGTCGTGCCTCCGCCGACTACGACGACATCGTACTCGCCGATAACCGGAATCTTCTGTTCTCCCTGTTTTACAAAGCCGAGCGGCTCCCGGTGCGGGCGCACATTGGCAAGCGATTCCCGTACTTCGCCGGAAACTATCGTCGGTTCCCAGCGGATTCCTGTCATAGTCACATTAGAACGGAGATCACCATAGAGAACAACCAATGTTGCCGGATCAATTTTGCCGACTTCGGCGGCAGCCTTTGCCACCAAAGCACCGAGTTTTCTTCCGCTTGCAATGAATTTCGTCGTCGGTAAATAATTGACTCCATTTGCCCTCAAGACAATCAGGTCGGACGTGAACTGTTGTTCAGGATGATAGGTTGCCAAACGAATCTGTTTTTCAAGTTTGTTGAACGTCGGCAAATCACCAAAATAACTTTCGGTAAAGATTTCTCCTTCCAACGGGAAGGTGTATTTAATAATCGGAAACACGCCGCTCGATGTTTGTGCCCGATTGGGCCACGGTCCGTAAAACGGTTCGCCGATGACTTCATATTTTGCCCCTTTGAGAAGCGGAAACTTTTCTGCGTCGATCTCTTGCGGTTCGCCGCCGACGACTACGAATTCGGCAACGCCCGATGTTCTCGACGGAGAAAGACTGAATCCATCCTCGTTGGTCGAGTCACAAACATGCTTCGCAAGGATCACCTGCCTGCCTCCCCGATTGTTGATGACGACACCGCAGACATGTCCATTCTTGTCCACTAGATGTCCTGTTAGATACGTCGAGTACAGGAACTTCACGCCTGCTCCTTCGAGTGCTTGGTCGAGCACCGTTTTGACGTGCATCGGTCGCGGGGCCGGGTGAGTATATTTTTCATCTTCACCGGCTGTCCAAGGGGCTGACGAAGGTATCAAACTCTTGTCCGGCAACAGAATGATTTCCCCGAGCAGAACCCGATTGGAAGCCTCTGTTTTCTTGACATTCAATTTCAGATACTGGGTCGTAACGGGCTGGTCGAATACCAATCGGAACTCGACTGCCGAATCCCGATATTCCCGCGAATACTCTGTCAATTCCGCTGCGCCGATTTCCCGCCAAGTCGTACCATTGTCGCTTGCCGAGACCGTTACCGAACCGATGACGAAGTCATCTTCCCGGTAGTATCCGAGGAGCGACACGACACCGACCGGCTGGGCGTTTTGGAGATTGAGCGTAACCGTTGCGTCGCCGTTTATTTGGATACTTTGCGAGTTGGGAGTCGAGGCGATACCGTCAGTTAACTTGTTGCGCTGCGCGTTTTCTGGATGCCGCGGATCAATCGGTTCGGCAACTGTGTAGGTAAATGAAATCTTCTTTTCTGCCCGGAGCATTGCTGTCGCTGCTGCCATCGGCACGCCTCGGTTTGTGTCATTGAAGATTGCGGCGGCGAGGGGGTCGGTCAGTTCTTCGCCCGGTTCGAGCCAGAGTTGCTGTGTAGCGGTCATATCATCGCCGAGGTAGGGTCGATGCGTAATGAGCATCGTATTCGCTCCGGCTTTTTGTGCTTCGATGGCGGCGGCGACATTGCCGGTGGAGCCGCCGACGACCAGTACATCGACATCATAGGCGATGGGTAACTGTCTTTCGGAGACGGCAACAAACTTTTCCTGTGCGGCGGCAATGCCGAGAGACAGGACGAAAACCAAGAGTGGGAGGAAATGTTTCATAAGTTTTCCAGGGGGTTAGGATTGTGTGATTATAGTCGAACGCTAACAAAGCGGCAATCCCATCTTTTGGACTGTCCTTTGCTGCGTGTGTGAGGTGTCTTATCGACTTGCCGGGATGTCGATGTCAAATACCGAGTCGTCCGGCTTAAATTCGTGGGAGAAAATATACGGCGGAATCACATCTCTGAGGGTGCCGGAGTCGTTTTCTCCGTCGATCCATTCCGTTACTTCGACGCGAATCTCGTACCAACCGCCGGAAATACCCTGATCGGCTGGAAGTTCATAGCGACCGTTCTGGATTGAGGCGATGTTACTCGCACCCATGAGATTCCCTTTCGTCGCATCCGGGGTGAATATAACGACCCCCTTTTCGATAGGGTTGCCGTCATGCGTTACCGAGCCGCTGAATCCTTGCAACTTCGGTCCGCAACCGGTGAGCGTAAGGCATAACGTCAATGTACAAAGCAGAAGGGAATGTAAAAAAAAACGTTGCATAAAAGGTTGATAGGTTAATGGGTTGGTGTGGATGGTGAACCGTTCGAGGTGCAAACGCCGGTGCCGGGACACAAGTCCCGGTCAGCGGCGGTTTGCGTCATCTACGGCAGAGATAGTGACTCATCTTCATTGATCGTTGCATAGGCGACCAAAACTGCACCGGCTAGGTTTTCGGAGATAAAACGTACGCCGCCATCGACTAAACTAAGATGGGTACCGCCGGGATGCTGACTCCCCCATGCTCCGATAGTTTTCAATGTCGCATACCGCACAACACCGGTTGTGTCCCCGCCCGAACCCGACCAATCGCCTGCCGCCTTTCGCTTGAGACCCAAATTGATCGTAAAATCATTGCGGAACGTCCTGATCGACAAAACATTCACGGTTCTATCATCATGGAAATATATTCCGCGATGCCAGCCTCGGTGCGCCATTTCATTCCATGACATTTCTCCGAATGCCCAAGTATTCGACGTGCCGTCAGAAATAGAGCCGAATCTCTTGGGCGTACCAGGGCTCATCACGCCGTTCGCCGTAATCCTGCCAGTGCCGCTGGTTAAAGTTCCGGCAGCGTTGCGGACTTCTGCGGCACCGGTAAAATCGCCGCCGCCGTTGCCGATATAATGGGCGATCACAAAAGCAGCATCCGATCTTTCCGGACCCGGTGTGGCAGGTGGTGTATTGCGGTTCGCATTGGAAACTTCCGCCCAATTCACTCGTGCCGTCAGATTTATAGACGAAGGACAGTTGAGCGTAGGAACCCTGATTGTTCCTAACTTGAGATTAGAATCAATCGCCGTGGTCGGAGTTACCGGAGTCGTTGCCCCATTGGCATTGTCATACCCTCTCGTGAAGTCCGCCATTGCCCAAAGGTCGGCACGTTCTATGTACGGCGTGAGTCTAACGTGAACGCCCATTGTCTGTGCGTTGTCGTTCTCTGCCCGCGACGCTCTGCCGTCATTGGGGAAATGATTGTAGGTATCATGGTGATTGTGCAGAGCCAACGTCAACTGCTTGAGATTATTAGTGCATTGCGACCGCCGCGCCGCTTCTCGCGCCGCCTGAACGGCAGGCAAAAGAAGAGCAACTAGCATGCCGATGATCGCAATGACAACGAGAAGTTCGACAAGGGTGAATGCTTTTAGCCGCCGAGCTTGCTCGGTGCTGCGCCGCACACCGGTAGTGAAAAAAGTAAAGTGTCGCATAGTCAGGTCTCCTGTAAAAAGTTTGGTGAAATTACTCATGTTTGGGGGAAATTGTTTCGCCGGCACGCACGATCACTGGGCATCTTCCATCCGAAGAACTTCACGTCCCGTCTTGCCGACATCAAAGGTTTCCGTGGTTCTCCCGCTGACGGTAATGCGCAACGGTGTCTCTTGAGGATTCGTATATTGTGCTTCGGTCAATGTGAACACACGTACTTGTCTTGGCGGTTTTTCTGGATCGAACTCTTCGCGTTCAAGTTTGGAGACTGTAACAGCGTACTCTCCTTCTACGGCACCGAAGAACTGGCTGTACGTGACCATTCGGGCATTGCCGCTTGCATCGGTAACGCCGCTGGCTCCCCACTGGAACGAGGGGTCGGCACTATGGAATTCAACGGTAACGTCAGGAAGCGGTTGCCCCTCGCTCAATATCTTCACGTTGCACTCGACGAGCGGGGGCATACCGTCGGGACGTGACGCACTCCCGGCACAGCCCAAAAAGGGCAAAATCAGGAACAAACATACAATTCGTTTCATAAGGGTCAGTGGGGTTAGAGGACAGGGGTGTTTATTGATTGTGCGTAGGAGCGGGGGAACATATCCCCCCGTTTGGGAACGCTCCATTTGTTCTGTTGCTCTACAACGACCGGGACTCTTCTCCGTTGATTGATCCCAGTGCGCCCCATACACCAAAGGGGCTGTCTCCATCAGGAATCAGGTCAGGGTGCGTTCCTGTCAGATTGCCGCAGTCAATCGATTCC
>Ga0099364_10001876_pt1 | contig 33960 bp, 19 predicted proteins | sample TergutTh196P3_FD_73070 | JGI IMG/M metagenome (GOLD analysis project Ga0099364, IMG submission 73070) | Microcerotermes parvus P3 segment gut microbial communities from Pointe-Noire, Republic of the Congo - Th196 P3 | ecosystem: Host-associated > Arthropoda: Insects > Digestive system > Gut ... | reverse complement strand
AGTTTCGCCACGATACTCCCTCCCAACGGTCCATCGTGTGCCGACGCGAGTTTGCCCTGGTCAGGCGGTAGCGGCGGGTCCGGCGGGAACTGCAACAACAGCGGCGCCGCATTCGTCAGTGCGAGCAGTTATCATCCGGGCGGTGTTAATGCGTCCTTCGGCGACGGAAGTGTGCGGTTCTTTTCCGACAGTATCAATGCTCGAACGCAAGGAGCATCAGACCGATATGTCCGCACAGGCCCTTCGCAGTTCGGCGTTTGGGGCTCCCTCGGATCCATCGACGGCGGTGATACGATTTCGTTATAACCCCCTACAACACGGCCCCATAAACACGCCCCCCATAAAATATGGTGCCGACGAGCAGCCTCGGCGGCACTACCCACCACACTTTACCAAAAGGAGAAACGATATGCCCCTTCATACCAATATCCCGTACACCAATATCACAATATCCCGGATCCCGAAAGACTGCAATCGCGGTTTCACGCTCGTTGAACTTCTCGTTGTGATTGCGATTATCGGCATGTTGATTGCTCTGTTGTTGCCTGCTGTTCAAGCGGCTCGTGAAGCGGCCCGGCGGTCGTCTTGCTCGAATAATTTAAAGCAGCTCGGCATCGCACTTCACAATCATCTCGATAGCGCTAGGACGTTCCCTATGGGTGCCTCTCCGATGAGCGGCGGTACCGACGTTGGAGAAGCCGAAAACGGCGTCGATGTTTTTGCCCGAAGAAGCGCATTCGTTCAAATGCTCCCTTATATGGAACAAACGGCAGCGTTTGAAGCCGTATCCAGTGCGCAGCGTACTTTCGGCCGTATGATAAACCCCAGTGCAACCAGTACCAATGCTGATGAGATTGTTTGGCGTACTCAGATACCGGGGTTGGCTTGTCCTTCCGATTCCAATTCTCGCGGTACCGGGGGCGCAGGCCGAACTTCGTACCGTGTTTCCGTCGGCGATTGGCTCGATTACATTTCGGCTCGTGATAACTCCAGAAATCCCCGAGGATTCTTTTCGTTGCGGACATTGGGGAGCAGAACCAACGGCGTCGTTACAGTGAGATATCAAGGCGAAGCCCGGGGATTGTCCTCCATCATCGACGGTTTAAGCAATACGATTGCGTTTAGCGAGGCGGCAGTTTTTGATGGTTTCGCCCGTTCCAGTTCGATTGGCGAATCGGATCTTCCTCAAGGCGGTTCTATCCGGGGCCGGCTTGCAATCATTGCAACCGGTGCAGGGACTGCGCTGCCGGAACATTCCAATATGGTTCCGAATGGTGCTAATGTTGGTTCTCCGGAACTTTGCCTTACGGTTCGCAGCGGCTCAAATTACCTCAATGACCAACGTGTGGTTGATTTTGCCAGCGGCGGCGGCTGGGGCGTTGCCTCTCAATCAAGAACAAGTTTTAACGCGATATTGCCTCCGAATAGTCCTTCGTGTATTTCGGCAGCACCTTACGGCGGTACCGGCGCCAATACTTGGACCGTAACGCAAGGAACCGGCGGCGGCGGGAACGATAATGTCTGCTCCGCACTCATCAGCGCGAGCAGTTATCACAGCGGAGGAGTCAATGTCGTGTTCGGAGACGGCGCCGTACGATTTGTCCCCGATTCGGTCAATGCCCGAACAACAGGAACATGGAACGGATACGTTGTCGATGACACATCGCGATTCGGTATCTGGGGCGCTTTGGGCTCCATTAACGGCGGCGAATCGGCCTCACTGTAAAAAAAGGGTAACTCCTGACTCCTAACTCCTTTTAACATCATGAAAAACGTTTGCACATTGTTGTTTTTTGTTTGTTGCCTCGGCATTTTGACGGCCGGGTGCGGTAAAAACCGATTCCCCGGTATCGTTCCGGGAGAGGGTACCGTTACGTTTAACGGATCCCCTTTGGCGGATGCCCGATTGCTCTTCTATCCGGAAACACCGAGAGAGGACAACGTGATAACGGTGGCTCGGACCGACCAAAATGGCCGATTCGTTATGAAAACGAACGGCGAGTCGGATGGTGCGTATCCGGGTAACTATAAAGTTGTTGTGGTTCAATCTGTTGTAACGGGCGTTCGCAAGGATCCGGAGACGGGAGACGACATTAAGGAGTTTGGTTTGGCGACGCCTCGTAAGTATTCTTCGGAGTCAACGACGGATTTGACGTTAACGGTACCGGAACGTGGTTCGCGTGATCTTGTGCTTACGTTGCAGTAAAGAGTACGTCAAGTTGCTGGGAGAGTACGAGCCGTATCGCAATAAATCGGTTGCCAAAATGGGGTCGGTTAATGTACCATGCTTCGCCATGGAAACTACTCCTTTGATGTGTTCTCAACGGCCCTAAAAAATTGCAATTAGTAATGCTTTTCAGTGAGGGCCGTTTTGAGTGTGCTTGTTTTCAAGCATATGGGGAGCAGTGCACAGGCGACGTTAGTAACGTTCCTATACCCGAGGTATCTCATATCCCTTACGCTTTTCCCGAGCAACGAAACTCTGCGATTGCTCGTCGCCCGTCCTCTCCGTCTTTGGGTCCCAAACGACTTCTCGGCCAAGCCGAGCAGCAATCACACAAAGATGACACACACTCATCGCCTGAACATGCGTGTACAAATCGGAGACCGGCAATCCCCCCTCCCGGATGCACCGGACGAAGTTCTGTTTGTGTCCTTCGAACCGCATACCGTTGTAAAGTTTGTCGAACTCTTCATTAGGGAAGAGTTCCGAGATGTTGTCCTTGATTCTTTCGAAGGGAGCGCCGGCAATTCGGCCTCGGCTGACATGCATTCTTCCTTCGGTTCCTTCAAAGAGTATGCCGTTGCCGTCTGGAGAATGGCTGACGACGTGCATAACGGGGCCTTCGTCGAACGTACATTCGATATCGAATCGGTGCGACGTGTTATATCGGTCATCGAGCGTTGGGTATCCGTCTTTATAAGGGACGGGATGTTCTGCGAGGATCGGCTTAATTTTTGTGGGGCCTTGCCCGTCGTTGAGGAGGTCGAGTGCCCACATCGCACAGTCGACGTGGTGTGCTCCCCAGTCGGTAAACTTTCCGCCGCTGTATTCGTACCACCAACGGAATTCGTAGTGTGTTCGGCTCCTTCTCGGCCAAGACGGATTTCGGTCGGGATGCGCTTTTTCTTCGGAGGCGATGTATTCGGTGAGCGGAGCCTGCCCAAGCCACATTTCGAAGTCGAGTGTTTCCGGAACGTCGGCTTTGGGTATTGCCCCGCTGGTTGGACCGTCGCCGATATTGCAGACGACTTTTTCAATTTTCCCCAAAAGTCCTTTACGAACGATTAGGGTTGCGAGGGCAAATTGGTCACGCTGAGAGCGTTGTTGGGTGCCGACTTGAAAAACCTTGTTGTACTTTTTGCATGCCGCCCGAATCAACTGATTCTCTTCGAGAGTCAGCGTAAGGGGCTTTTCGCAGAAAACGTGCTTACCTGCCTGCATTGCTTCGATGCATATTTTGGTATGCCAATGATCCGGCGTAACGACGGCAACGACGTCGATGTCATCGCGTTCGAGTATTTTGCGGTAATCTTTGTAGGCATCCAATTTGATTTTGTTGCCGTCGGCATCTTTTTTGCCGATGTTGCCGTCGTTTTGTGTGACATCGAGGTGCAACGAATCGACGTCGCAAATTGCGACGATGTCAAGGAGTCCGTTGAATCCTCGGGCATTGCCCCGGCCCATATCGCCGACGCCGATGAAGCCCATACGGAGCCGATCGCTGGCCTGTTGGGCCATGACAGGTTGTTGACTTGACAAAAAGTAGGGAACACTGCCTGCGGCGGTTAGTGCAGCGGCAGATTGTTTGAGAAAATCGCGACGGGTCGTTTGGGTCATAAAAACTCTCGGATGGTATGGTTGGAATACCTTTAATGTAACGGTTTTGGTTCGACTTGTCAAATGGTTGGCTCCGACCGAGAACCGCCGACTTTGTTGGTGCAATACCCGCACATAATCATCGCCCCGTCTTTTTCACTGGGGCGCTCTTTTTAACAATTTTTTTGCCGAACTTTTTTTCCCGAATACCGGAAGTCCCTATCTTGAGAATCTCTTGCGCCTCGGCGGCTTGCTCTTGTTTCTTTTTTTCGTATTTTTCTGCGACTTTGGTGATTGATTTTTTATGGTCTTCGACATCCTGTTTTTTGAAGTACGTTCTGAGATGCACTGGGACAAACTTACCATCCTTGCCTCGCGCAGCATAATCGATAGGGTCTTCTTCGATGGGGATATGATGCGTGAATGCCATACCGAAACACGTCATTGCCACGCCGCCTGTCAGTCCCAGCAAGCCCGCTATGATAACATTTTCCAAGATTTCATACCATTGCATGACGTATTCCGGATCCCGTGCAGGCAAACCTTTCACGGCGGCCATGACGTCATGTCCTAGTTCATGGCCTTCGTAATAGCCGAACACGGCCCCTATGCCCGTTGTCAGGACCGGAAATGCTTTGAGGCAGTTCTTTAATAATTCCAATCTTGACCGTCTCATTATACGTGTATGATACACATTTTTCCCGTATTTTTCAAGGTTATTTTTCAAGGTTAATTTTCGGCGTTCAGGAGGCTGATGCCGCCCCGGCGGATGCCTCGACGCAGCAAGGATGTTACGGTACAATGTTGATACTTCATGTGTACAAAAAACATAAAACGTTGCGGCTGGTGCGGAACCGACCCATTGTACGTCGCCTATCACGATAACGAATGGGGACGAGAAGTCCGAGACGACCAAACAATGTTCGAATTCATGGTGCTGGAAAGTGCCCAAGCAGGGTTGAGTTGGATTACGCTACTACGAAAGCGGGAAAACTACCGGAAAGCATTTGCCGGATTTGACGTAAAAAAAGTGGCAGCCTTCACCTCGAAAAATGTAGAGCGTCTGCTCCTGAACGCCGGTATTGTGCGTAACCGATTGAAAATCGAGGCGGCAATAAACAATGCCCGGCGCTTTTTAGAGGTACAAAAAGATTTCGGAAGTTTTTGCGGTTATTTCCGGACATTTTTACCCGACGGCAAGCCTATCATCAATCATTGGACAACACTTGACGAAGTTCCCGCCTCCACGCCGTTGTCCGACGCCGTCAGCAAAGACATGAAAAAGCGGGGATTCAAGTTTTTCGGGACTATTATGTGTTATTCTCATTTACAGGCGACAGGTTATGTGAACGACCATCTGACGGATTGCTTCTGCCATCCGAGCCAGCGGCGAGAGTCGCCGACTTTGTCGGCGAAGTGAGCGGGGGGCTAGCACCCCCCGCTCGCTTCGCAGCGCCGAGAAGCGTCAAGACGGCACCCTCTCGAGCGGTTGCCTTGTCAAAGATATTGACAATAACACATCGGTATAACATAATGACGGTGTGTTTCGGTTACTCGGCGATACATTAAACAATGCGTATCCGATCAAAACTAAAAAGTATAGAGTTCGATATGACGTCGATGATTGACGTCGTGTTTCTGCTCATTGTTTTTTTTACGCTCGTGATTAACTTTGTCGAGGCGGATCAAGATGAACGCATTAAGTTGCCCGTCAGCGAATTGGCCCAGCCGCCCGAAATGCCGACGACCGACCCGATGACACTGCACGTCCTTGCTAACGGCGATGTGATATACAACGGCGTGATTTACAGCGACATGATTGATAGGGGCGTGATTGATAGGAGCGTTGAACAACCGCATCGGAACTTGCGAAGTGCGTTGGAACATCATACCCGTTTTCTTAATTTTATGAATATCCCGTTAAGCGATGTAACGGTCATTATTCGAGCCGATGCGATGTGCGAAAGCGGGAAAATACTCAACCTGATTGAATTGTGTCAAGACTTGAATCTTAACCGATTTGTTTTGCGGACGCGTCAATCAGAGGAGTGATACGCGGATTCGCCTGCACCGTGATTTCACTATGCACATCGATGGGTCCCTCGGGGAAAGGTATATCACTCAGTTCATAAAACATGGGACAGTTGCTCCTCATGGAGATCGGTAAGTCTCGGCAGTCCCACATAATGACCGAGTCGTCCGCCAGTTTCCAACCTAGCGAAGTGTAAAAAGGAACTAAATCTTCTTTACAGTATAAAATGGCAAAGGGGAAATCGCGTCGGGTTGCCTCTCTCATCGCCTCCTGAAGAAGCCGATGCGAGAGTCCGGCGCGGCGTTTTTCGGGTACCACGCAAACCCCTTGGATACTCGCAACGCGATATCGATGGTTCCACGTCGTTGTCATCATCCGAACGACGACCGCAGTGTGCCCGATAATCTCTTCCCCAGCCCGAATGATAACAGTATAAAGGGGCGGCGTTCGGTGCCAAAGACGACGCTGTCGGAACGTCTCTGCCCAATCGGGAAAACAAAGACAGAGCATGTCTCGAATCTTTTGGTCATCATCCGGTTGAAGATTGCTTTCGTCGATGACTTCGGCCTCAGCAATCTCAACCGGCATTTCAACCGGCGATTCCGCAGCCGGTTGTTCTGTTTCTGATTCGTACATAGTATTTACCCGATGCGGAAAAAGGATGAACGTATTTTAACGAACGGACATATCAAAATAAAGCGGGGTTGTGCGCAATCAAAGAGTCTTCGCCGGGGCGGCGGGGTGACGTGGCCGGCATTCAAACTGCTCTGGACTCATTTCTCAAAAAGTCATACACTTCGCAAAGGTACGTTCAAAAAAGCCGGTGCATTACAATGGCAAAAAAGCCGCGAAAAAAAGTCTCGACAAAATTATCATGGAGCAAGATAATGCGTATGCGTCGCAGCATCGGAGCAATCGTTGCCGTCGTTTTGATTTTTTTCGGCTTTCTCAACCCCGAGTTGCGTAACCGCGTTGCCGCAGCGTTGGAACCGTTGTTGCCTGGTATTTCCCGTCTTCACGGTCCGTTGCCCTCTAAGGTTAAAGGGTCTCTCGAAGAGGGTTTTTGGCCGGTGGTCCGCGTGGTTGACGGAGATACGATAATTATCGGCGATAGTTTCGACCGAACGAAACAATATCAAGTGCGCCTCATCGGGGCGGATACGCCCGAAGTCGTCAAGCCAAACACGCCGGTTGAACCGTTCGGCCCTGAAGCCTCGAACTTCACCAAACAGAAAATTGCTGAGGCGGGTCATCGGGTGCGCATCGCCTTCGACGGCGATCAGGTTGACCGATACAACAGAAGTTTGGCTATGGTGTATTTGCCGATGCCTGACGGGAGCGAAATTTGGCTTAATGAGCAGTTGATTCGTTCGGGTTTGGCGCGTGCTCAATTACAGTATCGTTTTTCTAATGGGGCGAAAGATGCTTTTCGTCGGGCGGAGTTGGAGGCGAAGAGTGCTCGTCGGAATCTTTGGAGTTTGCCGCCGTGACAAATTTGCACTGCCGCAAAGAACCGGCGAAGTCTTCGTCCCCATGACGTGTTGTGAATCCATCGTGTATAATACGCATTCTAAAAACACACACTGCGCCTGAACCCCCACGCTTAATGGTCCCTTCGCTGAATGACTCCTTCGATTACGCCGCCGTCGATATAGAAACGCCCTATTACATCATCGACAGAGCCATACTCCGCCGAAATATGGAAGTGCACGCCGACGTGCATCGGCGCACTGGTTGCAAAATTCTTCTGGCGATGAAAGCGTTTTCAACTTGGTGCGTCTTTCGCGATATGGCACCCTACCTCGCCGGCGTCTCCGCCAGCAGCGCCAACGAAGTCTTCCTTGGGAAAGAAGAGTTCGGGAAAATTATCCAAATGTACTCTCCCGCCTACTCCGAACAGGAACTCAAATCGGTTCTTCCCCTCATCGACTACCTTATTTTTAACTCCAGCAATCAATACGAGCGTTTCCGGCACCTCGTTAAACAGGGCGACCGGAAAATTCATTGCGGCTATCGAATCAATCCGGAGTATTCCGAAGTCCAGATGGAAATTTACAATCCCTGCACCAACCGCTCCCGATTCGGTATGAGACTCGAGATGCTCCAAGAGGCCGTCATGCGGGGAATCGACGGGCTTCATTTTCACACGATGTGCCAACAAGGTTCCGACGTGCTCCTTCGAACGCTGGAAGTCGTTGAAGACCGATTCGAAAAATTCCTCAACAAAATCAAATGGATTAACTTCGGCGGCGGACATCACATCACTCGGCGTGGGTACGACATCGACGGGCTCTGCGACATTATCAACGACTTCAAGAGCAAGTACGACTTGGACGTATTTCTCGAGCCGGGCGAGTCGCATGTTCTTAACACGGGATTCCTTGTGTCCACGGTTTTGGACGTCATTGAGAATCCGACGAGTATTGATGTTGCGATTCTCGACACGTCGGCTTCGGCTCACATGCCGGATGTTATCGAAATGCCCTATACGCCGGAGATTCAGAAAGCCCGACGCGTTCTCGAATCGGCGGATGCCGACATGCCGCTCGAAGAGGGACGGTATAAATATATCATCGGCAGCAAGACATGTTTATCCGGCGACATTATCGGCGAATATCTATTCAAGAAACCTCTCAAAGTCGGAGAGCGCATCGTTTTTTCGGATATGTCTCAGTACACGATGTGCAAGAACACAATGTTCAATGGTTTGCGGTTGCCGAGTATTGTAACGTGCGACAGCGACACGCCGGACGGCGACATCCGAATTGTCCGCACTTTTCGTTATGAAGATTTCAAGGAACGGCTTTCTTAACGCGCCCTGTGTATTATGGACTTTGAGAACGGAGCGAAACGACCAAATTGATTTCGGTGAGTTTATCAACTCTGTCGAATTGCTTTGCAACTTCGGGGGCGTGCGTTACCAAAATCAGCGCAACGTTTTCCTCTTGGCAAGTGTTCCGAAGCATATCGATCACCTGTTGCTGATTGCCGACGTCAACATTCGCCGTCGGTTCATCTGCCAATACCAACTTCGGCTTGTTTGCCAATGCCCGAGCCACGGAAACACGTTGCTGTTCGCCGACCGAGAGTTGGGCAGGTTTGTGATGCAAACGATGTCCGAGCCCGACCTTGTCCAACAGTTCTTTTGCTCTGTTTTTATCGCTGCGTGAACTGGCAAAGGTCATGCCGATCATGACGTTTTCCAGGGCGGTGAATCCCTGCAACAGATTGAATGTTTGGAATACGTACCCGATTCGTCTTGCCCGGAATTGGTCTCGTTCTGCTTCGGTCAAGATAGGAGTATCCCAACCGTCGATGAGAACGTGTCCCGATGTCGGCCGGAGAATCCCTGCGATGATATGGAGCAGAGTTGTTTTCCCGCAACCGCTTGCTCCGACAACGACGACTTGTTCTCCGGCGTCAACGTTCCATTTCGGAATATCCAAGATGGGTAAGTCTTCGCCGTCGGGCAAGAGATAGGACTTTTTCAAGTTTTTAATTTCGAGCATGACAAACGGAGCAAAACGGGACTTCGAAGTGTTCAAGATACAATAAGGGAGTCTCTCTGTCAATGCTTGCCCCGGACATGTTGACCATTGTAAGCCTATAAGGTATAAAGATACGAGTACAAAGATACAAGGGGGGGTTTTCAATTTTTTAGGTTGACGCCCAATTTGATGAAACACGGAAGAACAACAATTCAGTGCAGCATGGCGTTCGTTCTGTACGCTCTGATTCTGTCCCTCCCTGCCGTTCTCTCCGCGGAACCTGAACATACCGCACCCCGAGAATGGAGGCAATGGTTCGTTCCCCAAGAGCATATCCGTAATCTTTCCGTCGAACCGACGTTGCCGATGAATCGGCAACGATTCGAATCCCTCATCCAACAACTTGAACAACGTTCTGGTATGCCACGGGGAGAAGCCTGGGGCGCACCGCATCCGCATCTTTCTAAAATCGTTCTCTGTGGCCGGCTCGATGGACGTCAATTCGTCAACGGACTTGGAACCTTTACACTACATCCCCGCTCTGAGGGGTTCGGGAACCTGCCGCTCAATCCGCTGACGTTGGCCATACATTCCTTACGCTGGTCCGATGGGTTCGGGCACACCGACGGGCCTGAAGCCATGCTTTTTCACGATAGCGACTTTGGGAACCAACTGTTCGTTCCGTCAGCGACCGACTCGAACGATTTCAATCAACTTCAATTTCAATGGTCGTTGCAAAGCCGAAAAGATGTCCGTAATAACATTGTGTTCGATGTCGCTTTGCCTCCCTGTATGAGTATTGAATTACGGCTTGAGTTGCCGATATTTTTGACGCTGTCGTCGTCTTCGGGGTTGGTGTTGCCGGCAGATGATTCAGTTGACGGATACCGGACTTGGCAGGTTTTGTTGGGGCATCATTCTCATACAACGCTTACGGTTTCCGAAGACCAAACATTGCTGTCGGAGCAACCGAAGTCCGCCATTCAGCAACGTATCGTTTATAGCGTTCGTCCCGACGGTTTGACTGCTCAAACATACATCGTCTTTGACCGGCTTGTTCCCCGGCCTCATGAATTGGTTTTTGAACTCGAAATGCCGTTGCGCCCCGTCGGAGTCCGGTACGGCGACCAGCCCATTACATCATGGACCCGCTCCGCTGTTTCGCCGGAGATTACGGAAGTTCGGATTGACCTCTCCGCATTTACCGGAGAGGAGCCGCAGGAACTTTTGGTCGAATCGCTCGCCCCGCTCTTAGAAGACCAACGTTGGCTTCTCCCTCGTGTCCGTGCAACGTCGCCTGATATATTTTGGACAGCAACGCGTTGTGCTGTGTCCATCTATTCGCCTCTTCGGGTACAGAACCTCAACGCTCATCAAGCGGTCCAAGTCGCACCGCGTACCGAAGTTGATTGGGCGGAGCGTGAATTGTACGTATTTCAATTTTTCCAAGATGATGCCCAGATTGAAATTGAGGTTGTCTATTCGGTTCCCCCCGTCATGGTGAACAGTGCCGTGCAAATCATATTGGAAGATAACGAAATTCGCGGTACCGTGTATCTGGAAAACAGCGTAACCGAAGGGGAGCGGTTCACGTTAAACTTTCCTCTCTCGGAGCATTGGACCGTTGATTCGGTATCGGTCTATGCACCGAGCATTTTACCCGGCGAACGCGAACCTGTTTTTTCGTGGGATCTGTTGGAGACTGCACAGGATTACACGGCGTTGGAACAAACATCGCCAAGTCAATCGTTGCAAACACTGTCGGTGCAGTTGGAGAGTCCGATTCGTCCTCGGCATCCGGTCATATTGCAGTTTTCATGCCGGTTTAGCAACAGTTCGCAAAATCAATTCCGCCTTTCGGACTTGTCGCCGTTTCAATTACCTCATCGAAGGATTGAGCAGCAACACATTGCAATCCGTACCAATTTGACGGCGTACACTGTAAGGTCGAGTGCGCCGACTCATCGGAGTGATGGTTCCTCGACGCTGACGTTCGGCAACAATACTCACATTCCAATGTTCGGCGAGACTTATCCGCTCAATTCGCGAACGCAAAACATTCTCTTTGAGAAAGAACGTACTCGGGCCAACTTTACGGCGGAGATTGCCGGAACGGTTTACGTCGGCGAGGCCGGTTTGATTCCGACGTTCCGAATCCGATGTATGCCGCTCGACTTGCCTATCACCCGGGCGATTATTCATTTTACACCGTTCGGAGAAGACGACGTGCCGACACAATGGGACTGGTCGTTGGTCGGCGCTGTCGAGCCGGTCAGGCCTTTTCGGGTCAATAAGGTGTCGGAGAGGGAATTGATGGCTATGTTGACAGTGTCCGAACAACAAAATTGGAGCGAAGATTTGCTTCGCGGTGAACTTTGGGAAATCCGGTTTGACGAATTGGTCTCGACTCCCTTCGAACTTTCGGCGGTGTCGTTGATACCGCTTGCCGATTCGATGAGACTCCCCTTTGCGGCGATGCCGTTTGCTTCTTCGCAACGGGGAGAATTGACTATCCTATCGCCGCATCATTTCGATTATCGGATTGTCGGCGGTCATCATAATTCCATTCCGGTTGCTCCGCCTGCCTGGGATCGCTATCAAGATGTCCGGGCAGCATTTCGTTACAATCCGATGGACGAAATCCGGCGTTCACTTCACTCCCCCCTGTTGATACAAAAATTAAAGCCGGAAGAGCAATTCGATACCGCCTGGGTTTGGTCGTTGCGGTTGGATACCCAATATGATTCCGAAGGCATCGTCCGAAACCGAGCGATATTCCTTGTTGAGAATCAAGGCCGGGGAACAATGAAAATTAAGCTCCCGACGGGGATCGATGCATCGCACCTTTCGTCCGTTTGGCGGGATTCACAGCAGATTCCTTGGCATTATGATACGGCGGCGAAAGAGATTGCTGTCGCACTCCCTGTTGGACAACGATTCGTTTCCATCGCGTTGGAATATACCCATCAAGATTTGCCTTTGGTTCATCAACGGAAATTACGTCCGCGTTTTCCTTCGGCAGATGCTCCGATTCTTTCGGGTAGTTGGATATCTTGGTTCCCGCCGGAGTTCGATGTCAGTTTACGCCGCACGTCCCTAGCCGACGAAGGGGAAATGGAAAGCCGGTTTGTACTATCGAAAGCACTCGATTATCTCCTCGGCCGAACATACCGCTCCTTTCTTTGGACTGAATGGGATAACGCATTACACGGAAAACAGCGACGTGTCGAAACAGACGCCGCCGCCCAATACTTCTTCAACGAAATCGTTGAAGTCTTGAAAAGCAGCGCCGGTACACCGAACCCTGTTTCAACTTGGGGGGGATTGATTGGGCATGAACAACTCATCCCCACTGTCCGGTACCGATTGGAAGAAGACACGAAACGTTCCGTAATCACCCGGCTGCTTATCGACAAACAAGCGCTCACCTTCCTCGGGATTGCCCCGGCGACGCCCATCGAAAATATCGCCCTTATCAACCAAGAAAACGTCCGTGAAAAACTGTTTGAAAGGGCTGGGTTGGTGCTCCTAATCGCAACACGTACCCGAGCAGATGGAATCAGGGAATATGTTCTCGCTCTAACCGCCCCAACAACGCTTTCGCTCAATCGGCAATTTCAAGCAACCCCCTCGGGACACTGCGTCCGCATGGTACCGTTTGAATTTTTTGAGTCGGTTTCGTACACTTCACCTGACTGGCTTCCTGCCTCGCGTTGGATGCTCGAAACAACATTGTCCTCAATCCCCTGGTCGGTTTCCGCGCAAGTTTTGCAAGGTACCGCCCTTACGTCGGACTGGAACGCATACGAACTCCCTATCGACATCGAACAGACGCTCTACATCGTGCATCGGCAAAAAATATCAGCATTTCAATGGCTCGCGTTTTTAGCCGTTGTACTCATCACATGTCGAAAGCCCTTTTCGTCGCCGATACTGTTGCTGGTTTTGCTCATCGTCTTTGAATTGACTGCCCGATCAGTCGCTCCGTGCTATGTCGGGATTCCGAGCGGAGCGATGCTCGGTGTGCTCGTTTCGTTGGCCTTTGTGTTAATCCGTTCGCAAGTTGTTCCCCAAGAACCCACGCCTCCCGCCCCGCCTCGGAACGATTACTCGACCGAATGGTCTGCATCATTCGTTCCAACTCCTTTCAATGCCCGGCCGGTTTTGTTTTGCGCTCTGCTCCTCGGACTCGCATCGCACGCTGCCGCCCAAACACCGCCGCCCCATCAAGCACCAGCAAGAACGGAACCGTTCCGAGTGTTCTATCCCATCGACGCGAACGAACAATTTGTCGGCAACGACGTTTGGGTTCCCTTGGAATTGAGTCTGCTTCTCCAAAATGCGAGGCGCGATAACTCGGCTACGGCGCAACGGTTTCATATCACCCGGGCAACGTATCACGGTTCGCTCATCCGAACTGCACAAGGAACGCTTGAATGTTCCGACGATTTCAAGGCAGTCTATGAAATTGTACTCGACTCTCCGAACGCAACGATTACGTTGCCAAACATACCCGCCGTGCCGGGCAGGTCGCTCTGGAATGCCCAGACAATCCAACCCGTTTTACACGATGAAGGGCCGGACTCAATGCTCTCCTTCTTAATCGAGAACGAAACGCCCGGGAAACACACGCTGGAAATTGCGCTTGCTCCCAAAACAACAGTCAAAACGGAATGGCGGCACGCCGAACCAACCTATACAATCGCCTTTGCAATCCCCAAAGTCCCCCAAACAACATTTCGGCTTAATGTCCCAGCGGATACACCGGCGTTGCATGTCCCCCACGCGCTCGGTGCTATATTCCCTAACAGCCACGCTGAACCCGTACTCATCGCCGAGTTAGGCCCCGTCGGGCAACTCGCATTCTCATGGGGAGAAAACCCCAATCTAACAGGAACGCTCTTACAAGAAGTCGAACAATTCTTTTGGATTAGGGCAATGCCTTCACAAATCGTTTTAGAAACACTGTTCCGTTATAGGATTGACGGAGGCACCATACAACAGTTGACCATCCGAACCGATCCACGTTGGTCCCCGTCGGGACAGTTTCGATGCAACGAACACCCAATCCTGACATCAACCGAACTGCAATCATTCGACAGTCTCTATAACGAGTCGATTATCGAATTTCACTCGCCGGTTTCGGGAACATTTACGCTCCGGCGCGACTTCGTTCTTCGTAATTTTGACGGTATCGGGAATCTCCGATTGCCGGTATTCACCGCACTGCATTCTCGAATTACACGTTCAATGCTCGGTGTTTCGGCTGATCCGACGCTCGAATTACAATTCCCCCTTATCGGACACACCGCAGAATTCGAAGCCGGTTGGTACGGAACCCCAAACACCGCGATCGCCCCTCCACTTTTTGGGAACAATCCCTTTTGGGAAATCGCCGAAGAAGCATTCTCAAGGCAGCGAGAAACATCCCGGGAAAAACCCAAAGCGGCATACGACCTCACACAAATCATGCCGGATTGGACGCTCAACATCCGAGCAAAAAAAACGACGCCCGACGCAGCGGTTACACAATCCGTACTCTTCGAACCACACGAATCAAAAATATATGTTCTCGGCGAATTCACAGCGCAGGCTCCGGTTTTTCGACAGTATTTTTCAACATACCCTCCAATACAAATTGAATCGATAGAAGTCCGAAACGCCCAAGGAAACATCGTCGAATCACGACTCCAGCAAATTCAACCGGAACTCCCTACACACAGAGAGCGATACATCGTTTTCATAAAGAATCACGTCGTCGGACAGTACACCATTACGGTTCAAGGATTCTTCGACGCAGATTCGTTGGAGTCGGCACCGGCCGAAGGAATGCAAGCCCTTCCGACGCTGTTCTTCGACAATGCAGAACGAACCGAACACACAGTAAATCTATTCCGAACACCCGCCGTGATTGCCGAAATCCCCAAGGAGCAAACCGGCTGGGTTAAGGCGAGCAGTGTTCCGTCCGCACCGGAACCATTCGGCCAAGTCAACCCTCTCGGCTCTTGGAAAAAAAACATCAACGAAAATAATATCAACGAAAACAATGTACTTGGCTTCGCACTCGCCCCCAATCGCCCCGACGTCAAAAGCACAACAACCCTATCGCTCTTGAACGATCACGACGAACAATGGGCAATGATGATCGACTTCGATGCCGAAATAAACGGAGGAGAATTAGACTCGCTCTCTTTCCAATGGGATGAACGGTGCGGAACCATACAATCCATCGAACCGAACATCGCAACTTGGACGCTCACGCAGACCGGCCCCAGGCAACTCCTTACATTGACGATGTCCGAACCAAAGCAGGAAAAACTGCAATTCAAAATGCTCGTCTCTTTGAATACAACCGTTGCCGCCGCACTGCCGAATGTCTTCCCGATAACGCAGAATATCGATTCATTCGAATCGGAAATACTCGTCGAACTGCCAATCAAAAAGGGGGATGACATCATCCCCTGGGACTTAACCGGACTGGAAAAAATCGAGGAGAAGGAAGACGAGGGGCAAACAGACGATACCGGCCGGGCTCTTTACAAAGCGGCAGATACACACTTCGGTGCGGTGATCAGCCAAGTTGAATCACGCCTCACCGCTCTTTTTTACGACATCGCTTTTTTGGTGTATCGGGACGGCATGATGACCGGCATCTTAACCGTCGATTTAAGAAATCGCGGGCAAGACAGTTTCATACTCCAAATGCCGACAGGATATACCCCAATACAAATTTCGTCCGCCGGCTCGGTGGTTGACAGAACACGCCTTGAAGGCGAAGGACGACTCCGAATCAATATCGGAACCAGCGATTATCCGCAACGTCTGAGCATACTATTCCGTGCCTCTCTGAGCAGGCCGCTGAACCGTTGGAGTCAGGAACAGATCGTTTCGACGCTCCAATTCCCCGCGTTGGAAGGCGTTATGATTCAAGAAACCATCTGGACGATTGCCTTTGAGGGAAACGTGCCGACACTAAACGTCGTTGCCGAGATGGACCAACATTGGGGAGCAGGAACAATGCTCCCGCCAAGTTTGACAGGCGGAGCCGTGTACAACTTAGAGAATCACATTCCCCTTTCGGGAAGAACAGCGACAACGACACAAATCGGTGTCAACCTTATTCGGGAACACAATTTGCTCCGGGTATTGGATTCAATTCCCGGCTCGGTTCGACAAGACGAAGCACAACGATGGTTCATGCATTGGCTGGATGAATGGAATACCGTCGCCGACAAAGTCGATTTCCAAGTTTCAAACATCCCCGTAACATTGCAAAATGTCCGGGCAAATTTCATACTCCGGCCAAGACCAGCGTCCGCCGAAAGAACCGAAACGACTCGCAATGTCCGCTCCTTCTTAGAAACATTGAGTTCAAGCACCCGGGAAGCACTAAGATATACAAAGGAACAAAGCGTCAGCGAAAAGTTCGGAACGATGGATATCCAACCACGCAAGCATGTCCCGATTCTGAACTCCCAAGTATATTGGCAAGGACGTATCTCGGATGATATGCGATATCTCTTCGGAGCCGAAGAGGGGGCGATTCGGGCAATGACATTAACATCCTTGTTGCCGGAAACGCCATGGACGGATTGGATGACAGAACATATTTGGCTGTGGATATGTTTAGGAATCGTATCGCCGATTGTCGTCTTGTTGTCGGTACGTTGGGTCTACATATTGGAACTCTGGCTACAATTCCCGCATTTTTGGGGAATGACGATAGGAGTATTGCTTTGGATAATGTTGCCGGAAAGTTTTATCGGTTTGATCATTATTATACTAACGTTTGCGTCGTCGTTCAGGCCTTCGTGGCTGCATCGACGTGTTCGCCGTTGACACACCCCCATAAACAGGTTCGTTACACGACCCCCTTAATGATTTCCAACAATCGCCGAGCAGAAGAATCAATTTCGGCAAGACATGCATCCCATTGCTCCGAAGCGTCGGGCCCCCTTAACTTCTGAACGGCAGACAAAATCGTATCTGCCGATGTCTGCATCTCGCCGCTCTGTTCGTTGATAAGCCGGGATTGGTTGATAATCTGCATCTGCGAAAGAACCCGGCGTTTAACCAAAACAGAAGAAAACGGCTTAGCAATGTAATCGACGGCACCGGCTGACAATGCCCTCTCGATATCTTCCGAATTGCTAAGGCCGGTAACGAAAATTACAGGAATGTTCTTCGTCGGTTCCGAGTCTCTGAGCGCAGCAAGAACGGCAAAACCGTCCATCTCAGGCATCATAACATCGAGTAATATAAGATTGGGAACATGTTTTTTGGCCGCCTCGATTGCGTTCGCACCGCTTTTAGAAGCAAGGACAACGTAATCGCCGCTCAAGATATGTGTGAGGGCCATGATATTGGAACTCTCGTCGTCCACAACGAGGACGCTGTTTTTGGTGTTAGTGCTCATACAGACTCGAATGTTAACAGGATTAGCGGAGGAAGGGGCTTAATGCAAACCCAAGCCCCTAATGCAAACCCCACGCTTTGATGAGACCGTCGGCGCCCGGTGTAAGTTTTTTAAGTTTTTCGGACATTTTAGCCTTACCGGCATCGTCCAATTTGGGTAACTTCGCCCTCATCTCGGCATAGTTCTTTCGTCGGTTTCGGCGTCGTCGGATTTCTTTTTTGCGTTCGCTAATCGGCACTATAAACTCCTTATGGTAACGAGATTTGTCCTAATTTTAATGGAAATTTGCATTATGTCAAGGTCGTGAAACACGAAGAAGCACACATCGGGTGTGTTAATCTTTTTGGGAATTCCCTATGCGATTTTTCATGGGATGCGATTTTCTATGGGGCGGAGTAGAGTACCGCCGCGTGCTTTCGCATCCGCCAAATGGAACGAGGAGTACGAAAAAAGCAGCCGGAACAGAAGTTCCGGCTGCCACTCACACCCCATCTAACACTTGTTTCTAGTACACATTCGGCCCCTACCAAATTGGCAAATTCGAATGTTGTCCGGGGAAAGCATTGATTTCGCCAGGCATCGGTTGAGTCGGCATCGCGTGCGGTTGGCTCGGCGCCTGTTCATACACAAACCCACCCGGCGGCATCGTGCCGGGCGGTATTGTATGCGGTTGCTGCATCCCGCCAAAGGCATGATGTTGCGACTGCTCCCAACTCTCATTGGCAGCCAACGGCACATTGCCGGGCATGGGATTCGAGGGGGCATGTTGTTGGAGTGCAGTCGGTTGATAATTTTGTATCATGGGGTTTGCGCTTGCATGATGCACTGAGTCAGGCTGATAGAGATGGGGCGACTGACCGGGCGGTGTTTGCGTGGTAAATCCGGCAGCGCCGATACCGGGTGCACTGGGTGATGCGGCAAAAGCGTCAGCGTGCGACGGGGAATACTGCGATGCTTCGGGTACGGAATAGCCGCTGTAAAATCCGGGATGTCCCTGAGCGGGCATTGCGTTGGCCGATGAGATTGCGTTCGCTGATGCCGCTAGGGCGGACATTGCATTTTGCGATTCTCCCCATCGTTCCGGCGGGTTGGTGCTCGGAGTACCGGTGTTGGAGACGATTGAACCGTCCGTGTATCCTCCCGGCGGAAGACCGATGTTGGGGTTGGAACCCAAACTCGGCTTCGATTCGGCGAGTGCGTCCGCGGAGAAAGGCGGAGCCAAACTGCCGTCCTTCGCAAAAGGATTGGAAGCGAATGGGTTGGAAAAAGCGTAAGTCGAAGGGTTGTACCAAGGCCCGCCATTGGAGCGGCATCCCGTCGTTCCGGGTAACAGAAGCAATGCGGCGGAGAGAGCGGCGATCAATGAAAAATTAACTTGCATAACTATGTATTCCTTTTGGGGTGGGTGTTGTTCGTGCTTGGTTTGCACGAACACTGTAATTGATATTAAGTGAGTTTCTGCAGTCGGATTGTATGACGGTTCCGCAACACAACCGCAACTATCGGTAAAATCGGCAAAATTGCGTCGGTAATCCAACGTTTTTTAGCATTTTTGTGTATTTTCCCGGTTTTTCCGGTTTGGGCTTCCGGCTTTGGGGGATTCTGTTTATTTTCTTTGTTTATGTCAAGAGCAATTTCCGCCCTGGGGGCGGGCAAAAACGTTCTTTACTTTATTTTGCAGATTCGCTATAATTCGTTCCGGAAACGTTTCCATACGCCATCAGGCTGAAATTACCGAATGAACAAATCACAATCCGACCGGCATCCCGCCGGGCTTTGGGTCCTCTTCACCACAGAACTTTGGGAACGATTCGCCTTCTATTCTATGAGGGCAATCCTCGTACTCTACCTCGTCAGCATTTCAACCGGCGAAGACACGCCGGGGCTCGGTTGGACGGAATCCGACGCTTACGTACTTTACGGTTGGTACACCGGACTCGTGTACCTCTCCCCGTTGCTCGGCGGGTGGCTGGCCGACCGGTTCCTCGGACAAAGAATGTGCGTTATCATCGGAGCAGTTTTGATGGCACTCGGCGAATTTGTACTCGCAGCCACCGAATTTGTCCGAATAGGCAACGTCGATGTTACGATGGCCAGCGATTCCATTGCCCTGTGGACATTTTATGCGGGACTCGGCTTGATGATCCTCGGTAACGGATTTTTTAAGCCCTGTATTTCCGTGATGGTCGGGCAACTCTACGAGCCGGGCGACCGCCGGAGGGACTCCGGTTTCACGATATTTTATATGGGCATCAATATCGGTGCCTTTATGTCGCCCCTCATCGGCGGAACCATCGGCGAAATTTACGGATACCAATACGGTTTCCTCATTGCGGGGTTCGGGATGGTTTTGGGACTCATATCTTTCTTAATGTTTGGAAAATACCTCAAAGGGATCGGCGATCCGCCGGCGAAAAGGGATGCGGTCAAAAAGGACGCCGACACCGAACGGACTCCCGAAGAGGAAGAAGCCCGAAAAAAAGCACTGTACGAACAAACAAGACTGCTCGATAAAAAGGATTACGACCGGATTTTCGTGATTGTGATCCTCGCTCTGTTCGTGATGGCGTTTTGGATTGCATTCGAACAAGCCGGTTCATCGCTGAATATATTCGCCAAAGCGAGCACCGACCGGTCGGTGGCCGCCTCGGTGCAACAAGTTACCCCGGAATGGTTGTTCCTCAAGAACGAAGACTTCATTGAATACCAAAAGGTCGTTCACCGAATCGAGCAGTTAGCCAATCGCATTGGCCGCGAATACGATTTTGGAGAAGGCCCGACGCTCGCGGATCGGTTTGAACGCTTTAACATCGTCGGACGCATTATGACGAAAGACGACGAAGAAGTACGCCCCATCGGAGAGCAGATTGCGGCGGCACGTTCGCTTGCCGCAGAATTGAGAACAAAACTGCGATCCAGTGAGGACGAAGAAACCCAACAAAGGATTGAGGAGAAACTTCAATCGGTTGCCGAAACCGACGCGGCGATTCTCGATGTTTTGATGCGGCGATTGGACGCGATTGCAATGAGCGACGCAACTGTTGCCGAACAAGTTGCCGGAGTGCAGCGGGCTGCCGCCAATTTTGCCGACCCCGAAGGAGCATTTGCGGATAAAGCGATTGCTGCCGAAAAAATCAGGGAAGTCATACGACGTTCCCCGGCCCTAACACGGATTTTGGATGGACTCTCCAGTCAAGAGGCAGGCAGCACTGCGGAACTCGAAGCACGCCGGTCTGACTATTTGAATGAAATTGCCGACCTGGTCGTTGACGAACAGGGGCGTTATGGACGGCAAATTCAAGCCGCCTTGATGACAATGGAACATGCGGAACGGCAGTTCTATGCACGGTACGAAGAAGGCGTGGAACCCTTGACTTTCCCGGCATCGTGGTATCAATCGGTGAATCCGCTTTATGTTGTCGTGTTTGCTCCGCTTTTTGTACTCCTTTGGGGTTTCCTTGCCCGATTCGGCATTGAGCCGAGCACGCCGACAAAGTTTGCACTGGGCTTGCTTCTCATATCGGTTGCGTTCATCGTGATGATACCGGGTGCCATCGAGGCAAAGCATACCGGCGGGAGGTCGGCCATCTATTGGTTGCTTTTATGTTATCTTTTCGCAACGTGGGGCGAACTTTGTTTGTCGCCGATTGGGTTGTCGATGATAACGAAACTTTCGCCTGTCCGTTATGTCTCGCAGTTTATGGGCGTTTGGTTCTTGGCGAGCAGTTTATCGTACATTATGGCGGGCTATATGGCGAGTTATTTTGGGAGCGGTGAGGGCGTAACGATTGTCTTCGGCAATGAAGGCGGTCTTGCGGACTTCTTCCTGTTGATGGCGGTGATACCGGCGGTCATCGGTTTCATTGCCCTGGCGATGGCGCCGACGTTGAAAAGGAAGATGCACGGAATACAGTAACGGAGAACGGGGCGGCAACCAGCGGCGAGAGTCGCCGACTTTGTCGGTGCAGCGAGCGGGGGGGCACCCCCCCGACTCACACTCGATGCGTTTTTTTATGTTACGATGCGGTTTTTGCGGACAAAATCCGCCAACACATCGTCCATATTGGGCCGGCCGATTTCCTGTAAACTGTACTCAACCCGAGTGTTCGGCTTGTCAATTTTAATGACTCGGCCTAAGTCAATCGGTGTCGCAATAATCACCGAGTCGCAGTCCGTACGCTTGATCGTTTCCGTTAAATCGCGCATCTGCTCTTCTCCGTACCCCATAGCGGGGAGCAATTTTCCGACATTAGGATAAATGCGGAACGTCTCCGCTAACTTTCCGACCGCATAAGGCCGGGGATCAACAATTTCCGCCGCACCGAACCGCTTCGCCGCCACGATGCCTGCCCCAATCGTCATATCGCCGTGAGTCAACGTCGGCCCGTCTTCGATGACCAATACCCGATTCCCCTTGATGACATCAGGCTTTTCTACGCTAATCGTCGAAGCCGCATCGACAACAACCGCCTTGGGATTCACCCGCTCGATGTTTTCCCGAAGCGTCAATATATTATCGTAGTCGGCACTGTCAATCTTGTTGATGACAACGACGTCCGCCAGCCGCAACGTTACCTCGCCCGGATAATAGGACAGTTCGTGTCCCGCCCGGTGCGGATCGACGACCGTAATCATCAAGTCAGGATAGTAAAACGGAAAATCATTATTCCCGCCGTCCCAAAGGATGACGTCGCACCCGCTGGGGTCGTTCTCCGCAGCCCGAAGAATCGCTTCGTAATCGACGCCGGCATAGATTACATTTCCCCGGGCAATGTGCGGTTCGTACTCTTCCATCTCTTCGATGGTACAGTGATGTTTCTTCAAGTCGGCAATGTCGGCAAATCGCTGCACCCTTTGTGCTTCCAGATCACCGTAGGGCATCGGATGACGGATGGCGATAACCTTTAAGCCTTTGCCCATCAGGATTTCGACGACATGCCTGGAGGTTTGGCTTTTACCGCAACCTGTCCGGGCAGCGCCGACGGCGATTACGGGTTTGGTGCTTTTGAGCATGGTACGTTTCGGCCCCAGCATGGCGAAGTCGGCGCCGGCGGCGTTGACCCGGGCACCCAGCGCCATAACGGTCGAATAGGGTACATCGCTGTACGCAAAGATGCAGGCGTCGGCATCGAGCTCTTTGATTAAACGTTCGAGTTCGGCTTGGTCATAGATAGGAATACCATCGGGATAGAGATCACCGGCCAGTGCGGCGGGATATTTTCGGCCTGCAATGTCCGGGATTTGGGCGGCGGTGAAAGCGACAATGGTGTAGTCGGAATTATTTCGGTAGGCGGTATTGAAATTATGAAAGTCTCGGCCGGCGGCTCCGATGATAATAATTTTGCGTGGGGTCATATGGGAGGATTCTTTGTATAACTAACGTTATTGTTTACAAAAAAACTGGTTTTGTCAATGCGGAGGCAACGGCGGGCATTGTCATGCAACAGAGCCGCCCCTACAAACTCTCGCCGAAGTCCGACTTAAACTTTGCAACAAGTTTCTGTTGCCAATCGCCGATCGGCTCCAAAATACCATAGAAGAAACGCAATATTTTCGGTTCATCACGCCATTGAAGACCGCCGACAAGATTGCGATTCTGATACAACCAATTAAGCCGATCTACCGTATAAACAATCTGCGACATCGTAAAGACGCGGCGCGGCAATGCAAGCCGGACAAGTTCCATGTGAGCCAACGGTTCGGTACCGTCTTCGTTTCGCTGTTCCGATAAAGTTCCCCGCTCCATTCCGCGAACGCCGCTGATAATGTACAATGCCGACGCCAATGCACCCGCCGTGTACTGCGTTTGCGGGACATGCGGCAGAAAATCCCGCGCATTAAGATGACATCCCAACCCGCCCGGCGGAGTAACGACCGGTACTTGGATATTGACAAGTTCATTCGTCATAAACTCAATGAACTGCGGGCCTTGCGAAATGACATCTTCGTCGAGCGTTTCAATCATCCCGACGGCGAGCGCCTCCATTTCCCGAACAGACATCCCGCCGTAAGTCAGAAAACCTTCGTAGAGCGGGACGAGTTCCCGAATAGCCAGATAATCGTCCCTGCTGTTGGTACAGATTCCTCCGCCTCGCGCTGCCCCGAGTTTTCGGCCTGAAAAATAGACGATGTCGCTCGCCGACGCCATCGCCAGAGCAATCTCATGAATACTCATGTTTTTGCACATTGCTTCCCTTTGCTTGCAGAAATAAAGGTTATCCGAAAGCAAACTGATGTCATGAACAAGCGGGATACCGTTTGCCCGGCAAATTTTGGAGACGGCTTGCAAGTTTTCCAGTGAAAAGGGTTGCCCCCCGATGAGATTCGTGCCTGCTTCCATTCGGACGTATGCGATCCCGTCTTTCCCGCGTTCGGCAATCACTTTTTTGAGAGCGTCGAGGTCGAGGTTGCCCTTAAAAGGACAATCGGACGTCATTTCGAATGCTTCTTTGCCGGGTATTTCCAGTATTTCGCCGCCGAGTACGGTGATGTGTGCTTTCGACGTAGTGAAATGATAGTTCATGGGGACAACTTGCCCCGGCTTGACGAAAACTTTGGCAAGGATATGTTCGCAGGCTCGGCCTTGGTGAGCGGGGAGAAAGTATTGCATCCCGAAAACGTGCTGCAATGCTTTTTCGAGTCGGTAAAAGGTCGCGGAGCCGGCGTAACTATCGTCGGCTTGCGACATGGCGGCGAGTTGATCATTCGACATGGCATTGACTCCGCTGTCGGTGAGCATATCGAGAAAAACGTCATCGTTTTTGAGGAGAAAAGTGTTATTGCCTGCTTGTTGGATTGCTTCGAGGCGTTGGTCGATAGGCCGAAGATTGAGCTTTTGAATGATACGGACACGGTGCATTTCAATCGGCGTCGTCTTGCCGGAGAAAAATTTAATGTTAGCCATCGGAGCGGGTAAAATAAATCCAATGGAGTTAATGTACCAAAACCGGAAGCGGTTGGCAAGAACGTAAGGCGTCGGACTGGTGTTAATGGGTAACACGAATCACGCAAAGAGCATGGTTGCTTTTAGGATTGTGAAGGTTTTGTTCCTATCAATCCCATTCATCATATTCTCCAATAGAGAGTCGCCGACATTGTCGGCGCAATGCGCACCCAGCGAGCGGGGGGCGTAAGCCCCCCGACGTCGGGACGTTTATGGTACAATGGCACCATCATCACCTTCCTTGGAATAATGTCGCGACTCACTCAATCCGCCGTCTGGCAAGCCTTGCACCAACACCGCCGGTCTCTCGAAAACGTTACATTGCGTCAACTCTTTGCTCATAATCCCAAACGATTCGAACAATTTTCGCTCCTCTTCAACTCCATTCTTTTCGACTATTCCAAAAACCGGATCAACGACGAAACATTAAGCCTGCTCCTCCAATTGGCGGAGGAATCGGATGTCTTCGGTCAACGTGATAAAATGTTTGCCGGCGGGAAAATCAACATCACCGAGAACAGGGCCGTACTTCACACCGCTCTTCGTAACCAGTCGGACAGGCCTGTTATCTCGGCCGGGCAAGATGTTATGCCGGGTATTCGGTCTGTTCTTGATAAGATGAACGCCTTTGCTCAACGTGTTCTCGTCGGCGATTGGAAAGGTTACACCGGCAAAGCAATGACCGACATCGTCAACATCGGTATCGGCGGGTCCGACCTCGGTGCTGTCATGGTTACGGAAGCGTTAAAGCCCTACAAAACAAGACTCAATGTACACTTCGTTTCCAATGTTGACGGCACGCACATTGCTGAAACACTCAAAAAACTGGAGCCGGCAACAACGATGTTCCTCGTCGCTTCCAAAACGTTCACTACTCAGGAAACGATGACGAATGCCGAAACCGCCAAGGCTTGGTTTCTTAAATCGGCATCCGAAAAAGATGTTGCGCAACATTTCATTGCCCTTTCTACGAATCGTGAAAAGGTTGAGTCCTTCGGCATTGATCCTGATAACATGTTTGAGTTTTGGGACTGGGTCGGCGGCCGGTATTCGCTTTGGTCGGCCATCGGATTGTCGATTGTACTCGCCATTGGATACGAGAATTACCATGAATTGCTGGCCGGTGCGTTCGAAGCAGATGAGCATTTCCGAACAGCACCGGCGGAACGAAATATCCCGGTGCTTATGGGATTGCTCGGCATTTGGTACAACAATTTCTGGGATGCCGATAGTCATGCCATCTTGCCGTACGACCAGTATCTGCACCGTTTTGCAGCATTCCTTCAGCAATGCGATATGGAGAGCAACGGCAAACAAGTTGACAGGGATAACCAGCCGGTCGATTATTCGACGGGACCTATCATTTGGGGAGAGCCGGGTACGAACGGTCAGCATGCATTTTATCAGTTGATACATCAGGGGACAAAATTGATTCCGTGCGATTTTTTGGCTCCGGTCCATTCTCACAATCCGTTCGGCGGTCATCATGAAAAACTTCTGTCAAACTTTTTGGCGCAGACGGAATCCTTGATGATGGGAAAAACATTGGAAGAAGCGCAGTCGGAATTGCGCTTGTCGGGCTTGACGGAAAATGAAGTACATCGTCTTGCACCATCGAAGGTTTTTCCAGGTAACAGACCGACGAATTCTTTTTTCTTTGAGCGGTTAACGCCTCGGACATTGGGTTCGCTCATCGCTTTTTATGAACATAAAATTTTCGTGCAGGGAATTATCTGGAACATCAACTCTTTCGACCAGATGGGAGTGGAACTCGGAAAACAATTAGCGGGAGTGTTGTTGCCGCAGTTACAGAGTGCAGAACCGGTTACGTCGCATGATTCTTCGACGAACGGATTGATGGCATTTTACAAAAAACATCGGCAGGAAAGCGGGCATTTTCATGCGAGCGGGGGGCGTTAGCCCCCCGACGAGAGCCGCCCCGGCAGGCGGCGCAAACTGTTGTGTTACAATTATTCAGTTACTATGCGGCCGACAAGAGAAAAAATTATGCACACCACCGTAAACGAAGTTATCGAATTCGTAAAGGAAAACGATGTCCAATTCATCCGACTCAGTTTTTGCGACCTCGCCGGCTTTCACAAAAACATTGCCATCATGGCGGATGAACTGCCGGCAGCATTCGAGTACGGTATTTCCTTCGATGCTCACGCCATCAAAGGTTTTCGGGATGTGATGAAGTCCGACCTGCTGCTGTTTCCCGATCCCGCCACGCTGACGGTACTTCCGTGGCGGCCGGGCCCCGGAAGAGTCGCACGCCTCTATTGCGATGTCCGAAACCCAGACGGCACCGCCTTTGCATGCGACGGCAGAACGCTCCTCAAACGGGTCGTCGAACGATGTCAACATTTAGGGTACGTCTGCAATGTCGGACCAGAATGTGAATTCTACCTTTTCAAGACAAACGAGAACGGCGACCCAACCGATGTAACGCTCGACAAAGGCGGGTATCTCGACATCTCGCCGCTCGATAAGGGAGAAAACATACGCCGGGAAATCTGTTTGACGATGACCGAAATGGGAATCAGACCGGAAACTTCGCATCATGAACAAGGACCAGGACAGAATGAAATTGACTTCAAGCCAAGCGATGCTCTGACCGCCGCCGACAATCTGCAAACCTTCAAATCGATTGTTCGGGCGATTGCGGCGCGAAATGGTCTCTTCGCATCCTTTATGCCGAAGCCATTGCCGGGTTCGCCGGGCAACGGATTGCACGTCAATCTTTCGCTTGTTCAAAATGGCGAGAACATTTTCAACGACGAAAGCGGAGAACTTTCGAAGGTTGCGGGAAGTTTCATTGCGGGTATCCTTGCCCACTCGCCTGAAATAACGTTGTTTCTGAATCCGCTTGCCAACTCATACAAACGTCTCGGCGAATTTGAGGCACCGAAGTATGTTTCTTGGTCGCACCAAAATCGTTCGCAACTGATACGGATTCCCGCCGCCGTCGGCGAAAAGGTCAGAATGGAACTGCGTTCGCCGGATCCGTCGTTGAATCCGTATCTTGCGTTTGCGCTCATCATTGCCGCCGGTCTTGACGGCATTGAAAATCATTTAGCATTGCCGGAGGCTGTCGATGCGGACTTGTACACAGCCGACGAAAGTTTAACGAAAGCATTGGTCCCGTTGCCCGACGGTTTGGACAAGGCGATTATCCTTACGGAGAACAGTAGTTTTGTGAAAGGTGTGATCGGCGAGGAATTGCTCATGAAGTACATTGCTTTGAAGAAGGCGGAGGCTGCCGCTTTTGCCGCCGCCGAGGATAAGGCCAAGTTTGATAGAGAGCGGTATTTTGAGGTGATGTAATTCAACAGAGCCGCCGCCGAGAGTCGCCGACGAGAACCGCCGACGCGAAGCGAGCATTTTCATGCGAGCGGGGAGCGCACTGCGCCGACAAAGTCGGCGGCTCTCGAGTCCCTTACAGCGTTACATAACCGAAACTGACAATCTTCGTGTCCGCCGTAATCTCCGATTGACTCAAAACAATCAAGCCCGGTATCGTCGCCATCGTCATATACTTCAACGCCGCTCGAATCTGCGGATTGACCAATATGATCGCTGGATAATTCTGCTGCGTTAACTTGTCAACTTCAGTCAATATCTTCTTGCAAAGATGTTCAATCGCCTGCGGAGACATGCGGACAAACAAGCCGTTCGGCCCATGCTCAAAACCAGCCCGAATCTGGTCTTCCAATGCCGGATCTAACATCACGACATTCACGACATTTTCCGCATCTCTATACCGAGTGCAAATTGTCCGGGCAAGTTTCGTGCGGACAAACGTCGTCAATGCAATCGGGTCTTTCGTTTGGGCACCGTAATCCCCCAGCACTTCCAAAATCGTTCCGAGTTGCTTGATGGGAATCTGTTCCCGCAACAACAGTTGCAATACCTGTTGCACCTGGGCCAACGACAGCACCTTTTCAACTTCATCAACAACTGCCGGACTGTCCTGTTTTAGTTCATCCAAGAGTTTCTGCGTCGCATCCCTGGTTAAAATTTCATCGGCATGCCTTCGCACCACTTCCAAGAGATGCGTTGCAATGACCGCATTCGGCTCAACAACGGTATAACCATAAATCTGTGCATCTTCTTTTGCACTTTCATCTATCCACAGGGCGGGAGTTCCGTACGCCGGTTCAATGGTTTCCAAACCTTGCACCGTGCCCGTTACCGCACCGGAATCGAGTGCCATAAACATGTCGGGATGCACCACCCAACTGTCGATGGGTTGCCCCGCTATCTTGATTTGATACCGCATTTCGTCCAGGGCTAGCGAATCCCGAATCCGCACCCGGGGTAAGATGATACCGATTTCCGAGGCAACTTCTTTCCGCAGCCGATGAATCCTATCGAGCAAATCGCCGCCCCGGGCTGGGTCGGCCAGTTTAATCAGTTCGAGTCCGAGTTCCAATTCCATTGGGTCGGTCTTTAGATGACTTTCGGGAGAGTCTTCTGATTGCTGGGCTTGTTGCTGTTCGGCGGTCTCGGTTTCTTCGCCTTCGGCTGCCGGCTGCTGTTTCTCTTTCCGTATCATTATCAGGGCCAGGCCAATCGAACTTGCGGCAATCAAACCGAGCGGTACTTTCGGCAGTTCAGTGAGCATCAACACCATCAAAAAGACAGTTGTTAGAATCAAGACAATCGGTCTGGACAAGAGTTGTCCGACGAATTGTTCCGGCAGGTTGCTGCTCTGGCTGCTTCGGGTAACGAGCAAACCGGTTGCAATCGAAATGAGCAGGGCGGGGACTTGGGTTACGAGGCCGTCGCCGATTGTCAATTTAGTGAAAACATACGCCGCATCTTGGAACGACATGTTGTACATGATCATGCCGATAAAAAGTCCGGCTACGATGTTGATAATCGTAATGATGATTCCTGCGATGGCGTCGCCGCGCACGAACTTTGCTGCCCCGTCCATTGCTCCGAAGAAGTCTGCTCCTTGGGTAATTTCGTCGCGTCGGCGTTTGGCTTCCTTTTCGTCGATGGAGCCGGCGTTGAGTTCGGCATCAATCGCCATCTGTCGGCCCGGCATGGCGTCCAATGTGAATCGGGCAGCAACTTCACTCACCCGGGTTGCCCCCTTTGTAATGACGATAAACTGGATGATGAAGATGATGACAAAAATGATCAGTCCGACAACGATGTTCCCGCTGGTTACAAAATTGGCAAAGTTTTGGATAACATGACCGGCGGCAAGTTCGCCGTGGGTTTCTGCATTGCTCAAAATAAGCCGGGTGGTTGCGATGCTCAATACGAGACGGAACATAGTCGTCGCCAGCAACACCGACGGGAAAATACTGAAGTCGAGCGGTTTGCTGACGAAGAGGGTTGTCAATAAAATGACGACGCCGAGCGTGATATTGAGTGATAAAAGAATATCGATGATTGCCGTCGGCACCGGCACGAAGATGATGACGATGCTTGCGGAGAGCAAAAACGGCAGCACCAGGTCGACGATTCGTCCCTGTTTGAGCATATTCTGTATGTGCGCAATGACCGCCGGCATGGGGGGAAAATAACAATTTTCCGGGAAAGAATCCATAGGGAAATGTTGCAACACACTGTTTGCAAAACCCCTCATTTCGGTGCAAGAGTTTGTCGAATCCTATTATTTCCCCGGGGCGGCGTCAGCCTCCCGACTCCGATTCGCCGCCGTGCTCGGTATCACTTTCTTTGATTCGTTGACTCGGCAACGTTTCCTTCCAGGCAAATTGGATCTCGAAATCGAATCTCCGAAGCGTGATGATCGGCTCTGCGACTCCCCTGCTTCGAGCATAGACACTCAAGGGCGTTGTCCCTGGTTGCTGCGTTGCACCTGCCCCGCTGCTGCCGCGTCCAGACGACGCCGATCCCCGGCCGCTCGACCGCCCCCCAGACTCTCCCTGCGATAACTCCGTCTGAAACTGCGGATCAATCACGATATTGTTCGGTAACTCACCGGTCTGCGGATTCAATAAGTCCGGATTGATGACACGCGTTTCCACCACGCTGCGAACATAGAGCAAGACCGGATGGGAGATTCCCAATTCAGCCATCGTAACCAGTTTTTTGGGTGTACCGGCATCCTGTTCTTCGCGCGTCGGCGGCAATTCGAGTTCACCGAACTTCAAATTGCGGAGCAGCGTTTGCCGAAGATAGGCTTCCCCGCCGTGCAACGCCGCCTCGTTAACATCCGCCGGATTGTGATAATGATATCCAACCAGTTGGACAATCTTTGCAGGCCCATCGTCTATTGGCCCCGTTACCTGGGCGAAACGCTCCGCCTCGGTTAATGGGCGCGGCACCGTTGCCGACCCGCCGTCTTCGGATGCCTCATCCCCCGATCCGTCCGAAGATGATGCTGATGCACTCTCCATACTGTCTGCATCCCCTAATCCTAATTCTTCGTCGTCGGGATAATAACGGTTATCCGCCCTCAAAGGTTCGAACCAGGCCGAGAGGCTATCCGCCGTAACGGATTCGATACTTTGTATGAATACTCGGTCAATTTTTGCAAAATTTTCCGACGTAGTGGGGCGCTGCTCTCGGGTTGCATTCGGCTGGGATTGGGGCAGTGCCGCATTGACTGCCCGGAGTAGTTCGAGCCAGGCGAGTCGGCCTTCGACGTTGCTCGTGAGACTTCTGCCGATTTCGTCAACGCTGTTGAAGGCGGAAACGGCATTGCTTGTCCCTGACCGCAAACCTTGCGAAAAAGTTTGTACCCGTTGCACCGAATCACCGGCTCTCTTGAAAGCATCCGTATGGATCCGGCTGTGTGCACTGGACACTCCGGCGAATTGTATGGTGACTCCCAGCAAGAGCGCTGCGGCCGCCGCCACAACCCAAGGTTTTTTCTCTCGGACAATCCGGTCAAAGATTACTTCGCGCGGGATCAAGTTCGTCCGCAAGGATGCGATACCGAGTTGTTGGACGGCAAGTCCGAAGCATATCCCGAAGGAAAGTAAATTGTCGCGAAATAGTTGCGAATCGATAACATCTGAACCGATTAAATTGTTAAATTGGTTCAACCGGACGACTTCGTATCCCAAGTTTTGCGAGACGAATTGCCGCAACCCCGGCAATTTGGCTGCGTTGCCGAGTAGGACGATTTTTTGGAATTTTGCTTTCCGGTTGAGCGTTTGATAGTATTCCAGCGACCGGTTGACTTCGTTGACCATATCGTTAAAGACGGGGCGCATCGCTTTAATCACACGTTTTTGTTCATTGACATCTTTGGATTGCGAGATGTTCCTTTTGAGGTATTCCGCTTTGGAGAATGTAAGTTGCAATTCTCTGATGAGTGCTTTTGTGAAGGAGTTGCCGCCCAGGGGAAGATTGCGAAGCCATATCGTTTCGCCGTTCGTAATGACGACATCGGTTGCGTCCGTACCGACGCACAAAGCGATTGTTGATTCGGCAGGTGTATCGTCGAAAGACGATTTTGCCGCAGCCGGAGACAACTGGTCGAACGAAACAAAATTGAACAATGCAATCGGCGAACTCTGAATGCTGTCGATGTCAACGGACTGATGCAAATAGGGTGCGAGGGCTTTCGAGGCAACATCTTTTTTGATAGCGAACATACCGACGATGGTATCGTCGAAGTCGATATCGAAATCGTCGTCATCGTCGTCATCGCCGTCTTCGGACTCTTCTTTTTCCGGTTTGGCGATAGGTTGAAAATCGAAGACGACGTCGTTGATATCGAAAGGCAACCATTGCTTGGCTTCATATCGGATTACGTCGGGTATTTTCTTAGGGTCGACCGGCGGCAACGGAAGGAATCGGGAGATGGTATTTTGGCCGGAGACCGAAATAGCGATTCGATCTCCTTTGGTCTCGTTTCGGCTTAAAAATGTTTCGAGAGTTTCTGCGATAATTTCTGTCGCGTCGGTACCGGGCAGCGAGAGCACTTTGGAGTGTTCGATGAAGTCGCAGGCGAGTGCTTCGACTTTCCCGGTTTCGTCGGCGAGAGTACACCGCAGTGCTTTGAGCGATGTGTTTCCGATATCGATTCCCCAGACGGTTATTTTTTTTGCCATAATTTCAAACAGTTCCGGTTCTGCGTGTCAATCCCAGAGTGTATTATATCTTTTTTGGCGGGAAGTGCAATGTACAACCCCCCAGGGCCGGCAACCGTTTTGCCGTTTCAGCACCCTTTCATTTTGCCCGTTTTCGGATAAAATAGACCCTGAATGCGACGCTGGCAATCGGCACAATGAATTTAACGACGAACAATCTAACCCCAACCGATATAACACAAGGACTCACCGACGAACAAGTTAAACAATCACGACTCGAACACGGTGCCAACACGCTCACGCCGCCTGCCAGAGATCCTATCTGGAAACTCTTCCTCGAGAAATTTGAAGATCCAACAATCCGAATCCTGCTCTTCGCCGCCGCAGTGTCAATTCTCATCGCCGTCCTCGAGAAGTTCGTCATCAAGGATCCCGACGCCACTTTTATCGACTCCATCGGCATTATTTTGGCGATTCTCGTGGCGACCCTCGCCGGCTTTTTGAGCGAACTCAAAAGCGCCAAAGAATTCGACCTGCTGAATAAAGTTAAAGACGACATTCTTATCAAGGTGCTGCGCAGCGGCGATATTCACGAAGTTTCAATAAACGATCTCGTCGTCGGCGATGTCGTGCAACTGCATCTCGGTGATAAGGTGCCAGCCGATGGTGTCGTTGTCGAATCGTTTGGATTGCTCATCGATCAATCCGTGATGACGGGAGAGTCCGTGCCGGTAGAAAAGACGGCAATCGAATCTGCGGCCGACTCCGATACCGAGGCATCGGAAGTCTATCGCGGCACTATGGTCTCCGACGGTCGCGGGCAGTTTATCGTAACGCAAGTCGGCGACAACACCCGGCTAGGGCAGATTGCCGCCAATCTCGGTGCTTCTGATACCGACACACCGCTCGTCCAAAAGTTAACAAAACTCGCCGCCCTGATCAGCATCGTCGGTATTTCGGCAGCCGCCCTCATCTTTTGTATGATGGCGTCGTTCACCTGCATAAACCATTGGCCAGACGCTTGGGTGCTCGAAGAAGTTGTCCCGCTGTTAAGAGGCTTGCTGACTGCGTTCATCATCGCCGTCGCCGTGATTGTCGTTGCCGTACCCGAAGGATTGCCGATGATGGTTACGATGGCGCTGGCGCTCAACATGATGAAGATGGCCAGAGAAAACTGCCTAATCCGCAAGTTGGTCGCTTCGGAAACCATCGGTTCCGCCACGGTGATTTGTTCCGA
>Ga0099364_10001875_pt1 | contig 33967 bp, 35 predicted proteins | sample TergutTh196P3_FD_73070 | JGI IMG/M metagenome (GOLD analysis project Ga0099364, IMG submission 73070) | Microcerotermes parvus P3 segment gut microbial communities from Pointe-Noire, Republic of the Congo - Th196 P3 | ecosystem: Host-associated > Arthropoda: Insects > Digestive system > Gut ... | reverse complement strand
GCGCCCCAGCTCATCCAAGCGGTAAAAACAACCATGATCCAACCCAAAACAGCCAGCGGGATTGGGTGCCTGTAGTCTCCGATTATGTCCTTCCGATAGGCGGCAAGAAGGATGGAACCCAGGGAAAGGGGCAGAATCAGCCCGTTGATGGAACCGGCAAGCACCATAAGCGTCACGGGCTCCCCGATTACGATGAGAATAATTGCGGATACTATGGTGAACCCGATTATCCAATGGCGCTCGTTTCGATTTATGATGGGAAAGAGCGTTCTGAGGAAAGACACGGATGTGTAAGAGCATCCCACCACCGATGTGATGGACGCCGCCCAGAGGATGACGCCGAATATTCGTAACCCAACCTCCCCGGCGGCGATGCGGAACGCGTCAGCGGCCGGATTGCCCGGATCGAGTGTGTGTCCGGCCATGACTACGCCGAGGATGGCCAAGAAGAACAGGTAGCGCGCGACGCCTGTGACGCAGATTCCGCAGAACGCGGTGATTTTGATGCGGCGGAGGTTTTCCTGTCCCGTGATACCGGCGTCGATGATGCGGTGCGCGCCGGAGAAGGTGACGTAGCCGCCGACTGTTCCGCCCACGAGGGTCAGGATGACGATCCAGTTAATATCGGAGGGCACGAAGGTCTCCCTGGCTGCAAGGCCGAACGGAGGCAGGGTCGTGGCGACGACGTAACCGACCATGATGATCATGCCGAAACCCAGAATCTGGGTGAATTTATCCATAGCCTTGCCAAGATCTTTCCACAAAAAGATGAGGACGGCAATGACGGCGCCGATGACAGCCCCCGCTGTTTGATCCACCCCAAAAATGACGTTGAAGCCCAGAGCCGCTCCGCCGATGTTGCCGACGTTAAAGGCCAGACCGCCGAACGCCACCGAAAGAGCCAGGAAATAGCCCAGCCCCGGCAGCACCTTGTTGGCGACATCCTGCCCTCTGAGTCCGGAAACGGCGAGGATGCGCCATACGTTCAACTGGACGACTAGGCCGATCAGTACGGACGCGAGGATAGCAAAACCAAAAGCCGCCTTCATTTGGCCGGTTAAGACAGTGGTCTGCGTGATAAAGCCCGGCCCAATGGCGGAGGTCACCATCAAAAAGGCCGCCCCGAGCAGGATGCTGCCGGTTCCCCCGCTGCTGTTTCTTGGGTTCGTTCGCGGCGTTGAATCACTCATGGTATCCAGTTCCCCCCTCTACATCGGCGTACAAGGGTTATTCTACTATGTTTTTTCAGGGTACGGTTATCGTCCTTCATATTTTGCCCCCAAACTCGTTCGTAGCTGTTACATCCCATAGTGCCGTCATCTTCTTCGCCGCCGTTACCAGGGAATCAGCATCATGAGTTTAATACGGGCTTTCTTCTGTTTGAATTGCTTTTTTAGGGAGGGCGAACCTTGGGTTGCCTACGGCCAATTTTGCAGACACTTCCTTGCGCCGCTGCTTTTGATGGCGCATAATGAAGCTCAACGCGAGCGTGTTATAATGGCATCAGAGTGATAAGCGGTTGATTCCAATACTCGTGCGCCGAATAGAGGGATAAATTGATGAAAGAATATTTCATGATAATCGAGCGTGATGAACGAGGTTGGTATGTTGGCAATATCCCCGAACTTTCGGGCTGTCATACCCAAGGTAATACGATCGAAGAACTGACCGAAAGAATGAAAGAGGCGATCAGCCTGTATCTTGAAGGTTCCGATGAATCTACGTTTTCGCCCTCTGAATTCGTAGGGGTTCAAAAGGTTGCTGTTTCGTGAGTCCAAAACTACCCGTTCTTACATCGAAAGAAGTGATACGCCTTCTTGAAAAAAGCGGCTTCGTATTGGTGAGCCATAAGGGAAGTCACGCAAAATATCGCCACACTGACGGGCGAATGACAATCGTCCCTGTACACGCCGGCGAAGAAATAGGACCCGGGTTACTTTTACAAATTCTGAACGATGCAGGGATAGACCCGGCGTCACTTAGGCGTTAGTTTGCTGATAAACGGCGGTGTTAAATAAAGGGTGATACGCATGTATAACGCAAACGAAAATCGTTACGAGACCATGACCTACCGCCGCTGCGGGCGGAGCGGGATCAAACTGCCCGAAATATCACTGGGGCTTTGGCACAACTTCGGCAGTTCGGCCAATGAGCGGAACGCTCGCGATATGCTCGTGACCGCGTTCGACCTCGGCGTCACGCACTTCGATATCGCGAACAACTACGGCCCGCCGCCCGGCTCTGCCGAACGCATGTTCGGGCGGGTAATGAAAAGCGACCTAGCGCCGTATCGCGACGAGCTCATCATATCGAGCAAAGCGGGATATCCGATGTGGCCCGGGCCTTACGGCGACTGGGGTTCGCGCAAGTACCTCGTCGCGAGCTGCGAGGCTTCGCTGCGGCGCTGCGGCCTCGATTACTTCGACATTTTCTACCATCACCGCCCGGACCCCGAGACTCCCCTTGAGGAAACCATGTCGGCCCTCGACTATATCGTGAGGAGCGGTAAGGCGCTTTACATCGGCCTTTCCAAATACGATCCCGAGGAGGCGCAGGCGGCTTTTAAGCTTCTGCGGGAGCTTGGGACCCCCTGCCTGATACACCAGCCCCCCTATTCGATGCTTCGCCGCGGGGTCGAAGACGGCTTGCTGGATGTCTGCGCGGAAAACGGCGTCGGCGTCATCTGCTTCTCTCCGCTGGCCGGAGGGCTGCTCACCAATCGTTACCTCGACGGCATACCGGCCGATTCACGCGCCGGAGGGGACAGCCCGTTCCTCGGCGCGAAAGACCTCACCCCGGAAATGTTATCGGTCCTTCGCGAACTTGACCACATCGCCTCTCGCCGTGGGCAGACTCTGGCTCAGATGGCGCTCTGCTGGACGCTTCGTCATGACGCCGTGACCTCGGCGCTGATAGGCGCGTCCAGTCCGGCGCAGATCGAAGACTGTGTCAAAGCCTCGGGACACTCCGGTTTCTCCGCAGAGGAGCTGAAACAGATCGACGATTTGGCAGGGTCTTTGGGTTAAATGAAACCTCCGGCGCTTCGCGCCGGGGGGTTACTCACTGGACCTATCTCAGCGTAAACATAACAAAAGCTACCGCGATAAGCATTCCAATTGCGTTGCGCTTGGTGATTTCCAGGGGGTTTACTTTCGCTAAAGACGCGCAGATGATCGCGGCGCCGGCGACCGGCGACATTGTACGCCCCAGTGAACCGGCCACCAGGGCCGTATTGCCGAGGGAAATTGTGTCAAGCCCAAATTGAGCGGCGTTGGGGGTTATCGTATTGTTAAAAGCCATAGTCGCGGCGTCTCCCGAGCCGCAAAGGAACGCTATCAGCATCGGCCCAAAAGACGAGGCGACCTTTAGTACAGCCTCAGAGCGTTCCATCGCCGATATAAGCGCTTCGGTCAAACCTATCATCTCCATTCCCGTCGTAAATACGCCGGCGGCAACTATGATTCCTATAACATCTCCGTAAGCGGAACCTATTCCGCTGAAAAACGCTTTTGACACTTCCTGCGGATTTTTTAACGCTACAAGACCGGCAAGAAAAATTCCCGCGAACATCGCCTGCGGAACGGTTATCTCTTTTGGAGAAAGGCCTACCATGGAGCTCCCTAAAATAAGCAAGACTAATGGAACTATCGGAACTATCGCCTTTAGCGGATTTACTTTGAAATCCGACAATCCGTCGCCGGCCAAACTGTCTTCGGTAATTTTCAGCGCGTCAGGCACATGGCCTTTGTACTCCTTCCCCGCAAAGGCAATAATCGTTAAAGAAACCGCGCCGATCAGGGCGCAAATAATAACCCTTGGAGCAATCGCGGCAACGACATCCATTACGCCGACGTCCGCAATCCCGGCGACCACAACTATATGCGCATATCCGGGGTTCAAGTCGCTTCCAAAAGTACCGGCCATTACAGCGGCTGCGGCCATAGCCGGCTTTACGCCCACGGCGATTAAAATAGGAATCAAGATAGCGCCGACGGCGGCCGCTACCCCGGCGGCGCTGGTTAAAGCGGTATTGACCAAAAAGGTGACGATTACTGTGGCGGGAATCAACCCCTTGTTGAATTTTGTCATGGGTTTAGTCAGAAAATGTACCAAATGGGCGTCGCATTCCGTTATTTTCAAAACATAAGCGAAACCCATAACCGTGCAGATATAAGGAACCAGCGTCCCATGAACCATCCCGGAGGTGAAGGCGTCGATCGCCCGCAGCGGATCGCCCGCAAACAGGCACATCAGCAAACCCGCGCTGAATAAAACCAGACGGACCTCAATACGTTTTACAATCGCGACAGCGACCAAAACGATAATTAATATACCGGCGTAAAACATAATAATTCCCCTTTTCTCCCCTTAAAGTTCACGCATTCGCCGGTTCAAGCGGCCATATGGTTAAAAACCCTTATAAAACGCGGAACCGGACAAGTCAGGTATGATACATGGCAGGTTGTTCCTGGCCGCGGTAGCGCGCCCTGCTTCTGTCGTAATCAAATGCGCGCCTTTGCCTGTAACGACCTGGTCTTTCATTATTTGCCGGCCATTTGCGTAACTTAGGACGGCGTCTGTCAGCCCTTCGTTTAAAACAGTAATGTCGGCATCCGCGCCCACACCGAGATGACCTTTATTTTCCAACCCAAATACCCTTGAAGCGTTCAAAGAGGACTTGCAGACAATATCGTTAATGGAAAGATATTCCAGCCTGTGCAACGCAAGAAGCCTGCCTATCATATCGTTTCTTGGAATGCCGCCGCCGTCGGTCGCGCTGAGCGGTATTAAAAATTCGCCGCCTGTAACCCGGCGTTCCGAAGTGCAGGCAAGCGCGACAGCCCGGCTGTTCACCGGAAAACTTAGAGAAGCATCCGTGTTCTTTTTGCGCCAAAAATCATATCCATCTTCTCTTGTCAGAGGGATATTTTCTTTTTCCATTTCCACGCTGACCCGGGTAACCCCGTCCTGTATGGACTTGCCGAGAGCTTCTTCCGTCGCTTCATACCCGAGCATTTTTAAGCAGTTGCAGGTAACGGCGCTCATCGGCACTCCGTCTTTGCACGCGCCGGACGTGCCGTTCATTATGGACAGATAGGAATCGGAGAGAATATTTGTATTGTCGCGCAACATTTGAAAGGCTTGCTGAACCTCTTCCAAAGGATCGTAATGTCTTCCGCGGCAGTATGAGTTTATATGCGCTATAAGCAAACGCGCGTCTTGAGCCAGTCCAACCGCTTCACGCATTCCTTCAATATCACTGCCCTGCTCTGTGGAACCGGCATGGATTGCCACAATGACCTTGCGGGCGTTTGCCGACAAAATGGTTTCACGGGAAGCTTCCGGCGTGAGGGGATAATGCCCGCCCAATATCTTTAACCCTATGGCGCCGGTCTCCAGCGATTTTTCCAGAAACTCATCAATTTTCGCCCTGTCGGGGTCAGAGCCGACATCGACCGGTCTTATCGAGTTCAGACAGCCGACATTCAATCCGCAGCCGACGCGCGCGGCATTTTCCACAATATCCTCCACTGGCCCCGCAAAATCGATAAGGGTGGTAACACCTGATTTTGCCAGCATATAGTAGCCCATGTGCCCGCCAAGAAGCCCCGTGACATGAACATGCGTGTCGATTACGCCGGGAATAATTGTCTTGCCTCTACAGTCGACGTTTGCTTTTCCATCGGGTAATTGCGCCGCGGCAGCAGCTATTTTTCCGCCTTCGATCCCAATATCTAAAAGCCCGTCAATGTTGTTTAATGGATCAACAACCCTCGCATTTCTAAGAACCAGTTCCACGCTGTTCCTCCATAAAATTCGGCGCACCGCTAAAGGTGCGCTATAAAAACATCCTTACAACATCTCGTTGAACAGTTCAGGGGCGGGGGACGGTATCACGCAGCTTCCCACGATTGCCCCGCGTTCCTCGGAATCCTCCAGCGCGGCTCTCTCGGCGCTGCGCACGTCGCTTACGCCTCCGCACATCGTGAAATAGCTCTTGCCTCCGATTCCCATGCCGAGACGCACTTCCATCAGCTTTACGTCGGCGGCCTTCGACGCGGCGTCGGCTCCTGTTATCGCCGAAGCGATGTCGAAGTATTCGACGACGCCCACCGCTTCCACCCCTTCTATCTCGGCGGTCGCGTTGATGGCCGGGATGACGTTCGGATGGACCCTCGGGATGATGAAGCTGTTCACCACGCTGCCCCCTCCCGTTTCAAGGCCCGCCTCTATCGACGCCTTCACCGCGCCGACCTCGCCGGACACGAGCGTCAGATACTTGCCGGGGCAGACGGGCTTGGAGAAGACGATATCGACGCTGCCGGCCTTCACCATCGCGTCCGCGCTCTCGATGCCTCTCGCAATACTGTTGAACTCTATCAGGCCGATGCTCGTGATAGTCATCCGCGCTTACTCCTCTCCGGTTATGTCGATCCGTCCGTCCACGCCGGTCACTACTCCGTCGATGGAGGCGTGCACCACGCACCCTGCGTCTTCAAACGGCGCGCTTGCCACCACATCGCCGCGCCGCACCCTGTCGCCGACGGCCACCGTCGGTTCGGAGGGGCGACCGACTCCGTGCTTCAGCGGTATGGAGACCGACTTCGGACGGTATGCCGCCGCCTCGTCTATATGGACGTCGTATTTGCCGAGTTCCAGCCGCGATATGAAACGCTTCTGAGCGATGCGCCTGTACTCCCTCGCGCGTAAGTATTCGGTATGGATCGACGTATCGCTTATCGTCGCTCCGTTCGCGCGCAGTATCTGCTTCACATGTATGTTGACGCGCCTCGGGCTCAGCATCATAGGGCATGAGAATAGCTCGCATATACCGCATTCGCAGCACAGCAGCGCGTCTGTGAGGTCGTTCCGGTTTGTGCCTGTGGCGATGCTTCGCATCACCCTGTGGGGGCGTATCTTGTGCCCTATGAGATAACGTGGGCAGAGTTCCGTGCAATACGAGCACTGAATGCAGACGGACTTCGCCTCGTTTATCATTCGTTTTAGCGGCTTTCTTGAAAAAGCCGGTAGCGGGTGATTGGCCGGCAGCACGATCAAACCGCCGTCCGCCTTATTGATGGAAAGGGAATGGACGTCCTTCATGTCGAATTGCCTGCCCATCATCGGGCCGCCCCTGATGATCATCCAGTCGTCTATGGTTGCTCCGCCCGCCCCGGCTATGCAATCAATGAACGATGTGCCTACGGGAACCTTGAGTATCACCGGGCGATTCACCGCCCCTGTGACAGTGACGAATTTATCGGTGACCGGCTCGCCCCGCAAAGCGTCGTAAATGTTGAGCAATGTTGCGACGTTCAGAACAACAATGCCCAGCGCGAGCGGTATCCCTCCGGGGGGGACCGAACGGCCCGTTATCTCGTAGATCATCACCTGTTCGTCGCCGGCGGGGTAGAAGCTTGAGAATTCGAATATCTCGAAACCTTTCGCGGCTTCTCCTGCCTCCCCGAACGATTTTTTAAGCGCCGCGATCTCCCGCCCGTATTTTTTCTTCGTGCCGACGACGATCCTCTTTGCGCCCGTCTCGCGCTTCAAAGCCAAGAGCGCCTCGGTTATCTCGCGCGCGAAATTCCGCATCACGTACCGGTCGGAGACGAGCAGGGGCTCGCACTCGGCGGCATTCACCATGATAGTGTCGAAAGCGCCGGAAAGCTTCTTGTGCGTCGGGAAACCCGCGCCTCCCGCGCCGACCACTCCGGCTTCGTATATCTTTTCAGGCAGTCCCAATCGAATCACCTAAATCAGTTTTCCCTGACGATCTTCGCGCCAAGCCCCTTTGCGTAGTCGTTGGCGAGGGCTGTTACGATCGTCTTCTTCGACACGCGGACGACCGTGCCTCGATGAGCGTTGCAGTCGCGAAGGTCGCGTTCGTGCAGCAGGCGTTTCCCCCGCAGGTCGACGGCGTCCTCAAAGAGGCATGGCTCGGGCTCCCTGCGGCATTCCGCGGCGGGAGCGCCTCCGATCAGGGCCCTGTACGCAGCCTCCGTGAGGAGGACGTATTTGCACTCTCCGGGATTGTCTTCGCCGACGGCGCAGTAACTTTCGGAAACGACGTCCTGAGGGCAGCCGTCCGTGACAAGCACGCAATCCTTTCCGGACTCGCCCAGCCGTCTCATTATCTCCTTCGTCACCAGGTCGATGAGGCGATCTACGTCTAAGCTCATTTTTCTTCCTCCATAAATATCAGTTCAGTTCCAGAAAACCCGTCATGCCGCTTTGGAATCCCAAAGCGTTGGCTTCGTCGTAGTCGATGTGCATACGGGTGGCAAAATCAGGCGAGACGCGAAGCGGCACCTCGTGAAACGTGACGCCGCGCTCTCCGCCGCACCTCACCGAGACGGTCTGCCCGTCGCTCAGTCCGTATGACGCGGCATCGTCCGCGCTCATGTGGACATGCCGTTTCGCTACGATGACGCCCTGCGGGATATCCACCTCGCCCGCCGGCCCCGCGATTTTTACTCCGGGCGTCCCGGCCGTGTCGCCCGATAGCCGGAGCGGCGCGTCGATCCCCAGCGCCTTCGCGTCCGTCAGCGAAATCTCCGCCTGCGTCTGCGGCCTCTCCGGCCCGAGAATTATCACGCTGGGAAATTCGCCGCCGGGGCCTATGAGGCGAACCCGTTCCACGCAGGAAAACTGTCCCGGCTGGCTGAGGTCCCCTCTCTTTGTAAGCTTGTGGCCGGGGCCGAACAGCGCTTCGAGATCGGCCTTCGATACATGTATGTGCCGCCCCGACGCTTCGAGAATAATTCGCGCCCCGCGCGGTCCAACCTTCGCTTCCGCCGCCTTGGCTTTCAGCATCAGCACGTATATCGCGGACGAGAGCCGGTTCAGGCCCTTTACTATATCCTCGCGGTCCGGCGCGCCGGATTCGGTTTTAAAAGCTTCGTAAGCCGCTATCTCGACCTCGCGCGCGGCCGTCCGCAGCGCGTTTAGCGCGAGCACGGCCTCTCCGTCGCCCTCGGTGATCGGCATGAAGTGCGGAACGCCGAAATGCTTCATGGGGTGGTGGGACGCGTCGTGGATGTGATCCTCATCCATGCCGAACAGCTTCATTGGGGGGAGTTCCCCCCCAATCACCTCGGCCCTCATCACCGCCCTCGCGTAATCCAACACCTCCGAGAGGCAGCGCGCAAGCTCGGCGTATCCGGCATTTCGGAGCGCGATAAGCGTCTTGAGCGTTTCCGCCTGGAAGGAGTCTACCCTCCCCCGGAGCTTGATGGTCAGATGGTCCTTGTAAACGAGCTCGCCCGTTCCGAGGGCCGTCATATATTCCGGTTTGCCGCCTGTTTCGTTCGTCTGCTGCGCGCGGACGGGCTCGCCGCCCGACGGGTTTTTAATGACCCTTTTGCCCCCGATGACGAGGTCGATCCTGTGATCCGTCAGGTAGCTTCTCGCGGACGGAGTCACTATGACGTCGGCCTCGACGCGGTATTCCTTGAGCGCGTCGAGGTCCTCGTCCTTCAGCAAAATGCGCAGAGCGGCTTCTGTCAAAACGCTCATCGGCGTCAACTCCTAAATGGGGTCCAGGGGACTGCGTCCCCTGGCGGGTCCGGGCAGAGCCCGGGGTTTTAAGCTTCTGCCTTCAGTGACGGCAGAATAAACTCCACATCCGGATGCGGGCGCGGTATAACATGCACCGACACCAGCTCGCCGATGCGCTCCGCCGCCGCGGCTCCCGCGTCAGTCGCCGCCTTCACCGCGCCGACATCCCCGCGGACCATAACCGACACCAATCCGCCGCCGACGAGCACCTTGCCGATTAGCGTCACGTTCGCGGCTTTCACCATCGCGTCCGCCGCTTCTATCGCCGACACCAAACCTTTGGTTTCTATCATTCCGAGCGCAATATTCATTTCAGGCATTCGAATCTCTCCTTTATGTATTTATTGTATTTGATATTTCCGGTTATTTTACGTTATTTCATTTTTTCCAGCAAACGCCGCAGAACGGCTTCGAGTATCTTGTCCTCATCCAGGACCGCCTGAGGTTTGCGGGACGCCGGCGCCGACGCGCGGATCTCGTCGAGCTCCGTCACGCCGTAGGCGAGCCGCCTGATGTTTATCAGGTTCAGCGGGCCTATGTTGTCGGACGACGAGCTGCCTCCGACAGCCCCGCAACCCAGGGTGAACGAGGGCGGGAGGTTCGTCGTGCCGCCGACCGCCCCGAGGGCGCTCGGTGTGTTGACCAGTATGCGGCTCACCGGCTTTTTCAGCGCGAACTCGCGGATGACGTCCTCGTCTTTTGAATGTATCACCAAAGTGTGCCCCGCGCCCTCGTTGTTCAGGATGCGGATGCAGAGTTCGCACGCGCTCTCCCAGTCGCGCTCCGTGTAGAAGGCGAGCACGGGGCAGAGCTTCTCCCTTGAGAAGGCGACATGCTCGCCGACCTCCGTCTCGAAGCCTATGATTACCTTTGTGCCGTAAGGGATGGTGATTCCGGCGAGGGTGGCAATGTACTCGGGCGGTTTGCCCACGATGGCGGGGTTCATCGTGCCGGAGGCCCGCATGAGTATGGAGGCCGTCTGCTTCTTCTCCCGCTCGTCCAGGAAGTACGCTCCCTGGCGTTTGAACTCGGCGATCACCTCGCCGCGTATGCACTCCTCCGTCACAACCGACTGCTCGGATGCGCATATCGTGCCGTAGTCGAATGTCTTCGAGTCGATGATCCGCTTCACGGCGAGGGGTATGTCCGCCGTGCGTTCGATGTAGGCCGGCGAGTTGCCCGGCCCGACGCCTATCGCCGGGTTGCCGGACGAGTAGGCGGCTTTCACCATGGCCGAGCCGCCGGTCGCGAGTATAAGCGCGACCTTCTCGTGCTTCATAAGTTCTTCGGTCGCCTGCATGGTGGTCGTCTCGATACAGCTAATCGCGTCCCTGGGGCAGCCCGCCGCCTCAGCCGCCTCAGCCATCAGCTTCGCCGCGTCGATGGTGCACTTTCGCGCGCCCGGATGCGGGGAGAAGACGACGGCATTAGCGGATTTGAGGGCTATTATCGCCTTGTAGAACACCGTCGAGGTAGGATTGGTCGAGGGTATAAGCGCGGCTATGACGCCCATCGGGACGGCTACCTCGGCAAGTCTGTTATCCCTGTCCTCTTTGATCATGCCGACGGTTTTCAAGTCCTTCACCGACTCGAACAGGCTCTTCGACGCGAAAATATTTTTGATTATCTTGTCTTCCACCCGGCCGAAGCCCGTCTCCTCGCAGGCCATCGCTGCGAGCCTTTCGGCGTGTTCGGACCCTGCCCTCGCCATCGCCTCGCATATCGAATCGATCTGCGCCTGCGGCATCACGGCAAGCTGTTTCTGCGCGGCATGGGCGGCGTTAATGAGATTGCGCGCCTCCTGTATGGAAATGAGGTCCCTGTCCGTCAGTTGCATCGGCCCTCCTCCTAGAGCTTGAGGTCCACGCCGGACGCTTTAGCGTCCAGAATCTTTTTGAGTATCCCGGCTATGTGCGCGCCCGCCTCTACCGGCGGCGTGCCGCCCCTGTGGATGTTCGAGACGACGGTGCGCCACGATTCCGGTTTATCCGGGCTCGGCCTGTAAGCCATGTAAGCGCTCATCGACTCCGCGGTCACCAGGCCCGGGCGCTCGCCTATCAGCATACAGACGGCCTCTGCGCCGGAAAGAGGCCCTATATCGTCCATAGCTCCGACGCGGCAGTATTTGACGAACGGTATCACGCCGATCTCGATGCCTTGCTGCTTAAGGCCCTGTCTGATCGCCGGGATTATATCGGCGGCGTTAGCCGCGAGCGCCGCGCTCGACAACCCGTCGCCCGCCATAAGGAGGACTTTGGCGTTCTGCGGCAGCTCCTTTTTAAACAGCGCCCTCGTCTCGTCGGACAGCTTTCGCCCGAGGTCCGGCCTCGTGATGAATTCGTCGCGGCTCTCGCAGGCGCTCTGTCCGCATAGAAAGTTGTTCGCCGCTAATACTTCTTCCGGCACGTCCGTGAACACGGCGTCCTGCGCGGTGGCGTGGTCGGCGCGGAAGCGCAGCATACTGAACGTGTTGTATCTCGGACCCGCGCGCCACACGCCGATACGGGCCGGGGTGTACTCCTTGATGCGCAGGTATCCCTCGCGGTCGGCAGGGTTGGGTACGAAGAACTGCTCCTTCGTGGTCGTGGCGGTTATGTCGGCGGCGAATTCTCCGCCGCCGAAGGATTCGGACGCGGCCGCAGCCGGACTTGCCGTGCTGCCGCCATCCCTGTGCGCGGACAGCACGTCGCGCAGCACGTCCTTTACCATCTGTTTAATGTCGTTTTCCTGATACATAAAGAATTACCTCCGTTCTTCCGTCCTCATGCCCCGGGTCATTTCAGAAAGATCGACGCGTCGCCGAAGCGGTCGGTCGGAACGCCGTCCGGGGTGATTATCCCCATTTTAATCATCCACGCGTCGAACTCCGGAATTGCCCTCTTGTTGAACAGCGAGCGCAGGGTTTGGGCCTCGTGATAGCCGGTGCACTGATAATTCAGCATTACGTCGTCGCCGTGCGGGATGCCCATCACATAGTTGCATCCGGCCGCAACCAGCAAGACGGCCAAGTTCTCGATGTCGTTCTGGTCGGCCTTCATGTGGTTTGTGTAGCAGGCGTCGCAGCCCATCGAGATACCCGTGAGCTTGCCCATGAAATGGTCCTCAAGGCCCGCCCTGATCACCTGTTTGGAGTCGTACAGGTACTCGGGTCCGATGAACCCGACGACCGTGTTGACCAGGAAGGGTTTGAAGCGCTTGGCGAACCCGTAACACCGCGCCTCCATCGTGAGCTGGTCTGCACCGTGATGGGCGTCGCTCGAAAGCTCGGAGCCCTGCCCTGTCTCGAAGTACATGACGTTCGGCCCGGTGGAGCATCCCATAGTCTTCATGACATCGACCGCTTCCTGAAGGGTCTCCCCGCTCATGCCGAACGCTTCGTTGCCCTTCTGCGATCCGGCTATCGACTGGAAGATCAGGTCGGACGGGGCGCCGCCGCGCACGGCTTCTATCTGCGTGGTGACGTGCGCGAGCACGCAGCACTGGGTAGGGATCGCCCACTTCTCCTTGAACGAGTGGAACATCTCCAGTATGCGCTTCACGCTGGCGAGCGAGTCGTCGACGGGATTGAGCCCTATCACGGCGTCTCCCGCCCCGTATGAGAGCCCCTCCATCGTGGACGCGAGCACGCCGTCGGGGTCGTCCGTCGGGTGGTTGGGCTGGAGCCGGACGGCGAACACGTTCTTACGGCCTATCGTGGTGTTGCAGTGGGCCGTGACCTCTATCTTGCTTGCGCCGTAGACCAGGTCCAGGTTGCTCATCAGCTTCGTCACCGCGGAAACGACCTCGGAGGTGAGCCCGCGCGACAGCCTTGATATGTCCGTTCCGGACGTCTTTTCGGAGAGGATGTACTCCCTCAGCTCCGCGACGGTGTAGTTCTTGAATTCGTCGTAAATTTTTTCGTTGACGTCGTCCTGGATAATCCGCGTGACCTCGTCTTCCTCGTAGGGAACGGCGGGGTTGTTGCGTATGTCGCTCACAAGGGCGTTGGCAAGCACGGTCTTTGCCGCCACGCGCTCCTGCGAGCTTTCGGCGGCTGTTCCCGCGAGGATGTCGCCGGTTTTTTCCTCATTGGCTTTGCCCATCAGTTCCTTGACGGTTTTGAATTCGTATGTCTTGCCGAAAAGCACGGTCTTGAGCTTCAACGAATATCACTCCTTCGTAAAAAACTTCTTCTCAATGAGATTTATATAAACAGTAATGTTTTCACTATTACCGGAAGAACGCTTCCCGAGGCGGCGGGCCTCCCTATGTCGATGTAGTCGCCGTCCCTCACCGTGACCGAGTCGATCGATACCAGCGGGTGGCGTCGCGTCATACAAGCCCGCAGGGTGTTGCCCAGGGCCTTCGCCATGTCGTTTTCGCTCACCACCACCAGGGGGTGCCCCGCATCCAGCATCTTCGACGCGCCGGAGAGTATCGCCCGCGCGATCTCCTGCACCTCGTGGAATCCGGGGGATTTTTTCCCGGCGATGGATATTGCCGCCCCCTGCGTTTCGCCCGTAACGCCGAACCACTCCAGCTTCCTGGATATTGCCTCCCTCATCGCTTCGGGCGCTCTCTCGTCCTCCGGGGCGAGCTTCAGGATCGGCAGGTTTTTCAGCGGCAGGAGTTCCGCGTCATAGTCGATGGTGCTGCCGCTGATCTCCGTGATATGGGCGCCCGCCCCGACGACGGTCGCCCTAATCGTCTCGCTTGGGGTAAAGAGTTTCACCCTCGAAAACGCTCGCGATTCGCGTATCGCCCGGCCCAGGAGCGCCCCAATATCCCCGTGGGGGAACGGCGCTCCGCCCGCCGCGTCGCTGTAGATATGGTCGGCAACCCCTCCTGAGAAGCAGAGGCCGGCTATTGGGGACGGGATGGTGAAATCGCGCCCTCCCGTCAGCATCTGCGGATAGATTTTCGACTTCTCCCGCAGGCCGAGGCTCATCTCCAGTATCTCCGACATGGCCCGGGCGAGCGCGAACAGCACAGGCTCGTCCGCCCTGTCGCCTACCGACAGGCGTATCCCTGAGTCACTGCACAACCCCGCTATGTTCTCCGCGATGTACGTCACCCGGCCGCCCTCCACTCGCACGAGCCTTCCTCCTATGTCGAGGCATCCCGTGCAGACCGGCGACCCGTTCCTGAACATCGCGAAGTTCGAGGTGCCGCCGCCTATGTCGTAATTCGCGGCGTCGGTCGAGTGCTTCAGCGAATAAGCGTCGGCGCCCGCGCCCTTTGCCGCTATTATGGCTTCGAGGTCGGGGCCCGCCGTCGCCACCACAAAATCGCCCGCGAAGTCGCTGAGGTGTTTTAATACCTCGTTCGCGTTCCTCTTGCGCGCCGTCTCTCCTGTTATCACCACCGCGCCGGTTCTGACGTCCTCGGGTTTCGCCCCGAAGGATACGTACTCCGACCGCACGATGTCGCGGACGCCCCTCATATCGATCTCCGTCGCGGACAGCAGCGGCGTGAAGCGGATATCCCCCCGGTGGAGCACTTCCTTGCCGGTTATCTCCACGCGTGGAACCGAGAACCCCGATGACATGTCCTCGATCAGTATCTTCGAGAAGACGACCTGAGTGGTCGACGTCCCGACGTCGATGCCGACGCTCAGCAGTTCGTCGCGCAACCGGCGTCACCTCCCGACGCGCCGTTGTAAGTCCCGCGGCTGAGGTACGCCGCGAATTCATCGATGTCCCTGCCGCAAAGCGCGGATATTTTGAATATCCTGCCGACTCCCGCGAGTTCGAGTATATCCACCGCTCTCTCGATATCGCCCTCCCGCGCGAGGTCGGTCTTGGTGACGATGCCGACGACCTCCTTTGGGAAGATCGAGGCGAACTGCGGCGGAAATCTCGGCTCGTCGTCGGGACAGGGGTGGAGCAATGCCACCACGTCCGCGTCGGCGGCGGTGACTATAAGCGCCCTGTTCATGCCGCGCACCTCCATATACTCCCCCGGAGTGTCGATGAAGGCGTCGTGATAGGAGACCATCTGGGTCTTCCCTTCCGTCGCCGTCATACGCTCGACGCACCGCATCAGGGTCGTCTTTCCGCTGCCCTGTTTTCCGATGAGTATCGCGCGCTTCATATCACGGTTTCCAATTGTCTAGCTTCTTGTTATTTCCGTGGGCGTGAATTGCATCTTACCCGCGAGCAGGTCGACGATCGACCTCAGGGCCGCCTCAACCGCCGCGACGTCCCCCACCACCACGAGCGAGCCCGAGAACCTGTCAACGAACCCGATCCTGACGCACGCGCTCTTCGTGGCGACATCCGCGGCAATGATCGACGCCTCGCTTGGAGTGATGGTGAGTATCCCTATGGCGCCCACACCCTCGTCGCCCGCCAGTCCGAGCTTTCTGGAGAGGTCGCGGGAGGGGTTCGCTATCAGGTGCGCGAGGGTTATCTGTTTCCCCGGCACATACTCCTGGACTATCCGTACCTTCTTCTCCATCTCCATCAGCCGGGACCGCTCTGCGCCGTTTCCGCCCAGTTCGCCGGATACACGACGTAGAGAAATTTCGCGTATTCGGGCGCCGAGAACGTGATGGACGTGTTCTTCGGGATGTAGACGACCTCTCCTGCCTCCGCGCGGACCTTACGGCCGTCGATAATTATTTCGAGCGCGCCGGATATCACGTAGTCCATCTCGTCGTAGGTGAGCGTCCAGTCGAGGGAGGTTTTCTCCATCTCCATGATTCCGGCGCCGAGCCTCGGGCTCTCCTCGACTGTGAAGAGGTCCTTGAGCTTCACCCGCTTCGCCTCGGTCGGGAAAGGGAAATCCTCCAGCTCGGCCTTGCGCGCGTCCACTCCGATGACGCCGGAAGGGTCGGCATGTCTGCCGGGATTGCCGGAAAGTATACCGGCAAGTTCCTCGCGGATTATATTGCGGATCAGATCGGAGAGGGCCTGCTTGTCCGGTTCCAACCCCGGTTCTCCCTTACGCCGTCTTTGCCTTAGGCGAGCGGACCACGAGCAGCATCGCCATCACTATACCCACGATGCCTCCGAATATTTTGCCGCAGATCATCGGGAATATGGCGGACTGATCCACTCCGGCAGTGAAGCCGAGATGGTCGCCCAAAGCAAACGACGCGCAGACGGAGAACGCCACGGACAATACCTTTCCTCTCTCGTCCATGTCCTTCATCATGCCGAACATGGGGATGTTGTTTGCGAGGCACGCAACGATGCCCGCCGCCGCCACGTCGCCGATTCCGATCAGTCTGCCCGCCGAGGCAAGCTGTTTTCCGAACCTGGTCGTTATGAAGTGGACGAAGGGGAAAGCTCCGGCAAGCGTTATTGCGATAGTTCCGCAAACTTCAAGGGGACCCATCAAAACTTCCCCGTCGGCTGCCGAGTACACGGAAACAATCGAATCCATGCCACCGAGCAGCGGAATCTCGATCCCGCCGAGGTAACTGATAATAGCGAGGCCGAGGGAGATCGTTATGAACCCCGTAATGAATATGGCGAACACGTTGAACCCTTTCATCATCTTTTCCGGAATGAGCGCGAGCCCCAACGCGAACAGGATCGCCAGTATGATGCTCGGAATGAGGTTGACGAATACCATCCCCACCGGCAAGCCGCCCACGATACCCGATATGAACGCCCCAAAGGGTATCGCGACAAAACCCGCGAGCATCCCTTTCGCCAGATACGGCAATTCTTTCTTTTCGATCAAGCCCAGCGCAACCGGAATGGAAAACACGATCGTCGGTCCCATCATCGAACCTAAGTAGAGGCCGGACAGTTGGACTATCTCCGGGTTGTTCGTCATGTTTCGGGACAGCGCCCAGCCCCCCATGTCGTTGGCGAGCAGGGTGCCCGCGAACATGGCGGGGTCGGCGCCGAACAGCCCGTAAATTGCGCCTACCGGTCCGCTCAGCAATTGCCCCAGCACAGGCGCCATACAAATGATCCCAGCCATTGCGAGCGCCAGGGTGCCCATTGCCTGTATGCCCTCCTCGAATTTCGTGCCGTAGCCGTATTTATTCCCGAGGAAGATCTTGTCGACGATACCGATAACCATGAAGATGAGCATAATGTATAGTATTATCTCGTTAATGGACATTGTCGCGTCTCCTTTCAGTTATTGACCGGCGTCGTTACGCGCGGCGGCTCGGTCGTTACTCCCCCTTCAAATTTGGCAGAAGGAACTCCACATCGCCGTGCGGGCGCGGTATGACATGCACCGATACCAGTTCGCCGATACGCTCCGCCGCCGCCGCCCCCGCGTCGGTCGCGGCCTTCACCGCGCCGACGTCGCCGCGGACCATCACGGACACAAGCCCGCCGCCGACAAGCACGCGGCCCATCAGCCTGACGTTTGCCGCCTTCACCATCGCGTCCGCCGCCTCTATTGCGGACACGAGCCCCTTCGTCTCGATCATTCCCAGAGCGTTGTCGTTCATTTTCTTTTTATCCTCCTTGGGTTTCCCTTCGTACAGATTTTCGAATGTTTCTATCAGCTTGTCCTTGTTCAGCCGCCGTATCTCCCGCGGCGAAAGCCCGGAGTCGTTCCGCTCCGAAAGCGCGGCGCGAAGCGCGGCGACCGTCATGCCTCGTATCTCGTCAAGAGTTACGGGTCTTTCCTCCATACCCGGTTACCGCGTTAATATTCCGTCGGGTTCGCTGCGAGGTACTTCACCGCGTCCGCAAACGCGTCGCACGCGGCTTTGCAGGCGCTCTGCGAGCCAGTGAGAAGCCCGCCGCCGAAGTTAGTCTCGGAGGGCGGTCCATAGAAGGCGGCAAGGCGCACGTCGGCCGCCTTGAGCGCGGCGTCGAGCGCGTAGATGGCTTCCTCCGGGGGGGCGATAAGGTACGCGATGGAGTCCCCTTCCTTGATTCCCGCTATATCCGACAGGTAGGAACCGGACCTCGAAATGCAGTGCGCGTAGTAGACCACCGTGTCGTCGTCGTTGGCGCTCACGAAGTACGCCTCGTTCTCGATGACATCGCATATCGCGTCGAGGCCGCTTCTCACCTCCGCCGGGTTCGGGCCGGAGATAATGCCTATCACCTCTCCCGCAAGCTTGGTGTTGGCGTTCGCCGCGCCACCGTAGAACGATTTTCCGTAGACGACCTTCACGTCGGCCTTTTTCGTCGCCTCGTCCAACGCGGTGTAAGCCACGTCGTCGCAGTCGGTCGTAAATAGGCCGATGCTGCGGTGCCCCGCCGGAAGATTGAGCTCTTTGACCAGGTCTGCATTCAGGTTGGGGATGATTTTCATTGTCAAAACTTTGCTTTTGAGCGGACTGTTGATCATTTTTGCGACCTCCTGTTTTTTCGTAACATAACTGCCCGAATACGCGAGCTGCCTCTCCGTTCCAGTCTGCCGTTTTCGAGCGGCATCCCTCCTCCTTGATTACCCGGATTTCAAATATGACCGACGAGGGGTTTTGCCCTTGTCGCTTTCATTTATTTTTCGGAATAGCGCTTCACAAATATATACTCGCCTGTCACGAAAAGTCAAGCGAAAAACGGTTGCCGTCCGCAGTGGAAATCGCAATTTCTTAATTTTTGAAAAAAACTCCGATTCCCTCAACATAGCTCTTATTCTCGTTTTCTTCGGGATTATTCGCTATACTGAGAATTAAGATTGGAATGACACCGGAGTGATGGGGCGCGTATCGGAAAGCGGCGGAAGGAGGTTTCGGATATGGAAGCAATAGAACTGATTCACGCCGATGAAGTACCCGTCGGCAGAGCGACCTTCGAAGAGCGCAGGCGGAGAGGTTGGAAAAACCGCTGTTGTTGGTGTTGCGATGACAAAAACGAATGCAGTGCGAATACTTGAATCGGCGAATGTCGCGTACACGGCGCGTGAGTACGACGTCACGGACGGTGAAATCTCCGGCGTCGCTGTTGCAGCCAAGATTGGCCGGGAACCGGAGCGCGTGTTCAAGACGCTTGTGGCCGAAGGCAAGACTATCGGGCTGAATGTGTTTGTCATTCCGAGCAACGTTGAGCTTGACCTTAAAAAGGCAGCGCTGGCAGCGGGCGGCAAGTATGTGGAAATGCTCAAATCACGGGAGCTTGAACCGAAAACGGGCTACGTTCACGGCGGTTGTTCACCGATTGGGATGAAAAAGCGGTTCCCGACGTTCATAGACGAAACGGCGCAATTGCACGATACGATAAACGTCAGCGGCGGGCGAATTGGGCTGCAAATAGAACTATCGCCCGATGACCTCGCTAAACTGACTGAAGCGAAGTTTTGCGATTTGTTTTAAAATGCTCCTGCGGTTTTCTGCATATCCGGGGCTGTCTCTTCCCGGATGATGATATAAAATAAATTTTGAATAGAATTTAATAAGGAGATGGAACCGCGCATGAATGGAATCGGGAAGATCGCGATAGCGGGCCTTGGGGCAGTGGGTTCGGCTTATATGTCGAAAGTTTACGACAGCTTGGGGCCGGCTCGTATGAGCGTCGTCGCCTCCGGCGGTCGGGCGCTTCGGATAAGAGAAGGCGTCGTCGTCAACGGAAAAAAATATTTCTTTCCAGTGGCCGAGCCGGACGGCGGGACCGGCCCGGCCGACCTTCTCATCTTCACGGTAAAGAGCTACCAGCTCGAAGACGCGATCAGGGACGCGCGCTGCCAAATTAGCGCCGACACGATCATAATGTCGCTGCTAAACGGCGTCACGAGCGAGGTGATCATCGAACGCGAATACGGAGTGAATCCGCTCTACAGCCTCGCAATCGGAATGGACGCGACCAGGCTGGGAGAAGCCACCGTATACACGACGCTCGGCGCGATACAGTTCGGCGAGGCGACGAATGATGAGGGGAATTATTCGCGAAGGGTGGCGATGGTTCGTGATTTTTTTGAATCGGCGGGCATACCTTACGAGATTCCCCGCGACATGAAATGGGCCCTCTGGAAGAAATTCATGATGAACGTGGGGATCAATCAGACCTCCGCGATTCTCCGCTTCACGTATGGGGCGCTGCGCGATTCGTCCGAGGCTTGCCTCGTGATTCGCAAGGCGATGGAGGAAGCGGCGGCAGTGGCGCGCTGCGAGGGGATCACGCTCACGGAGGACGATGTCCGGGACGCGTTCACGCGTGTCGCCGGGATGTCGCCCGAGGGACTCACCTCCATGGCGCAGGATGTGCTGGCGAAACGGAAGACCGAAGTCGGGCTGTTCGGGGCGACGGTTGCGGAACTCGGCAGGGTTCACGGGATACCCACGCCGGTGAACGAACTCATGTGCTCGTTGATCCTCGCCATTGAAAATTCTTACGGGACAGCGGATTAAATTATAATGGTCATGTGGTAATGTTTGCCGGGGAGCGTGGTATAAGCGATGATGACGGAGAAGAACCCATTAGCCATTGAGGAGCGCAGTTTCGAGTTCATAAGGAACGCGCTTTCGAGCTACGCCGTCGATCCGTCCCTGATGGACATAGTCATTCGCGTGGTCCACGCGGCCGGTGACTTTTCACCGGCAAACCTCATCGAGGCGAGCGAGGGAGCGCTTCTCGCGGCGCGCGAGGCTTTATCCGGAGGGGGGACGATCTACTGCGACGTGGAGATGCTCAAATCGGGGATTTCCCGCCGGGAGTGCGCCCGATTGAACCTGACCCCGAGGTCTTTCATACACGACGAGGATGTGAGGGAAGCATCTGTCAGGCTCGGCGTGACGCGCGCCTCGGCGTCGGTCGACCGCGCTCTGGAGGACGGCGTTCGCGTATTCGCCTTCGGCAATGCCCCGACCGCCCTATTCCGCCTCATAGAAAGAGCGGGCGAGGGCACGCCGGTCGATTTCGTCTGCGGGATGCCGGTCGGTTTCGTGGGGGCCGCCGACAGCAAGGCGATGCTCGCGAAATCGGGGATACCTTCGATCATAATAAGAGGTCCGAGGGGAGGATCCGGGTTGTGCGCGGCTTGCCTGAACGCCATCCTCAGGACCGTTTAAGAAATTACAAAAGTATGGGGCGGCGCGTTGACACTCGGAAAAATAAGGATACTGGTGTTTTCCACAAAGTTTTCCACTAAATGAGCATAACTTTGGAGGTTTATGTTGGATATTTCTGAAATTTTTAAAATCAGGCGTTATTGTGACATCCCTGCGCAAAATGTTGTATACAGAGGGATATTTCGATGAATGAAGCGGCAGAGACGGAACTGCGGAGAGGCTTCACTACCGGAAGCGCCGCCGCCGCCGCTGCGGTCGCCGCCGCGCGTTTCCTGTCCGGCGGAAGCTGTTCGGCGGTGACTCTCAATCTGCCGGGGGGCAGGGAGATCGTTATTCCCGTCACGGGGTGCCGCAGGACCTCGGAGGGAGCCGAGGGATGGGTGACGAAGGACGCGGGAGACGATCCCGATGTGACCCACGGCGCGGTCATTGCGGCCGAGGTGGTAATTACGGAGGAGAGGGGCATAACCATTCTTGGCGGGACTGGCGTGGGCGTGGTCACGAAGCCGGGCCTGCTCGTCCCGCCCGGTCTCGCCGCGATAAATCCGGGGCCGATGGCCCTGATACGAAAGTCGCTCGGCGAGGAGCTGCCGCAAGGAATGGGCGCCGCAGTGACAATATCCGTGCCCGGCGGTGAGGAACTCGCCGGGAGGACTTACAACCCAAAGATCGGTATCCTCGGCGGACTGTCGATACTTGGAACAACCGGGATAGTCAATCCCATGAGCGCCGACGCCATAATGGGGACGATAAAGAGCGAGCTGTCCGTCCTGAGGGCTTCAGGGGCCCAGGCTGTCTGCCTCGTACCCGGCAATTACGGGCGAAGGATGGCAGCTCTGCTTGGAGTGCCGGACGGCATGATAGTCAACATAGGCAATTTCGCGGGAGAGTCCCTCGCCGCAGCCGGCAGCCTCGGTTTCGCGAAGCTCATTCTGATAGGGCAGATAGGCAAGTTCGCGAAGCTCGCCGCAGGATCGCTCGACACGCACAGCTCGAAGAGCGACGGACGGCTTGAGGCGATCGCGGCGTATTCGGCGCTCCATGGGGCGACGAGCGGCGACGTTAGCAATATACTTTCGGGTTCGATTGCCGACGAGATAGCGGTCAGGATAACGAAGACCGAATGGGGAATGGCCGCGCTTGAAGAGGTGACGTCGCGCATCGCCAAGGTTGCGCTCGCCGGAGCGAGAGGCGTATCGGAGTGCGCCTGTCTTGCGTTCTCTTTGCCCGACAGGGAGCTTACCCGAACGAATAACTTTGACAGGCTTATCGGCGAAATAAAAGCCGGGCCTGCGGAACTGCTTTGATCAGGATCGTCGGGACCGGTCCGGGCGGCCGGGACTATATGACTGCGGAAGCGACGCGCTTAATCCGGAACTCCAGGGTTGTGATCGGGGGAAAGCGCGTGCTCGACGAACTGGGTATCCCGGAGGGTGCGAGGATCGAACTTCCGGACTATTTGACCGGTTCCGTGATCGATATTCTGGAGCGCGAGGAGGCAAACGGCGGCGCGACGCTCGCCGTAAGCGGTGACCCTGGTTTCTACAGTCTCGCGCGCCGCGTTGTCTTGCATTTCGGCGGGGAAAGGGTGTCGGTCACGCCCGGAATATCCTCGGTTCAGATCATGGCGGCGCGCCTTTGCCGCTCTTGGGCGGGGATCGCGACAGCCGCCCTTCACGGGCGAAGCCGCCCCGACCTCGCCGAACTCGCGTCGAAACTGGAGAGCTCGGCGGCGCTGGCGGTTCTGTTGGGTTTGCCGGAAGACGCCGCGTCGGACGTCGAATGGCTGTCGGAGCGGAGAGAACTGGCGTCGGCGTGGGCCGCCATCGGGTGGGACTTGGGACTTCCCGGCGAACAAGTCATCGAATCCCGCCGCCTCGACGAGCTCTGCGGCTGCCGGTACACGGGGAGGCTCGGTTTGCTGTGGCTGGAGAAACAGGGCACATAACTGCCATGATGGATCGCTTGGGCATCCTGCCGGACGAATGGTTCGAGAGGGCGGAGAACGTACCGATGACCAAAGCGCCGGTCAGGGCGGCCGTGATGTCGTTGTTCCGCCCGCTGGACGGGGTAAATATCCTTGAGATAGGAAGCGGGACGGGAGCTATGACCGTGGAACTTGCGAGGTCTGCGGGCGCCGACGGGCGTGTCGTGAGCGTGGAGGTTTCAAACCTATCCGCGAGAACGACCGCCATAAACGCCGAACGCGCCGGACTGCGCGAAATGGTCACGATCATAGAGGGCCGTGCCCCGGAAGACATACCCGACGGGGAATATGGCGCCGTATTCGTGGGAGGGCACGGCCCGGAACTCGCGGCAATAATGAATCGCTGCTTCAAGCTCATCGGGAGGAGAGGCAGGATGGTTCTCACGTCCGTCACGCCGCGCACCACGTCCGCCGCCCTTGAATGTTTCGAGGGGTTGACCGGTGAGATAGGATTCTGGAGGATACATTCTTCATCGGGCCGCAGGGCCGGTTCCGATTGGTTGGTGACGGGCGGCAATCCCGTCGATATAATATGGGGAGATAAGACGTGACGCAAAAGGGTGGGAAAGTTTATATAGTCGGCGCGGGGCCCGGAGATCCGGAGCTTTTGACGCTAAAAGCGTCGAAGCTGCTGGAATCTGCGGATTTCGTCATGTACGCCGGGAGCCTCGTGAACGAAAAAATCCTGGATTTATGTCCCGTGGGATGCGAGAAGGTGAGCTCGATGGATATGGACCTGGATGCTCAAATAGCGATGATGACGGACGCCGTCCGCGAGGGGCGGTCGGTCGTAAGGCTGCACACCGGAGATCCATGCCTCTACGGCGCGATATCCGAGCAGATGGAGTGCCTTGCGGAAAACGGGATCGAGTGCGAGATCATACCGGGCGTGTCCAGCTTTCAGGCCGCCGCAGCGAGGTTCGGGATAGAATACACCATACCGGGGGGAACGCAGACGCTGATATGCACCCGCGTCTCGGGCCGGACCCCCGTTCCCTGCGCGGAGGACCTGTCCGAGCTTGCGTCCAGCGGAGCGTCGCTCGCCGTATTCCTGTCGTCCGGGATGGCGGAATCGGTAGCGGATAAGTGCAAGTCGGCGGGCATTCCGGGGGACACTCCCGCCGCCTGGATATACAGGGCGACTTGGGATGACGAGCGTTCCTGCCTTACGACGCTGGAAGAACTTCCGGGGTCGATGGCTGAAGCCGGGATAACGAAGCACGCCATAATAATAATAGGCGAGTGTCTGAGACGGGAACCGGGATCGCGGAGCCTGCTTTATAATTGCTCCCGCAGAGGGCTGTCATGAGGCGATTTCACACCGATAAGGGGATATACGTTTTACATTACGCCGCCGGAGAAGCGGTCGCCAAAGAGCTTTGTTCCGGGCTGGATGCGATTCAGGTTTCGTTGACGAACGGGACAACAAAGGATGCCTTCGAGTCGCGCTGGGGGGATGCCGGGGCGTTCGTGTTCGTAGGGGCGCTTGCGATAGCCGTGCGATCCGTCGCGCATCTCCTGCGCGATAAGGCCACAGATCCGGCAATAACCGTCGTGAGCGAGGACGGAGGCGTCGCGCTTCCCGTGCTGGCGGGGCACATTGGGCTCGCCGCCGACCTCGCGAGGGAGTGCGCCGGGATACTCTCGTCGCGGGGGGCTCTTTACGTTCCGACGACTTCGAGCGACAGGGCCGGTTTCACCGCGCCCGACCTATGGGCGTCGCGCAGGGGATACCCGATACTCCTTCGCGGCAAACTTGCCGCCGTTATAAACAAATTCAAGGCCGAGGGAGGCATATCGGCCTGGATTGATCCCGTAATCTCAGAGCGTGGGATATACTTCCCGCTACCGTTCGGATACAGTTTGGCAGGCGAGCAGGACGACGCGGACGTGATAATATCCCCCCGCTCCATTCAGAGGATTGCCGCCGCGAAGCCGCAGATAGTGCCCAGGCTGATTGTGGCGGGAGTGGGATGCAGGGCCGGCGTAAGCGCGGAGACGATAGACCGCGTGGTAAAGAGCGCCCTGTCGAGCAACGGCAGCGGTCCCTTCCTCGTAGAGGCTTTGGCGGAGATAAGGACGGTCGAGGCCAAGCGCGGCGAGCCTGGGATCAAGCGCTTCGCCGAAAGCCACAAGCTGCCGCTGGTCATAGTTTCAGACAAAGAGGTACTGGCGATGGGGAACGTTTTCACGCCGTCCGCCGCCGCCGCGCACATCGGCCTCCCAGGCGCAGCCGAACCGTCGGCGGCGAGCGCCGGAGCGCTGTTCGGACAGAGAGTCGCGGATGCCGGCGTGACGGTGGCGCTTTCGATGACGAAGCCCAGGGAGTCGGGCGACCTGCACGTGATAGGGACAGGCCCCGGAAGCGCGAAGTACGTGACGATGGAGGCGCGAGCCGCGATAGACGCGAGCGAGATCGTTATGGGATACAAGCATTGCCTGGATATGATCCCGGAGACCTGGACGAGGGGCAAGATCGTCGAGCGATATGGCATGGGCGAGGAGGAAGATAGCGTCTGCCGCGCGTTCTCGCATGTCGCTTCGGGATATAGGGTTGCTCTGCTGTCGGGCGGCGACGCGTCGCTGTTCGGTCTCGCGCCGCTCTGCATGTCGATGCTGCCCGACTCGATCGGCCCCGACAGGGTGAGGATCGTCCCCGGCCTGACGGCGGCACAGACGGCCGGGACGGCAATCGGCGCTCCGTATACCAACGGGCTCGTTCAGCTTTCACTGTCGGATTACCTCCAGCCCTGGAGCGACATAGTGTCGGCTATGGAGGGCGCGATGGAAACCGGAGCGGCGGTCGCGCTGTATAATCCCGTCGAAAAAGGTCTCGCCGAAAAACTCAACGAGGTGGGGCGCATATTCGGTGACAGACGCGCCGTGATAATACGCGGCGCCGGCCGTCCGGAGGAGAGCGCGGCGGAGAAGCCGGCGCGCGAGATAACGCAGGACGATCTGGACATGGGGACGATGATATTCATCCTCTCGCCGAAAACCCGCGAGAGGTCCATCGGTGGAAGGAAGCTCTGGATAGAGGCGAGGGGTTACCGCTCCGAGGCGGAATTTTCCGGCGAGCCTGACAAACCGGAGTTGGGGCAGTTTCTCGTGTTGGGTGGGACGACCGAAGGAAGGGAAGCCGCCTCGCGCCTGATCGAGCGCGGATACAAAGTGACCCTGTCCGTAACGCGCAAGGAGGGGGCGATCTTAGTTCCCGAGGACGCGAACATACTTATCGGAGCGCGCGACGCATCCGGCTGGGCGGACGTCTTAAACGGCGGCGACGGATTGTTCGGGGTAATCGACGCGACGCATCCGTTCGCAGTCGAGGCGTCCAGCGAGATAGCCCTGGCGTGCGCGCGCGCGCGAATACCGCTGTGCAGATTGGCGAGGCCGGAGGAAACGCCGGAGGAGGCGATAATCGCACCCGACGTAGAGGGGGCGGCAGACCTCGCCGTGAAGAAGACCAAAAACGGCGACCTCATCTTCCTCGCCATAGGCACGAACGACCTCGGTAAAGTCATGCCCAGGCTGAGGAAGGAAGGACGCCGCGTGTTGGCCCGTATGCTCCCGACCGTCGCGAGTATGAGGCAAGCGGAACGCTCCGGACTCTCGCCGACGGAGATAATCGCGTCGTGGGGTTCCGGCGGCGCGGAGTGGAACGCCGCTCTCTGCCGTGAGAGGAACGCGAAGTGCATAGTGAGCAGGGAATCCGGCGCGCCGGGGCACATTGCCGAGAAATCCGCCGCCGCGAAAGAGCTCGGAATACCGCTTGTCCTGATAGCGCGCCCGGCGGAACCCGAGGGCGTTCCCCGGGCGGAAGGGATGGAGGAATTACTCGCGTGGTGCGGGGAACAGGCGGGCCAATGATAAAACCGGAAGGTTTCAATATGCCATGCGCCCTTTGCCTGTTACGGGTATAAGTCGGTACTCAGATACTTCAGGCCGCTGTCATTCAGGGTGAGAACGATGTTCGATCCCTTTTCTTGGCCGGCAAGCAGTTTCAGCGCCGCACAAACGTTGGCGCCGGATGAGAAGCCAACGAAAGTCCCCTCGCACTGCCCAAGCTTTCGGGCGGTATCCGTTGCTTCTTTGTCGGAAACTTGAACGTAACCGTCGATGAGACTCCGATCCACGAAAGGCAATTCCATCGAATAGCCGCCGCCCTGTATTTTATGGCTCTGGTTCATTATTCCCTTTCCTGCATAGAAGGCGGATGTGTCCGGCTCTACGGCGTAACATCGTATATCCGGCTTGTGCTTTTTCAGGGCCTTCGCGCAACCCGCAAACGTACTCCCGCTTCCTATGAAATCCAGGAAAACGTCGATCTTACCATCAGCCTGTGCCCACATTTCTTCCGCCGTGTGCTGTTCGTGAGCGCGTATGCAGGCGGTAAGGCTGAACTGATCCGCTCGAAAGGCGTTCCTTTCCCGCACGATTTCCCGTGCCGCCTTCTCCACAAGCGCCAGATCCTTTCCCGAAACCTCCCCGAGAGCCGACCCCGGCATCTGCTCCACCAGCACTACCTCGGCCCCGAGCGCCTCCATCATCCGAGCGCGTTCCACAGAATTGCCCTTTGACATACAGGCAACAAATTTGTAGCCTTTGCACGCGCACACAATCGCAAGTCCCGTTCCCGTGTTACCGCTGGTCAACTCGACCACTACCTGCCCTGGTTTCAGTAAGCCGGCAGCTTCGGCCTCCTCTATCATCTTTAGGGCAACTCGGTCCTTTTTGCTGAAGCCAGGGTTCAGATACTCCGCCTTAGCAAAAATTTCGCCCTCCACTCCGAACTCCTTCGTTATCCTGGACAGCCGTACCATCGGAGTTTCTCCTATTGCCTCATGCAAAGCGGAAAACGCCTTTTTCACGATTATGATCATTCCTTTCGTGATCCTTCGCATATTAAATTCTCGATTTCTCCCTGTGGAAATCGTCACTTGCCGCATTGTAACGCATCCTTACAGGAGCTTGTGCGCAATACTCAACAAGAAAACCGGTAATGGCGCAGCTTTCAAAAGCCGAAAGGTGAAAAACTGATCGGTTTTTTGTAAGGAGATAGATTGGAGAATATTTTTTGCGGAGTATATACGGAGTACGGAAGTGAAAAAAGGGTTTAGGAAAAACCCCCTAAACCCTTGCTATTTCTTGGTGGGCAACACAGGGTTCGAACCTGTGACTTCCTCCGTGTGAGGGAGGCGCTCTCCCGCTGAGCTAGTTGCCCTTTCTTGTGACGTGTCGCATTATATACGGCGAGCCGGTCGATTTCAAGCCCTATTTAACGCTGAAACTTTTGGCGCCCCACTGCTTGCCCTTTACCCGGGGGCCTTCCAGCAGCTCGACGAAGCGCTCCATGCATTTGGGGCATTTGTACGGCTTTTCCTTGCTCTCCGTTTCAAAGTTATGGTCGCACATGATGCAACGCCACCTGCGCATGTTTTTTACACCTCCATCTTTTTATTTTCATAATATCCATTATGTATTATGATAAAGCGTGCCCCTGTTCAAAGTCAAGGGCATTGTGTACTTGAAGCGCGGGGTATAAACTTTGTTTGTTCAAAAACAGGGGAGGTTGGGAGATGTCGGAAACAAAACCATGGTGGCGTGACGTTATCGAGACGATCATATATGCCGTCGTGCTTGCTTTGTTGATACGTACTTTTGTGATCCAGGCTTTTTGGATACCGAGCGGTTCGATGCGCCCTCTGCTTGAGGCGAACGACCGGGTGATGGTGATAAAGTTTTGGTATCACCTGCCAAGGGTCGAGCCCAAGCGGGGGCAGATAGTGGTCTTCAAGTACCCGGTCGATCCGAAGCGCGATTTCGTAAAGCGCGTGATCGGATTACCGGGGGAAAAAATCGAAATAATCGGCGGCAGGGTGTTCATAAACGACAGTGAAATAGCGGAGCCTTACGTCCATTTCCCCGACAACTTCACGATGGCGGCGGAGGTCGTCCCCGAAGACAGTTATTACTGCCTTGGCGACAATAGGGCCAACTCGCAGGACAGCCGCTTCTGGGGCCCCGTGAGGGCGGGTTTGCTGAGAGGCCCGGCAGTTTTCAGGTACTGGCCGCTCGGCCGAATCGGGCTCTTGGAGTAAGTTTTTGGCTCGGACTGTATGGTTTCCCGGCCATATGGCGAAGGGCTCCCGGCAGCTTGTTGAGCTGTGCCGAGCGCTGGACGTCATCCTGGAGGTTCGGGACGCGAGAGCGCCCATGCTCACCAAGTCTCCCGTTTCGGACAAATTTCCCAAATCGCTGCCTGTGTGGTACGTGCTCTCGAAGGCGGATCTCGCCGACGAGGGCGTCACGTCGCAATGGATCGAGTCCTTCAGGGTGTCCGGGCACAGGGCCTGGGCGCTTGATCTCCGTAAGGTACTGCCGGGATCGCTCAAAAAATCCCTGGCGTCGCTTGTGCGTTCGTCTGATGACCGCGTTTACCGTGAGACGCGCGTCGCGGTCGTCGGTACGCCAAATGTCGGTAAGTCGACGCTGCTCAACAGGCTCGTCGGCCGCAGAGCGGCGGTCGTGGGCGGAGTGCCGGGAGTGACGAAGGGCGTCGCCTGGTTCAAGGGGCAGGGTTTTCTGGTCGCCGACTCGCCGGGCATCTTAGACCCGCGCGCGGAAGCCGGGGTCCACAGGATGATGTCGTGGATATCCTCTACTAAGGGGCAGATCATAGGCTCATGGGACGAGCTCGCGCGCGAGTGCATGGATTTCCTGAAGCGCAGGGAACGCTTGACAGGGATAGTTTCGTCGCTCGATATCGACGCGGAAGGGGATGTGAGCGACGTGTTGGAAAGGACAGGCCGCAGGTTAGGGAGGCTTCGTCCCGGCGGGGAGGTTGACCTCGAAGCGTCGGGGCGTGCGTTCATCGACGCGCTGTCGTCCGGCAGGCTGGGACGGTTCAGTCTGGAGACCCCCCGAACCCCCGCGTGGCCGGAGTAACGGCTATGATCATCGCCGGAGTCGACGAGGCGGGACGGGGGCCGATAGCCGGTCCGGTCGTGGCGGCAGCCGTCATTCTGACGCCGCCGCAGTTTCGTGTGCTCTTGTCCGAGGGCTTGAACGACTCTAAAAAAATATCCGCGCAAAAGAGGGAAAGAATTTTTTCGCGCATAAAGGAACTGCGCGTCGCCTGGGGAGCGCAGGCTGCGTCCAATTCCAGAATAGACGAGATGAACATACTGAACGCCACACTGTGGGCAATGGCCCGCGCTTTAGGCCGCCTCGGCGCCAAACCCGACCTTATTATCGTTGACGGCAATTCGTATATTCCCGGCGTAAGCCGCGAACTCCAACGCGCTATACCGCGGGCCGACGGGATAGTCCCGGCTGTGATGGCGGCGTCGGTCGTCGCGAAGGTTCTGCGGGACAGGGTGATGGCCTCGCTGCATACAGTTTATCCCGGCTACGGCTTCGCCTCACATAAAGGGTATCCGACCGCCGCGCACAGGCTTGCGGTTGGGATGCTCGGCCCCTCGCCCGTCCATCGCCGGAGCTTCGGATGTAAAAGCGACGCCGGCCGCGCCCCGCGCCTGTTGTTTCCGGAGGAGTAACTGTGGCGCAGATCAGCGGCTTGCATGGCGGAGCGATAGGCCCGAGCGGACAGGGCGCCGGAGGCATACGTCCGCCTGTAGGGGACGGCGCTCCCGTATCCAGGCCCGACGCCGCGCGTCCGGGCGTTATTGCCGACGGTACGCTTGTCGAGGGGTTGGTGACGCGCAAGGACGGAGACTTGTATTATGTTAGAATCGGCTCGCATACGCTCACAGCGCGCTCCACCGTCTCGCTGTTCGCGGGGCAGCGATTCAGGGCGGTATGGGATGGGTCGACGTCGCCGCCCACACTGAGGCTGCGTCATGCGGACACGACGATGTCGGCGAGGTTTTCGGGCATGGAACGGAACGTGGCGGAGGCGTTCCTCAGCCGAGGGATGCCGCTATCCAAGGAACTTGTCGCCGAACTGCGCCGACTGTGGACTAAAGGCGGAGCCGAGCCCCAGCGCCTCGGCGCGCTCGCGGAATTGTGGGCGCGCGGCGCCCGGATGACGGAGCATAACGTCGATCTTCTCCTATGGTACATGAATCTCTCTCCCAAGGAAGCGGCGCGGATATGGAGGAGGATCAGGGATCGCATCAGAGGCGGAAAATTTTCGTCGCCGAAGGAACTGCTCGCCGCGTTGAGCGAGGGCGATGACGGCGAGATTGCCGATTTTCTCGAAGCCCACGCGCTGGCCGGGCGTCCCGCCAGGGGAGGGCTCGACCCCGCGTCGCTCGCTCCCGCCTGGTGGCCCGTCAGCGCCGGGGAGGAATCGGCTGTGGCGCGAGTGGCGCTTGTGCGCGAGATACACGACGAACGCAGGGTGTGGCGCTTGTCCTTCGATTACGAAGGGCGTTCGCTGGGCGCCGTAAGCGGCGCTCTCGTGGCGAACGAGAAGGCAATGGCCGTCAATATCAAACTCGAAGATGATACGCGCGCCGAGAGGGTGAGGCGAGTCCTTCCCGCTCTCAGGCGGGAGCTGTCCTCGATACCGCTCGTCCTGCAATATCTGGGCGCGGGGACAGCCTCGAAGGACGACGAGGCCGCCGGGGGGTATTATGGAGTGGATATGGAGATTTAGCAATGCGCAAGATAAAAAAAGCCGCCGCCCTCAAATATGACAGAGAAAAAGACGCCGTTCCCAAGGTGATAGCCGCCGGCAGCGGCAGAATAGCCGAGAGGATAATCGAGAAGGCGGCCGAGGTTGAGATACCCATAGTGGAGGACGCGGCGCTCGTCAGTTCCCTGCTGATGCTGGAGCTTGGCGAGGATATTCCCGTCGAACTCTACAGGTCGGTGGCGAAAATTCTGGCTTTCCTGTACGATCTCGACAGAAGCGGCGCGGGCGGGCATTCGCTTGAACCATCTTGAATTGGGCGCGATGGGCGAGAGGCTCGCTGCGGATCACATCGAGGGCCTCGGCTGGAGGATCATCGGCAGAAACATACGGGTGGGCAGAGGCGAACTCGATATAGTGGCGATCGACGGCGATGAATTGGTTATAGTGGAAGTCCGCACGCGCAGAATCGGCTATATATCTCCTTCGGAAACCACAGTGGGCCCAAATAAGTTGAAATCGATCCTGAAAACGTCGAGGAAATACGTCGAGAGGGTTTTATCCTACGACGGCTATTGGCGCATTGACATTGCCGCGGTAACATTGGACAGGGACGGGGTTTTCGGCGTCGAGTTGTTTCGTGACATTACAATGGGCATCGGGAAAGGCGGTTACATGGTATGAGCGTTATTTGCGGGATAGCCCTCCGGGGCACAAAGGCCCTCACCGTGGAGGTGGAGGTGGAGATAACCGGAGGACTGTTTTCCATAACCGTGGTGGGACTTCCCGACACGGCTGTGAAGGAGGCGCGGGAGAGGGTCCGCGCCGCGCTTCGCGGGATCGGCGTCGCCCTGAAGGGGCGTATCGCGATAAACCTCGCTCCGGCGGATCTGCCCAAGGAGGGGGCGCTGCTGGACCTTCCGATGGCAGTCGGCCTCGCGGCGGCGGCCGGCAGAGTAGAGACGAAGCTGAAAGCGATATTCATGGGGGAACTTGCGCTGGACGGAAGGCTTCGGTGGGTTCGCGGGGCCGTTCCGGCGGCGATGCTCGCTCGCGAGATGAACGTGCCCCTGTTCGTCCCGAGGGAGAACGAGACGGAGGTCGCCCTGATCGAAGGGGTGGAGGCGTATGCCGTGGATAATCTGCTCTCCCTTCTGCTGCATCTGAGAGGCGAGTTAAGCATCCCTCGTGTGGAAAGACGGTTCCCGAAGAACGAGGTATTTGAGGTCGAAACAGACTTTCAGGATATAAAGGGCCAGTTCGCCGCGAAACGGGCTTTGGAAATAGCGGCGGCCGGGCACCATAATCTGCTGATGACCGGCTCCCCCGGCTCGGGTAAGACGCTTCTCGCCCGAGCGATGAGAGGCATTATGCCCCCGCTGTCGGACGCGGAGATGATGGAAGTCTTAGTCGTCCGCAGTACGGCGGGTTTGCAGTTCGAGCCGGGGCGGACGCGCCCGTTCCGCTCCGTTCATCACACGGCAAGCTCCGTTGCCATATGCGGGGGCGGGGCGTCGATGAGGCCGGGCGAGGTGTCGCTTGCCGACAGAGGGGTGCTGTTCCTCGACGAGTTTCCCGAGTTCTCGCGGGACGTGCTCGAAGCCCTGCGCGAGCCCCTGCAGGACGGGACGATAACGGTAAGCCGCGCGGCGGGGAGTGTGACATATCCAGCGAACGTGTTGCTTGTGACCGCGTGTAACCCCTGTCCCTGCGGTTACCTGGGCGATCCCGCGGAGCAATGCAGGTGCTCGCAGGGGAGCCTGGAAAGGTACAGGAGGAAATTATCGGGCCCTATTCTTGACAGGATCGACCTGCACGTCTCGGTTCCGCGCCTCGCGCCGGAGGAACTCGTCTCACTCGGAGACGGAGGCGAACCGAGCGCGGCGGTACGCGAGCGGGTGGAGCG